>SDBV01004283.1_pt1 | contig 20636 bp, 22 predicted proteins | sample 2277081 | NCBI WGS metagenome assembly SDBV01 (sample SAMN10402039, study PRJNA504765) | marine sediment metagenome | isolation source: marine sediment core GS10_PC15, 223 cmbsf | place: Arctic Ocean: Southern Knipovich Ridge | collected 2010 | reverse complement strand
CAGACAACCCCCGGGGACATAACCGGCTGGGAAGCGGTGGAAGACGTCTCCAACACTGCGAACACCGATAGAATCCTCGGAGTGGTTGGACGCTCCATGGGCTCCTCAGGTGCCACCAAGAAAGAAATTATCGTCGTCTACAAGGAAGGCGTCGCCATCAGATCCAGATATCATACAGCAGCCGCGCACTTCGCCGCCATCCAGAATGTTGACACCACGACGGGCAGTAAGAAATCGACGGCATGTTTTGACACCGAGCACTGGGAAGACGGTACTGTCAAAAAAATACATCTAATCTATATCAACGACGATGGCACAGTGCACTCGGCAGCGAGACCTGCCGGAGCCGGTGCAGTCTGGGGAACTTACGTCACACTAGACTCCTCAACATCGGAGCATGAGAACGTGTGTATTGCCACCGTGGAGACCATCCAGACCTTTTTCTGGCAGGAGGGCCACTACATCGGCTATCGCCTGCACCTATCCAACCCGGAACGATGGATACCTCCAGTGGCGGATCCCTACAATGAGTTCGATCCCACCACCGAAGGCGTGATCACGACCACGGGTCAGCCTGAGCAGATGCAGAGCCCCGATTTGATGATAGCCGGCGACGCCGTCGCCATCAGCTGGGTTGGAACAATTGCGGCCGCGGCGGGCATCGGATGGGGTATCCTGATACCGGCGTCTCTCGAATCTCTCTTTGGGGAATTCATCATTCGTCACTCCAGTAGCCGGGAACTGGAAGCGGGCTTCGAGGGTCAGGTCTCGTTGAATCTTCCGGCTGAGTTTATAGCTAGGCAGCCCGATTTCGAGGAATTATCGGCTGAATTCCTAGTCGGCCAGGACTGGGAGAACCTTCCCGCCGAGTTCATCGTCAGGTATTCAGCGAGCCTAGAGCTTCACGGGGGCTTTGACAGCCAGGGAGTATTCAACTTACCCGCCGAGTTCCTAACTATAAGACATACTCAGCAACTTCTACCTGCGGAATTCGTGGTTGCACAGGATTTAGAGGATCTCCTTGGAGAATTCATCTCACGGCCGACGGGGTCTCAGCCTCTCCTGGGCGTCTTCAGCATAGTTCACTCCATCGCGCTCGCCGCAGGATTCGAGATACGCAAAAGCGCCTCAGCGGCGCTCCTCGGAGGGATGACGTCACGGCATATCGGCACTCCTCTGAATCTACCTGCGGAGTTCTCCGTGACCAACGCGGGTGGGCCCGATCTACTCTGTGAATTTAGTGTTCGACGTACCTCGGCCGAGGGCGTAATCATCGCTGAGGACCCATATGATCTACTCAACGTTAGGAAGGGTGTAGGCACCGGCTTCCTGGAGAAGCCGATGGCAGGCCCTGATACGGAACATAAGGTCTTCGGAACCGCATCCTACAAATTCGGGATCGGCTACCAGTCGGATAGGCATGATTACGTCACAATAGGATACGCTCCGAAGACATGGTGGCAACATGAGAAGGCCTCACAGCTCTACAGCAAGTACTCGCTATGCCCAGATACAGAGCAGCGGCTGGTGGCCTCTTTATCGTCGGTGGACATAAATCTATGCACGCTGAATAGAGAAACGATGATACCATCATCAACTTCCGCGTATAGCTTATCGACGGCGGTAACATGATGAAAAAGGAAAAGAAATCGCACGGAGTTCAGCTCCTCATCAGGGCCATCGTGAGGGATCCGGATGGGAAAGTGATCAGCGACACCGAACAAAAGCCCGCCAAGTCCTTCGTTATCCAGTTCCTTGAGTTCGTTGCTGCAATGTTTTATGCTACTGGTGATACACCGGCAACAGCTATTGATGGCGGCGAGGAGTACTTCTATGCCCCAACTCTCCGCTTTGAGATGGCTTTTAGAGCCATCGCCCCAGTTAGCAACAGCGATTACGGAATTGTAATAGGAACAGGGGATACCGCTGAAACTAATGAGGACTACAAGCTGGAGACTCAGCTTACTCAGGGAGCCGGAGCAGGAAACATTACTTATGGTGCAACGATTATTGAAGCCGTGGCAGTAGTTGGTCCAAATGTCGATTTGGAGACCAAAAGAACATTCACTAACAATACGGGCTCGACAATTACGGTTAAGGAGGCGGGAATGTACACTTGGAGCTTTTTTTACAACGGTTTTCCTGATTTCCAGGGACATCATTGCATAATCAGAGACGTTCTGGGAGCACCCGTTGACGTGCCCGACAAGTGTAGCCTTACCGTGTATTACACGCTCAGGACGACCGTTTGAGGTGATATAATGTTTGAGACATACTATCGGATATTGAAGCATGACCCCGAAGGGCAGCTGGTTAAGGATTCGGGGCTAATTCCCTCTGGGTCTTATGTTATTCAGTTTCTTGAGCTGATTCGGTCGATAATAGCAAATGCTGATAAAACTGCTACAGACGTTGATGGAGCAGAGTCCACTTTAATGGACATAAGCGATCTCGCACAAACCAAGGGTCGAGTGAATGCTGGAGCTGGGGATGACACTTACGGTATCGTAGTGGGGACTAACGCTGGGGCGACGGTCGAGGATAATGAGAACTACGCCCTGGATACGAAGATACTCCACTCGGCGGTGGGTGCGGCGGGTGAGCTGAACTACCAGGCCGTAACATTTATTGCACCAAGAGTGGTTGCCACTAACATTGATTTTGACCTATCAAGAGCCTTCCTGAACGAGACGGGGAGCACCATCACAGTTAAGGAAATTGGAATCATCTGCAAGAACTCACAGGACACAAAGTATTTCCTGCTGCTCAGGGATGTCGTATCGGACGAGGATGTGCTGGATGGCCACACACTGACTGTGGTCTACACGCTGAGGACGACAGTGTGATTCAGGAGTGAGGTGGTTTGTCATCTGAGACCGCCCTCACGAGTCAGGTCTCCTCCGTAGCCTCCCTTTGTACTCTGCCTGTTTTATGGCCCGCTACTTGGTATACCTCTGACGATACATGGGATCTCACGGGGACCACGGGGATTGCCTTCTACTGGTGGGGGACAGGGGATGCCCCTGAGATCCGCGTTGACTTCATCCTTGAAAGTCCCACAGGATTCTGGATGAGCTCCTTCTATGAGGGCCCGGCCCGGTGGAGACTTGTCTTCCTTCCTTGGGGGAGCTTTACATGGGTCAGCTTGCCTGCGCCGGATTTAGATCCCCACCGCCACGGATTCAATGAACCGGATAAAAGCCAGATCAATGCCTTCTACTGGACGATGCACACTTCTGGGATGCGTCGAATCGACTTTATCTACGCTCCTGTTGGACTATTCGGTGGAAATCTACCCGCGGAATTCATCATCAGACATCTCGATTCACTCGATTTCAACGCGGGCTTCGATATCCGGCGTTCTGCATTCGTTAATCTTCCCACAGGTGAGTTTACCGTGCGCCAATCCACCAGCCGGGAATTGAAGGTAGCCTTCGATGGGCAGGCCTCACTGAGCCTTCCCGCTGAATTCATAGTCCAGCTCCCACTTCCCTAATTATTTTACCTTCATTTTGCGTTGCGGCGTAACCGTCATTGATCTATCGTCATCGTGGATCGTGAGCCCTCTCGTGAGGTCTTTAATCTGGAAATCAGTGGCTGTGGAGCCTTCCGGGCGGATGTAGATATTCGCTAAAAGATCGGCACCGTAATACCGTACCCAGAATCCTGCTCCCAGTTCTTCCTGACCTGCATGTCGAGATATGAACTTCGCGGGCAATTCTAGACTGGCAGAATGTCGAACTATAAATTTCCCGAGCGGCTCTGATGAGAAGGCGGCATGTCTGGCGATGAACTCAGCGGACAGATCCACTGTAGCCTGAGCCTTGAAGTAGCCGAGTAGCTCCTCAACATCCTGGCCATCAAAAGTGGCATGTAGCCTCTTCCAATCGGAATGTTGGACGATGAACTCAGCGAGTAGATTTTCCGTATCTTGGCCATCAAAAGCACCATGCAATTCAGCGAGGCCATCATGCCTGATGATGAACTCCGCGGATAGTTCCCCTGTAGCCTGACCCTTGAAAGCGGCGTGGATCTCCTCAATATCTTGACCGTCAAAGCCGGCATGCAGTTCAGCGAGGCCATCATGCCTGACGATGAACTCACCGAACAGTTCCTCTGAATCGTCACGACGGGGGATGAACTCAGCGGGGAGATTCTCCTTATCTTGACCGTCAAAGCTCCCGGAGATTTCAGCAAAGCTGGCACGGCGGATGATGAACTCGCTTAGAAGCTCCGCTATTTCAGGATGCCGGGTCTCAAACATTCCGAGAAGTTCAGTGAAGCCATCCTGGCGAACTATGAACTGCCCCTGCAATTCAACGGAATCATCTTGCTGGACTTCAAATATCCCAAGGAATTCAGCGAAATTAATATGCCGGACGATGAACTGCCCGTCTAATTCAGCAGAGTCATCTTGTCTAACCTCGAATTCGCCAGAGAGTTCTACTGAATCGTCGGTCAGAAATTGAACTATGAACTCAGCGGGGAGATCCTCCTTATCCTGGGCATCAAAGCCTCCATGGAGCTCAGCAAGATCATCATGACGGGTAATGAATTCTCCGATAAGATCCACTGAAATCTGGCCCTCAAATATTCCGAAAAGTTCAGCGAAGCCCTGACCGACTTCGAACTCAGCGGGGAGATCACATATGCCGAAGTTCGTGATCGCATACGTTGAAGTCGGCGATGGCGTCAACACCTCATTTTCGAGGGTGCAAACATTATAGGACGATGCTGGGGAAGCCACTAACTCCGCCACTAGCATGACAAATAACTCGGCAGGCAACTCAGCGGATCCTTGTTTGACGAAGAATTTCGCGGGAAGTTCCTGGGAACCCTGGCCGACATCCAGCTTGGCGGGTAGGTCTTCGACTCCTTGTTTCACTATGAATTGAGCGGGAAGATTGGTTGAACCCACGAGTATCCATGTGATCTCAAGTCTGGCCTCAGTCTTAGCAGATTCAAAACCGGCTGAACGCCGGTAGCAAGCAGATACGCCATTTGTAGTGCCGTGGTCCTGCCAGAAGATCTGCAGGGCGTCCCCCGAATCCCACCAGGCCTCCTCGATCACATCGGATATTACATTGGCGATATCCGGGCTTTCATAGGGCTGCCCAGCAGTCCAGGCTGGGATGGCATCCCAGTCTACGAATGCCGCCGTCTTGACGCGGTTAGTATAATCGTCGTAAGATGTGACGGCGTTGGGATTATCGGCGTGCTCCGCCTGGATCCGCGTATTAACGACGTTAGCAGCATTAGAAGTTTCAGCTACGAAGAGCAGTTTAGCGTTGAGTATCACTGCGCCTTGGGGGATGGTGACGTTCGTGAACCGATAGAAGGAATCATATGTATATTGGGTTGGAGCGGACCAAGTTTTCCCCGTAACACACAGGCTGGTGTAGAAGGCTTTGGCAGCGCCGGCTAGACGGCGACATCCGTCATCTGCGGTCGCGGTTATGGGGAATGTGTCGGTTGCCATGAGGAGCCCTTTTTGAATGATTAATTGTTTATGGGGTTATAACTATTTTATATGCCTTAGCTCACTTACTCATGAAGATGGTCGTGAAGGAGGAGGTCATGCGTGGATCCCGCAAACGGTTCCAGACCACGATCACCGATCTATCTGGGAGTGCCCAGGATCCAGATGACGGCACCTGCTATGTCCGCCTCGAGAAGGTAGGCTCCTACGATTACGGTTCACCGACGGACTGGTACCCCTGTAAGAGTGTCTCACCCGGAACAACAGGGGTCTTCGGAGCCGATATCTGGCTGCCCACTGATATGACACTGGGCGACTGGCTTGCCCGATTCAAGTGGGAGATGACGCTCTTAGAGACGACAACCGTGGACTATGATGCCTTCCCCTTCACCATCATACGCAAGGACAAACCATACGACAGCAGAAGAGGCCCGGTGTTGTAATGCCCATAATATATGAGACCTCAGTAAATCTGGCAGCGGAATTCATGATTCTACAGTGGGCCGAAGATCTTCTAGGAGAATTCGTGATTTTACAGGGCGCAGAGAATCTTCTAGGAGAATTCGTGTCCGGGGGCCCACTGGACTCGGAAGCCCTCTCAGCAGAATTCGTGTCCAGGAACGCCACCACGGTCGGGGCGACCGCCGCAACGGGCAATGATCCGATCCTTGATCCCTATCAGAAGAGCCCGTTCTACGCCGCCCGCAGACGATGGGGGTTCTACAGCAACGGCGTCAACCTCGCGTTCAGATCATCTACTGATGGTGTGACATGGTCCGCCGAGACATTGGTGAGGCCGTGTACCAGTGGTGATCAGTTCTCGATTAAGTTCGACGGGACCTACGTCCACTACGCGTATATATCTGGGCTACAGGGCCAAGGCCATGGCGTGTTTTACTGTAGGGGTGAACCGCAGACAAACGGCACCATAACCTGGTCTCAAGTTGAGCAACGAGCCATACAGGTTGGAGAGCCCACCATCGAGACATTCTCGAGGCCCTCCGTATCCGTCGACAGCGAAGGCTATCCTTGGATCGCCTACCACTATCTTTACGATGAAGGTGGCGATGCGCATCATTATGTCTACGCCGTTAAGTCTCAGCAGAATGACGGCAGTTTTACAGGGGCTCCATTTCCTGTGCGAATTGATTACGTGGGCGAATTTGAGACTACAGCCAGGATTATAATCCTTCCCCTGAAAGGCAGGAAAATGTACTGTCTCTGGGACAAGGAAGATGATATTTTAGGTCGCCTCCACACGGGCCCCGACTACGATGATTGGGATTCCGAGGAGGATACCGGAGCCGACATAGCCGCCCCCGGCCTATTTGACGCAGTCTCATTCGTCGATAATATCCACCTCGCATGGACCGAGAAGACCACGCTCAAACTCCAGCATAGACAGCGTGTATATGGAGTCGGATGGAGTGCCTCCCATGAGATCTACGACGCCGTCCTCGCCGACATGGGACCCTCCATCAGCAGGGGATCCCAGGGCAAGGACCCCAAACTCTACGTCTTCTGGGCTCCAGATGAGGCGAATCCCACCGCCGACCACGTTTTCTACTCGATCAGCACGGATGATGGAATCAACTGGGCTGCCCAAGTGGACTGGATCGACGATTCAGCGGATGGCTTCCCCCTGCCGAACCAGCAATCCGCCTTCGAGGCTCAAGGGGAATTCTACATCGGGTGCGTGTGGGTTCGCTCAAGCCCTGACGACATCAGATACTATGAGTTAGAAGAAGATTACGCGAATGGGCTTGAGGAGCTGTCCGCGGAGTTCGAGGTCGGTCAAGGCTGGGAGAATCTAGCCTCGGAATTCGAGGCTGGCCAGAACTCAGCTGAATTGCTCGGAACCTTCAACGGCCAGGATAAGGAGGAGCTTCCTGGAGAGTTCGAGGTCGGTCAGGGTTGGCAGAACCTTCCCGGCGAATTCATCGTCAGACACGACGATCTAGAGGAGTTATCCGGTGAATTCGTTGCTCGACAAGACGGCCTAACTGAGCTACTCGGAACCTTCGAGGGGCAGGATAAGGAGGAGTTGCTCGGAATCTTCGACGGCCAGGATAAGGAGGAGCTCTTCACTGAGTTCATTGTCCGTCACACCGATTTTGCTGCAAACGAACTCGATGCACAATTCATCACCCGGCATTCCGATCTGGTTAATCTCCTCGCTGAATTCATCCCTAGGCGCTCAGCCTCAACGGAGTTACTCGATGAGTTTATCTCAAGACACTCAGATCTAGTCGAGCTGCCCGGTGAATTCATCGCACGGCATGCTGATTCCGCCGAGTTTGTTGGCGAATTCATCGTAAGACACTCTGACTTAGAGGAACTCCTCACCGAGTTCATCGTCCAACATGCCGCCTTCTCATCGGAACCCCTCGGAATATTTATCATCCGCCATGCCGATTCAGCTGATCTCCCCGCCGAATTCATCGTTCAGCATGCTACCTCTCTACCGCTATCCGCGAGATTTGCTTCAAGGGCGCTATATCCATACTGGACAAGCCGGGCCCTCGTCAACGGCGTTATAGCTGCGGCGGAGGCCCTCATCGGCGATGCTCCCTTCGAATTCGTGATGGAGGGCGTGATGGATGATATCAAAGTCTGGTCCGACGCGAATGAGGTCGCATATGCCACCTGGACAGACCTCGATTCCGCCCCAACAGCCATCAAACGGGCGACGACATACGGCGTCGTGGCGGCCCTCTATGCTAGGCACACGCAGACCTTCCAAGGAAAGGTGATCCCGACACTGGCTCCGGTGACGGTAACTGTTGTAGGCGACGATGAGAAGGCCATGCAGCACTGGATGTCAAAAATGGACGACATGCTCGAACTGTATCTCTCCGCTCAGGGCGCTGACAGACTCTGGGTAAGCACCGCTGATGAGGAACCCGTATTCAGCATGGATGATATCCCGGGAACTGGCGATGATAGAGAACTCACCTCATGGCATGATTGGGTGTAAGAGTAATGGCAATTCCGCCGAGTCAGGGCCCGGTCAGGATCAGCTCCACGGGAATAGAGTCAGCCCTTCATCTAGCTAAAAGTGTCCCTAGAGAACTTGTCACGCCCACCATCGAAGGAGCATTGGAGCAACTCACTGAACTCGGAATAAACCTGATGGCTATCAACATAATGAACTCGATTCGAACCGAGAAATCAACCGGGGCGCTGGCTGAATCAGTCCAAGGCAGCTGGGAGCGGATTCGAGGCTCACCTAAAACAGTGGGCGGGACATATGAGATGGAAATAGGTTCACCCCTTCCTTACGCAGGATACGCCTCCAGAGAAATAGGGATAAGCGTAATTAACAGAAATGTGCAAGTTCAACCCGGTAAATGGCGCTTTATCGGAATACGAGGACCCATCCCCAAACACCCCTTCCTTGAACGCACTCTCGGGGATCTCCACAAAGTCATGCCAACTATATTAGACGGCCTCTTCTTCAGGTACACTGGTGAAGTGCAGAGAGAAGTCAATGAGCTGGAGCGTGTCTCACCCTGAGTGAATATGTATCCCTCGAAACCATTATCGAGGATCCCCTTCAAAACTTCAAGGATACGTTAAAAACTCTCAACGTATTCGGCAGGATCGATGAAGGCACAGAACTCTACCGTGGCACGGAACCGTGGGCCATAGTCCTCCCAGGCCCCGACACCATAAGATTAGTGGGAAACCAGCAGCTACTCCATAGTTTTCGCGTCCATGTTAACTTCATGCAAGGCTCCGCCGCCACAACCCTGAAAGAACTCCGAGCTACCGCCGAGTCGGCATTCGATTCTCTGATGGCTGACCAAACAAGAGGCGGCACATGCTTTAACTGCCTTCCCATCTCATGGCAGCCCGGCTTTATGCAATCAGGAGAATATACTTTCCTCGGAATCCAGACCACGTGGGAAGCTGAGAACTGGCAGACCTTTCCTCTTCCAGGCCACCTAGGCAAAGAATGGACGAGCATGGGGGATATCGTCGAGAAAATCATCGATGCCTTCAAAGATGAGATCTCTGACGTGCCTGGTATAGATGATATCTCTGAAGGCGAGGAAATCTATCGCGGCGAAGGCACCGTCGCATGGGTGATTCCGGGCCCCGACAGTATTGAAAGCATCGCACGCGCCCGACTCCAGCACACGATGACCGTTTACATGAATCTCCTCTCCTCCTCCACGACAATGACCCTAGCTGAAATGCGAAAGATCGGCGAAGCCGCCTACGATGCGCTGATGCAAGACATAACTCACAACCAAAGCTGCACAATATGCCTGCCCCAACTCTGGCATCCCGGTTTCCTCCAGTTCGGCGAGCTCTCCTATCTGGGGATTCTCTCAAATTGGGAGGCGCGGGTCCTCCATCGCTACACTCCTACATGAAAATGCTTTATTATCCGAAAGGAAATAGTTAGACAGGGAGCAACTAAAAATGTCAAGCATTCTGGGCGGCTTCATTGGCACCGTCTACACAGGAGCTACCATTGACGGTGCGAAGACCAACCGCGGAATAATCACCCGTTTCAACCCCTCTCTCGATCCTGGCAATCTCCCTGTCAGGGGAACCGGTGAACGAGGCCTCTATGATCTTCTCATTGGGCGTCGAGAGCCCATGTTCTCCATTGACTTCCTTCCCTCCGATTCCGCAGGGAGGGACTGGATCGCAGCCATCCAAGACGGATCATCCGTAACCTCTTTTCTTCATCTCAAATTTGATGTATCACCGACAGACAAAGGCCTCACCTTTGAGGATGCCGTAGTCAATCGCCTAAGCCTTGAAGCGCGTGAGGGAGAGATCATAAGAGCCAGCGCGGAATTCTGGTCCGGCGGCGGATCAACATGGCCTGTGGGCATCAGAGACTATGATGACACTCTTCCAGGTGGAGCATATGGCGCCAGGGCGACCACTCCATATAGATGGCTGGACAGTGTATTGGATATCGGGGCCGTTATACCTGTAGACGATTGGTGGAGCTGGAGATACGAGGTCAATAACAACCTGCAGCGCCTGGGCAATGTGTCAACCGGTGGAACTAGAGACATCAAACCACGTCAACGCGATGTATCGGGCTTGATTGTCATGGATCTTGAGACCTTCGCGGAATACGGGGATATAGCAGATCTCGCCTCAGAAATGTCCCGCTTCAACATCACTATCACACTCGACACGGTAGAAATGCTGAACTGTGATCGCTGCCGCTGGGGGAGACTCGAGGCGCCATCCGGACCTGAGGATCTCATCGCAAGGCGATTCCCATTCACCGCTACTGACTTAACCACCTTAACTCCATAGTGATATAGAATGTCATCTAGAGAACTGAAGATCAAGATAACCGAAAAGGAAGCCCCTTACGCCCCGAGCGAACAACTCGGAACATACACGGTTCGAAGATGGTCCTTCCGCGAAAAGCAGGAAGCCATCGGGAGAGCCAGCAAAATTCTCGATCAAGTAAAGGGGTTGATGGAGATGAATCTCATTGATTTCCAGATGCAGCAGATCGTGATATGCGTGACATCACCTGAAGGATTGGAACTTAATGCGGAGACAGTAGGATCCCTCGATCCTGATGTAGGAGATCTCCTCCTGAGCACATGTCGCAAACTGAATGGAACAACCCCCTCTGAACGTGCCAATTTTTTAGAGCAATCCGAAGAGGAAAAAGTCACCACTGGATAACCATGTACTGGGCCTGTAGGAATCTCGCCTCATTCCCCGACCCCACAAAATCGGTTGAGGATCAGGATACGAAGATCCTCGACATCCTCATGTTCGTCGAGGAAACCCTAGAGAAAGAAGCGAAAAGGATACAGGAGGAAGAGGAATGAGCAGATCCACAGATCTCACGTCGAAGGTAAAGATCATCATAGAAATCGATGATCCTGGGCCCGGAATGAGAAAACTAGCAGAGGACATCAGCGGCGCGAAAGTGCAAATCGGCGAGATGACCATTGTCTCGAACAAGTACGGCGCCGCCACGGCGAGTACCGGCCTCAGTGTCCGACGCCTCCTTCTGGACCTCAGGATGTTTTCATTCGGAGTGCGCACGCTGAGACGGGAATTCGGAGATACAAACCCAGCGATCGAGGCAATGGCTTCTGCTCTCCTAGTTTTGGCGGCTTCCGGCACTATGGTCACAGCCGGTCTTGATATCGTAACCAGGACGGCGAAAAACCTACCTTTCATCCAGTTGGCATTCCAGACGATAACATTTGCCGCGAAGACAACTCTGGCCGCGATCAGCGTTACGGCGTTGGCGACAGCTGCCACCGTCCTGATCGCCATCCCTCTCCTTGGATGGTGGAGCGATCAAGTCACCGGGATGGCGGCGTTAAGACAGGAGGCAAAAGCCCTAGCGACTGATCTGAGGGTCTTAGGAGCCGAGCTAGATGCCCTCACACGATCACAGGAGCGTTTCAATCTAGGTATGTCCGCAACTTCCCTTGAGATGCAGAGGTTGAAACGGGCCATCGATCTACAGGAATCGGGAACCGAGGCGTTAGAGGCTCAATATGCCGCTATGAGCGCCGAATATGCGAATGCCCGAATCGAGGCCTCTGCGTTTGCCCTTATACTCCAAGAGCTCAACACAGTCCAGAAAGAAGGAGCAGCCCTCTCGGAAGATATAGAACGAAGACGACGGGCTAAACAGTTAGCTCGAGGCCGTCTTGGCGGGTTCATCGGGGAGGAGAACATATTCCGCGCGATGCAACGGGAGGGAATCACCACGGGGAAACCTACTATGGAATCTCTCCGCGCCGTCACGAGAGATCAGAATGCTCAGAGAGTGATGGGAGGTATCTCGGCACCATCTATTACCATCAACTTCCCGAATGCCCAGTTTAACACGGTGGGGGATATTGTAGGAGCCATCGTGAGTGGGGCTGAAAAGGCGGGTCGAATCCTCTATAATCAGTATGGCGTACCGGGGAATCAGAGGTAATGGCTAAGAAATGGGCTTCACTACAAGCATCACAATAATCGCCCCAGCGACGGGGCAATCATGCCAAGCTTTAGCCCCGCCTGTCACGGGAATTCTGTGGGATGAAACTAACGGACTGCCCGTAATAGGCGTAAACGTGACCCTCAAATATGATTCAACGGTCATCGGAACGGATACTACTGGAGGTGCCGGGGATTATTCAATCGCCGATGCCTACATCCCCGCTGATGGCCCATTCACATTAACGATAGACTGGGCCGGCGATGCAACATATGACCCCACCTCGAATACCTCTCCAATAACAATGAGCTATTGCGAGGGCGACGAGGATCTAGCCGCCAAGCTCTGGGTGACACGATACCGAACCCCCAGCCAGATAGCAACTGAAGGAGGCGTTCCGCTCTGGGGAGCGATTCTCTGCATTGACCCCAATGGATTGAGGACCACTCAGAAAGGACCCATCTACTATCTTCTTGACACCTGCATTACTCGCCCAGGTTTGACGGATAAAGCCGGAGGCTTTGCGGCGACCATCAACGACAACAAAACCTCCATCTCTTCAATTGGGATCCAGAAGCGCCCCTATGACATGACTCTCTTCGAGGCAGACACTATCTACATCCGGGATAACGACGAATTCTGGGTCGGAGTTCAACAAGGCACTGTTGGATCCGGAGGCCCCGTCACGGATAATGAATCAGGCCTACAAAATAGCTGGGTCGCAGGAACCGGCGGTCGGTACTGGTTCATGGGGGGATGGATCATCAAGCGGTTTTATTCTTATGATGAAGCAACCCGCATTATCGCGAACCTCGAAGGCAAATGCTACATGGACCTCTGGAAGGAAAACTACTTTGGAACAGACGATATCCCACGGGATTATACAGAAGACGCCGTCGACATTCTCCAAGTAATCGTAGATGTGCTACACGACATCAACGCGGCACAAGACACAGATTGGGAGTTCAGGAGTCATCCCGAAAATTTCCCGGGATCTCGCTTGACCGACGACGTCGCCTTTGCCGCGACAAGGATATACGTAGAAAACACAGACTCCTTCTCCCCCGGTTCCGCCTTTATCTGGGATAATGAAACCCGGACAGGGGAAACCGTGACGATTGTCAGCGTGACCCCCGGAGTCGATTTAGCGCTCGGCGGTTTTGGCATCACAACTCCAGATGGATTCTCCGTCGCCGAGAATGCCTGGATAGTCATGTCCAGCGAATTAACAGGAACCCCCTTCCTCAAAAGTTTCAATAATAATGCAGATTTCACGACGCTGCGCGATCTCTGCGAGCGTGCTGATCACGAATGGAAGATCGCTCCTTATCCCGCAGGTACCACACCTGCAGCTCGTCGAGCCCTCGAGTTCTATCCTCGGAGCGCTGCCCCCGTTTCCAGCGCACAATTCATCCAATATGAGACGAATATTCGACAGCTCCCCTCCATAATGGTAGGGGATACTACTAACCTCGTGACAAATGCGTTAATCACAGGTAAGCCGCTCACTCTGCCCGAGGATACTTGGCGATGGATTAACACGGGAATATGGCCTGATAAAGTTACGCGAAATCGATATTACAGCGTTGCATCGACACCACCACCCCCGAATGCACACTCAGATGCGATTGCGGATGCCTCTCTCATTCTTGATGATCAGGCTCATCCCGCGCTCAGCATTCAGAAAGATAATCAAGGTGTCTTCGACGTCTCTCTCTCATTTTACGCTGAAGGCTCGGATATAGGCGTAGCCACACTAGATGCGGATTTACGGAAATGGCGCCGCCTTAAATTCCGTTTCAGACACCCAACCGCGGAATCTGCATCAATTCCATTGACCGTCACTAATTGGGCTCTTTTGACGGGGCACACGATCATCGTCACCGCGACATCTGTAGCCGCTGAAGCCATACCTCGCGTATACCACTTAGTTGAAGGCATAGATTGGACAGCCTCGGTAGATAACGACACCACGGCGGAAAGCATCCGGTCCGCCATAAACGCTCTTACGTGGACATCAGCCACACGGGCGCTTGCAGTAATTACTGTTACAGGCACCGTCACCGGTTTCCTATCTTATATTGCATCCACAGCTACCGCAGGTTTAGCCATCAATACCGCTGAATCAAACCTTTATCGCGTCTTTCTCCATACCTATAATCCCACTTGGAAGGGCAACGTGAATGTGTGGAATCAGGCTTTCATCTATGATTTCGGAACCGGTGCCAAACAGAGCAGCACCACTTTCAATGATCCTGTTGCCTCGAATTATGATGTTGTAGTCGCAGGGATCTGGAGCGAAATCGACATCCTCCTCCCAGAGGTCAATCCCGATGGAACCATAGGAGATGGAACCATCGGCAGCCTGACAGATGATACCTACATGCATGGCTGGAGACCCGTATACCTGAGCGGTCCACCCCATTCACCGAGCACAACGGCGGATCCCACAAACATAGATTTCGTGGGGCTTTACATCGACTGCAAAGAGCGCGGCCCAGGCGGCACGGCAACAGATGCCCCCGGCGCCATCTCCAGAAGCCTCAGCGGAACCAACAAGAACTTTGTGGCCACGTTAACACTGGGTGCCCCTGCCGCTGCCGGGGACCTCTTCATCAAGGTAACCAATGCGGAGCGGATAGCTGGAGATTATGCAATGGGAGTCGGGGCAGCTCCTACAGAGGCAAGAATCTTCCGCTCCCCTTATCCTGAATACTTCATCTGGAAGAATTTAGGGAACTATGAACCGATCAAAATCGCGGCCATAGCCACGTCGGGCGCATACTATCCTGGAACTACTAACGTCCTTCTACAAGCACCCCTACAGAATAATTACACTATCGCGAGTCAGCTTCTCTGCCGAGGAGGATGGAACTTCTGCTTCAGCCAACTCCATTTCGCCCTCGGCTCTATAGATAAAGCAGCCTCACTACCCGCTAATCTGGCTAATCCCAAGCGATTCCGGCTCATAAGCTCAGATGATGTTGAATACTTGGTTGACGTGGAAGGTCTGGCAGATCAAGCCCTTCTCGATGCAACTGCCCTTCAAGCCATCAAACTCACTTTAGATGGAGATCCCCGCCGCCGTATTGGTCTCCAGGTGACCCCTTATCTGGATCCTGATAGATTCGCTGCTGGCCTGCCAACCACCTTTCACGGAATTGACACGATCATAGACTCAATGGAGCATCAGGTTAACGACGTCGATTTCGTCTCTACCTTGGTATTAGGTCCCTTGGACAATCGAGTTCGCGAACGCCTGCTGGCGATGATCGCCGGTCGTCAGGAACTTAAATTAAAGGAGACGAGTTACGGTATTAGAAGCAAAGGGAAGTATCAGAGGGTTGGGGGCTGAGGTACGGAAATGAGCGAGGACATAGTCCCCCCTGAGGCTAAACCTAAAGGAGAGGGGCTGTTCACCGGAGACGACGTTGACACCCGGATGAAGTACAAGGAATCTCAGAAGGGACCGGGGAAGACGCCGAAGACCAAGGTCGACGTAAAGCAAAATCGTCAGAGAGAGGTAAAGCTCCATGACCGCTGAAATCACAGGAGAACCACTCGGCCCCGAAACCGATATCTCCAGGTGGATGGATAAACCGCTTTGGGAGGAGAAGCTCCGACTATGGGCAATGCTTATCGAGAAGGGCTGCCTCGCCAAGAGGGGGCGGGGCGGCGCCTTCTGTGGTTGGGCGGGTCACGCTTGCTTCTATAATGGATGTCCTAGGAGGATCTTCGAGGAGGTCGCTGTAGCCGAGAGCCGATCTCTGCCTTCTCCGGAATTCTTGAAGGAATTTAAAGATATGCAGCAGACAATCACGAATCAGGGGAAATTGATTGAAGAGGCTGGGATAGCCATCACAGAGCTGGAAAAAGAAAAGGAAAGCTAGGCTTGAGGAGCCTGATCCATTCTTTCTAGATAGACTTCCCCGTTTATGACCTGTGCCCTGACAGGTAGATCGACTCTCTCACTCAACCGATTCAATGCCTGTCTGACAATTGTTGGATCCCCATCCTCAACCGAAATAACTGAAAGCCGCTTCCCCGACTCCATGAATTCATTGAGCATTTGACCATATGGCGAAGATACTGTGAACTTACCTGCAACATCCGCATCTTTCCCTTGCCGAACCACGAAGAGGGCCATCATATCTTTACTCTTCCGACCCTTGGGGAGCTTCAACTTCGCTAACCGTTCTAAAAGCTCTATGTCCTTCTGCATCGCATCGAAGTCCAACTTCTTCGCTCGGAGACGGATCTGCCGTACCTGAGGCGACATGGCACTAGGTCTATCCCGTAAATACCCCTCAATAGCCACTCGCTGCTCCCCATTCAATATGAAGCTCCGAACCATCTCAGACCTCTCGTATAGCTCGTTGTCACGACCTTATAACCCTACCGAGTTCGTTATCCCCACTGTCACGACCTATCCCGAATGTCTCTTTCTAGGCTTGAAATCTTGCCCATGGGCAAGTTTTATAGACCCTCCTCTATAATGTTAAATGAAATGACATTAAAGGACGATAACCTCTCCCTGATAACTTTTGAACCTCGAACGGTGGATGGCTTCAAGCTCTCCGCTATCGAGATAAAAAATCTGATGAATGAAGCCCGGGAACAGAGTCTTCCTGTGGTCTTTCGAGTCGGTGCCGTAGATTACAGGATAGGCTCAATCAACACAATCAGAATTGGACGCGATGAAGCCTTCGGGGATGCAGATATTACACTAAAAGGTAAACTTGAACTCGAGCCCATTTACGATGATGAGGAGAATATAATCGACGTTAAACCTGGAAAATACGTGTACACGAGATGACCCGGCTTAAGGATCTCTTTTTTCTTGATCTCTCCGAGAAGGAGTATCAAGAGATCCTGCGTTATGTTGACACCCATCTCCCATGGGATTGGATGTTGAAATATGATTTAGGCGAGCTTAGCATCCCGAAAAACGAGTTGAATCCAAATGCTAAAGGTATCCTCGGGGAATGTGCCCTCGGAAAACATGAAGGAAAATCAGTAGACCAGATCCTGAGGGAGAGGCCTATTAGAGAAAGCGATGTTGGGTGGGACATTATTATTGGTGGACTCAAATACGACATCAAAACTCTTCAGACAATACAGCGTCCCAAATCACAATTCAGGTTCAACGTCAAGAAATCCACAATAGACAAACGCAAGAAAAACGATGGTTACATCTGGATATCAATGGTCAAATATGTGAGCCGAATCCCACCTTTCTACTGGCTCGTCGCCGGATGGATGCTTAAAGACGAATTCCTCAAGAAAGCCATTTTTCACGAAGCGGGCGAACCATCCATGACCGGAAATAAATTTATCTATGAATCGGCCACCTACGACATAGGGCTCAAGAAACTTCATCCCTTCAAGGAGATTCCCCGATGAGTACTCCCGAATATTATGATGACGTCTTCAGTAAAAGTAAAGCATACCGCTGTCCTCCCGAAGACTCTCCCTATTACACTCTCTGGGCCGGCATTTTGCAGTATCTCATCAAAGACCCTGTGAAAATTCTGGATGTTGGCTGCGGCCCAGGGCAATTCGCCGCGCTCTGCGTGAAGGCAGGTCATGAATATGTGGGTCTGGACTGGTCTCGAGTCGCGATTGAAGCCGGAAAAAAAGGCCCCGGCGAGTTCTATCTGGTCAACGTGCGACAGGATCGCACACATTTCAAAGATGATTACGATGTGGTTACCTTCATTGAGTTCCTCGAACACGTGCCTAACGACCTCGAGATCCTGATGGATGTGCCCCAAGGACGGACAATCGTTCTGACCGTGCCCGATTTCCCGAGTAAGTCGCATTTCCGCTTCTTCTCGGATATAACTCAGGTCATTCGCAGATATCAAGATCTGATATCGATAAATGGGAAAATGATCGCCTCAGCGACGAATTGGGGCCAACCCGCCAAAGTATTCGCATTAAGAGGAAAACGACGTTAGTGGAAGAGGAGGAGCCGACCGATTAACGGAGTCCTTGGCGAAGGTTCAAACCCTTCCCTCTTCCACCAAAGTATCCGGCTAAACAACTTCATGCTATATTTGGGTTGCGCTTGAAAGTATACAGCGCACCGGGGTATTTGACGAGTTTCACGCTGATAAGGCCAAAGCCCATCTTCTCGAAGAAATGAAGATATTTCCCCATTGGATTATACCGCTGATATTCCCCATCTGTTATTTCAGGATGAAGCGGGTTTTGGATCCAGGTATAGACAAAAATTCTCCTCGTCGCGTATCTGCAGAGATTATGGAAAATCCGGGCCACGTTTCTGGGATCTAGAATATGGTAAATTAAGTTGAAGCAAAACACATTTTCCCGAATAAGCCCGGTGACGAAGGTTTCGGCAGGGGCGCATATGAACTTCCAATGAGGCCGCTTATTTTTATTCTCTTGGAGGATCTGCCTCGAGATGTCTATTCCAATGTAATCCTGACAATTGCGTTCTCCCCATATCCTGAGGTCTCCACATCCAACGTCTATTATGTGATCGATTTTAGGGAGCTCCTTTTCGATGGCAGCCCATAACACTCTATTCCCTTCAGCCCCTTCTTCAGGAGATCTGCCGCTCGCAAATCCCTGTGCATAGCGGACATCCCAATATTCTCTTTCTCGTTCGATGACGGTCATTTTTCATCCATCTCGATGGTGATCTCGGACCAGTCATCTATCCGTCCCCTCACAAAGGGGATCTCAAACAGCTTCTCACCGAATTGGAGGGCCGATCTAAAACTACTGTGCCCCCACCCAGGACCGCCCAAGTTCTCACCGTGGTCACTCATGAAGATGAACTCGGTGGGTCTTCCTGTTTTGGAGAAGATATTGATGAAGTTGGGGAAGATGTTATCCACGAATTTAGCGGCCTGAAGTTGATGCGCATAGTTCATGTCCGGCCGGCTTGGGTCGATAAGATGAACGTTCCCTTCTCCATCGTGGTAGGGACTGTGAGTGTCTAGGAGAAGAATCATGGCGAAGATTGGCTGTTCTTTATTCAGCTTCACGATGAGATCGAGGTCCTTGATTATTGTCGGGGTTGCTATATCCATCTCTTGATATTGTTCAGCCCCCCAGTGGTTGAAGTGTCGCTGGTAGGCACCTTCCAGCTGCTCGTTCACGCGGATCGGAACAGGGTTTCCGCTCATCCATATCGTGAAGTATCCATGCTTGCGAAAATATCGAGGCATCCATTTTCGGATCTCCTTCCATCTCTTGTATTTCTTGATGATGGCATCCCCCTCCACAATTTGTACTTCCTCCACTCCGGAAACGAAGAGCCCGCGCCCGACTCCAATTGGAGGATAGTTCATGAGGTACCCATGCATCGCCGGACCGGTGCTATTCCCGATACTATAAGCTCTTCGAGCCGCCCCCAGCTTTAGTATGTTAACCGGATTCGCCGCAACAAAGACATCCCAGCGCAGGGAGTCAGAGATCACACAGCAGACATTCGGCTTTATCGCCTCGTCTCCCTCAACCTCCTCGATTTTCATTTTCGCTTCTAGAATGTCCTCTATAAACTAAAAGCCTTCTACTATGCAATAACCGGCCATCTTCTACAAGAATAGACCCGGCAGACACGGGGACGCCCCTCATAAATCGCGCATTGTTTATCCTCGGTTAATTGGATGCAGGGCGTGGGATTGTAGAGGACCACATTTCCCTTCAAGTTCAGAACCCAGTAGCCCCAGGTCTTACCCGTGACTCTGAGGTATTCGTCTTGGTCTGTGGGGATGACCCCCATGAATGAGAAGCCCGGCATACCCACCCGAATTTTCTCCTGACTCGATTTTTCCCAGAAACCGCTGGGATACTTCGCGCGGGCATAGAGTTGTTTGACGAGTTCCTCATCCACACTCATCACAATGAAGTACCACGTACAACAATCTGCGCAACCCTTGCACTCAAACTTGGTTCCCGGTGGCCATTTAGTCTGACTTACGAATTTTCGCTGGCGATTCAGGAACTCTTTTACGGTTTCACACATTCGGGGATTGCCGGGAAGGCGTACTAGATCAAACTCCTCCCCTCGCCCGGGCCAATCAGACATGTTCCTCAGGCACTATTTTTCATCCCAGGGGGTGGGGTTCGTCTCATCGAACAGGAGTTTGAAGCGCAGGTACTGCTCCCGGGGAACATCTAAGAAGATGCATGTCTCTTCCTCGCTCAAACAATAATGATAGCGCAACGTCTTGGCGTCCAAGT
>SDBV01004282.1_pt1 | contig 20639 bp, 22 predicted proteins | sample 2277081 | NCBI WGS metagenome assembly SDBV01 (sample SAMN10402039, study PRJNA504765) | marine sediment metagenome | isolation source: marine sediment core GS10_PC15, 223 cmbsf | place: Arctic Ocean: Southern Knipovich Ridge | collected 2010 | reverse complement strand
ATGGAGGAGCAGGAATGTCCTATCAGGAATATATAACTGTAATATCCGAGCTTGGGAAAATCGACGAGTCAATAGGGCTCTCTGTTACAGCACATAATTCATTGTGTACAAACCACATACTCCTGTTCGGTGATGAAGATCAGAAATCAAAGTGGTTACACAAACTGGCTTCAGCAGAATGGATTGGTGCCTGAAGGCTAACTGAACCTAATACGGGATCCGATGCCGGGAATATGAAAACGGTTGCTGTAGAGTATGGGGATCATTTCATCCTCAATGGAACAAAGAATTTTATTACACATGGTATATCCGGTGATATAGCTGTAATAATTGCGAGAACCGGAGAGCCGGGAGACTCACGGGGTGCAACAGCTTTTGCAATAGAAAAAGGAACCCCGGGTTTTTCATCAGGGAAGAAAGAAAACAAGCTGGGAATGCGAGCCTCTGAAACGGCAGAAATAATTTTTGATAACTGTAAAATCCATAAAGAGAATGTCATTGGTGAAGTTGGAGATGGCTTTGTCCAATCGCTGAAGATACTGGATGGTGGAAGAATTTCGATTGCAGCACTCGGCCTTGGAATTGCCCAGGGGGCCCTGGAGGAGTCTGTAAAATATTCAAAAGAACGTTATCAATTTGGAAAACCAATTTCTAATTTTCAGGGAATATCTTTTAAACTGGCAGAAATGGCAACTAAAATTGAAGCTGGTAGATTACTTACATTAAGGGCTGCAACATTGAAGGATGCCGGTAAATCGGTTACAAAAGAATCCGCAATGGCAAAATATTTTACATCTGAAGTTGCTGTAGAAGCATCAACAGAAGCAGTTCAAATATTTGGAGGTTATGGTTATACAAAAGACTATCCGGTCGAAAAGTACTATCGTGATTCGAAACTTTGTACGATAGGTGAAGGAACCTAGTAGATACAAAAGATTGTGATTGGAATACGTATATTAAAATAGTTTAATTATTAGATTCCATTGATTATCTTTGCAGCCCTGAATTAATAAATTTTATGATTGTAATAAACGTAAAAGAAAACGAGTCGATTGACAGAGCGCTGAAACGTTTCAAAAAGAAATTTGAAAAAACAGGTGTTATAAAGGAACTTCGATCCCGGACTTTCTTTGAAAAACCATCCATAAAGAACAGAACAACAAAGCTTAAAGCAGCATACAGACAAAAGATGTATGCCAAGGATAATTATTAAGATCCTGTTCTTTTTCTCATCCAAATTTTATAAGTTAGTACTAGCAAGAGTTAGGTGGTGCAATTTATATGCTGGGTTCATTTCTGAAATATTTGCAATTTGAAAAGAGGTATAGCATCCATACAATTGGGGCTTATCAAAATGATCTTTTGCAATTAAAAGCTTTTTTAACAGATACTTTTCCAGATACTTCTCTGGAAATTGCCTCCTATTCTGAATTAAGAAGTTGGGTGCTTTCACTAATGGGTGATGGTATTTCCGCCAGGACAGTTAATCGAAAGATCGCTTCACTTCGTACTTTTTATAAATTTCTCTTAAAAAGGGAAGTGATTACAAAAGACCCTGCCATAAAATTGTCCGGGCTAAGAACTTCCCGGATACTTCCATCGTTTATTAAAGAAGAGGAGGTTGCTCTTTTACTGAATCATTTTGATTTTGATCCAGATGAATTTGGTATAAGAGACAGGTTAGTACTTGAATTGTTGTATGGAACAGGTATCCGGTTATCTGAATTAATAAATCTGAAGATAAGTGATATCAGAATGGATGAAGAAGTAATAAAAGTACTGGGTAAACGGAATAAGGAACGAATAATACCTTTACCTTCCGAACTCACTACTTTATTGAAATCATATATTGATTCACACGAACAAAAGGGGTTACTAAAAAGTGATTACATCATTTTGACGGATAGAGGTAAGAAAGCGTATCCGATGTTTATTTACAGGCTTGTACACAAATACCTTACCGACTTTACTACCTCTGATAAAAAAAGTCCGCATGTACTTCGACATACATTTGCAACACATTTGTTAAATAAAGGTGCCGATTTAAATGCTGTTAAAGATCTACTCGGTCATTCGAGTCTTGCCGCAACGCAGGTGTATACACATAATACGATCGAGAAGTTGAAAAAAGTATATAAACAAGCACATCCAAAAGCATAAATATTGTTTAATTTTTAAACCAAAGGAAGATGAAGTTACAAATGCACTCCATAAAATTTAACGCAACCAAAAAATTACTCGACTTTATTCAGAAAAAAATGGACAAACTTGATCACCAATATGATCGCGTGGTGGATGGTGAGGTTTATCTCAAATTGAACAGCGACGAGTTCGATAATAAAACGGTTGAAATTAAACTTAACTTACCTGGTTCCCAATTATTTTCAAAAGAGGATTCGAATTCATTCGAAAAGGCCACAGACCAGGCAGTTGATGCCCTGAAAAGGCAATTAACAAAATTCAAAGAAAAACTGAAAGTACATTAGTAATCGAACACATGAATAAAAAAAGCTCTGTTCGGAGCTTTTTTTATTCGTTTAAACCAAGAATTGTCATTAGACTTTGTAGCGAGGGTTCTAAGTGGCTGTTAGTCAGGTGCCTGCCTGCCGACAGGTAGGCTCGCACAGATTTTTGGCACGGAGGCATAGTTTAGATTATGGTGAGTACCAAAAAGTGAGCAAGTGACTGAATGATAGTCAATTAGAATCCGCAGCAAATTTCTAATGACAATTCTGGGTTAAATGCAATTAACTACAAGTCAAAGACCTCTTTTAATTTGTCTACGTAATCTAGTTTTTCCCATGTGAAGGTTTCTACAAGGATTGCTTTCGCTTCCCCATTTTGCGTGAAATTGATAGTTTTAGTCTCAGGTGACCTGCCCATGTGGCCATATGCGGCTGTATCAGAATAAATTGGGTTTTTAAGTTTCAGGCGTTCGATGATTGCGGCTGGCCGCATATCAAATATTTCACTAATCCTGTCTGCTATTTCACTATCGCTCACATCAACTTTTGAAGTACCGTAGGTACTAACGTAAAGTCCCATTGGTTTTGCAACACCTATCGCGTATGAAACCTGAACAAGCACCTCATCAGAAACACCTGCAGCGACCAGATTTTTCGCAATATGACGAGTTGCATATGCAGCTGAACGGTCAACTTTTGATGGGTCTTTACCTGAAAAGGCCCCACCTCCATGAGCTCCTTTTCCACCATAGGTATCTACGATTATTTTTCTGCCTGTCAATCCCGTATCACCATGTGGCCCACCGATTACAAACTTCCCTGTAGGATTTACAAAATACTTGATGTCATCATTAAATAATGCCTGGTTTTTAACAGACAGAGTGGCTTTTACCCGCGGAATCAAAATGGATTTTACATCACTCTTTATCTTTTCCAACATTGTATTTTCCTCATCAAAATCATCATGTTGCGTGGATACAACGATTGTATCAATTCTTATTGGAATATTATTATCATCATATTCTATTGTAACCTGTGACTTGGCATCAGGCCTCAGGTAGGTCATTTCTTTCTCATCCCTTCTTATTTTAGCAAGCTCAATGAGGATATTGTGTGATAAATTAAGGGGTAGGGGCATGTAATCATCAGTTTCATTGGTAGCATAACCAAACATCATTCCCTGATCACCTGCACCTTGTTCTTTATAAAGACCTTTACCTTCAACAACTCCCTGGTTGATTTCGGGGGATTGCTCGTGTATTGTTGAAATGACGCCGCACGATTCCGCTTCGAACTGGTATTCGGCTTTTGTGTAACCAATTTTCCGAATAACATCCCGGGTAACTTTTTGAACATCAATATAAGAATTGGAAGTAACCTCGCCGCTTACAACTGCAAGACCAGTTGTTACCAGTGTTTCGCAGGCAACTTTTGAATCTGGATCGAATGCAAGAAAATTATCCAGCAGTGCATCGGATATTTGGTCTGCAACTTTGTCCGGATGGCCTTCCGATACCGATTCGGAAGTAAATAAATAGGGCATTTATTCTAGTTTTTAAAATGAAGTCACAAAATTAGTACTTATCCCTAACAATTAAAATGAATTCAGCCTATCAGCTATAAATTAAAAATACTGCCGGTAATTTCGGTAGAGAAATCTTTTGTTTTCTCCACCTGGAGATACTTTGAGTCACGATATTTTCATTAGCTCCCGTTATATCAGTTGCAATGCATAAAAGTGTTTCTGGATTTCCGGAATGGAGGAGTGCATCCATCATTTTTTGATTTCGATAGGGAGTTTCAATGAAAATCTGGGTTTGATTATGTACCACAGCATTGGATTCCAATTGTTTTATTTTTTTTGACAGTATTTTTTTTTCGATGGGGAGGTATCCATGGAAGATAAAATTTTGTCCATTCATTCCTGAGGCCATCAGCGCCAAAAATATTGAAGAAGGACCTGGAATTGGAATAATTTTAATCCCGATCATGTGCCCTTTTTTGATAACTTCAGAGCCCGGATCGGCAATCCCGGGGCAGCCCGATTCAGATAATATCCCGCAGTTGGTCCCATTGATTACTGGTGCAATAAGCTCACTGATTTGTTCTTCTGTGGTGTTTTTATCTACTATCTCAAAATTCAGGGATTCGATTGGTTTCCGGTCTTTCTCCGGTAACAATTTCATGAGTTTACTTATATATCTCCGGGAAGTCCGTATGTTCTCAACAAGATAATAATTAATATGCGAAATGATTTGTAAAACTTCCGGTACCACAAAATGTAGTTCCGTATTTTCAGAAATAATTGATGGAATCAGATATATTTTTCCTTTTGGGTTGAGCATAGTAAAATTATTTACCGAGGAAATCTAAAACAACTTGTGTAAATACCTGAGGCTGCTCTGCATGTAGCCAATGGCCGGCGTTTGCAATACTTTCAATTTTACTGTTTGGGAAAATTGCTGCAATCAATGCATGGTCATCTTCCCGAATGTAATCCGAATTGTCGCCATCGATAAAAAGAGTAGCGCCATCAAATTTTTCACCATGGCCTAACTCATGACCCATCAGATCGATATTCTCATCGATGGCCCCCAGATTTATTTTCCATTCGAATTTTCCGTCATTTGTACGGGCCAGGTTTTTTAACAGAAACTGCCGTATTTGGGGCTGGATTACATACTTTGAAAGAATCTCATCAGCCTCCTTCCGGGAAGAAATTGTATTTAGATTTAATGACAGCAATCCTTCTAGAATCCGCTGATGGTGTACCGGATAGAATTTTGGAGCGATATCCACAACGATAAGTTTATCTATTTTTTCTGAATGGTCAATTGCAAATTTCATAGCAACTTTTCCGCCCATCGAGTGTCCCATAATTGTAGGATTTGTAATCCCGTTTATATTTATAAACTTTACCAAATCTTTTACCATAACCTCATAGTTGAATTCGTTACTTTTAAAAGAACGACCATGGTTTCGTTGGTCAGGGATGAACACATCGTACTTTTCGGCCAACATTTTTCCAATCGGCAGCCAATTATCAGATACCCCAAACAACCCATGCAGGATAATCAATGGTTTTCCCGACCCAAAATTTCGAAAGAAGAGTTTTTCCATGGAAAAGGTTTTGCTAATTATGAAGTTTTTCCAAATACATTTGTATGGTATTTTCGAGGCCGTAGTATAGCGCATCACAAATGAGTGCATGCCCGATGGAGACCTCGTCAAGGTAAGGAAGGTTTTCGTTCAGGTATCTAAGATTTTCCAGGTTTAAATCGTGCCCTGCATTTATGCCCAGGTTTAATTTATGAGCAAATTCTGAGGAATGTATATAAGGGCTAACTGACTTCACTTTATTTATTTGATAACTGTTGGCATAAGATTCTGTATATAGTTCGATACGATCTGCACCTGCATTGGCAGCCCCTTCAATCATTTTATTATCGGTCTCGATAAACAGGGAAACCCTGGTAGCATATTTTTTAATTTCAGCGATTACTTCTTTAAGGAACTCCTGGTTCGCTGAAGTATTCCATCCGGCATTGGAGGTCAAAACGTCCGGTGGATCGGGTACCAGTGTTGCCTGCATGGGTTTGACTACCCGTATAATATTGATGTATCGATCATCCGGATACCCTTCGATATTAAATTCGGTTGATACAACATCTTTTAGATCCATCACATCCGAATAGGTTATGTGCCTTTCATCCGGTCGCGGATGCACGGTAATTCCCTCGGCGCCAAATCGCTCGCAATCTTTAGCTACCATTAGCAAATCAGGATTATTGCCACCTCTTGCATTCCGAATTGTAGCAATTTTATTAATGTTTACACTCAGCCTGGTCATTGTTGTATATTATCTTTTATAACTTTGACGAAGTTAGAATAAAAATAAGATATGAGTTTAAAAGAACAGATTGAGGGCGATATTAAAAAGGCCATGCTTTCGAAAAATAAAAAAGAACTAATAGCACTTCGTAGTATCAAAAGCGCCATTTTAATTGCTGAAACTGAAAAAGGTGCCACAGGGCCTGTTAGCCAGGATACAGAAGTTAAAATATTGATGAAAGCTGCGAAACAGAGGAGAGATTCTGCTGAAATTTATAAATCACAGGGAAGAATCGATCTTTTGGAAACGGAACTCACCGAACTTGAAGTGATTAACAAATATTTGCCTGAACAAATGTCAGAAGAAGACTTAGTTAAAAAGTTGAGAGAAATTATAGGAAGGGTTGGGGCATCAGGCCCACAGGACATGGGAAAGGTAATGGGAGTTGCTTCAAAAGAGTTGTCAGGTAGCGCCGATGGAAAAACAATATCGGGACATGTTCGAAATTTACTAATTAATAATTAACCATTGTTTTGAACACTGTTGATATTGTTCTTTTAATTATCCTGTTGATTGGGGCGGTCCAGGGATTCAGAAAAGGTTTTGTAATGGAAATCGTATCCATCCTGGCATTAATTCTGGCAATATTTGTTGGGTTCAAATTATTGTATGAAGGAATTTCATTTTTACAGGATCAGTTTCAGCTATCAGGGAATTTTCTTCCTTATTTGTCATTTATTCTTCTCTTTATTGGTACAATTCTGCTTGTAAATATTATTGGGAAAGCGGTAAAAAAGGTTTTAGACTTAACTTTGTTAGGTGGCATTGATAACATTGCAGGTGGAATACTTGGGCTTTTAAAGTGGGGATTTGGGATATCTGTATTACTATGGATATTTAATTATTTTGAAATAAATCCCCTGGAGAAATACGTTGATGGGGCTGTTGTTTATCCATTTGTTGTGACCATTGCTCCCAATGTGATATCTTTCATTACCTCCATTCTTCCTTTTTCAGGTGATATTTTGGATTCAGCGGAGAAATTAGTTTAACCTTCGATATGTATTCCCGAGTAGTTTAGAGAGATGGCTTATATTTCATCCATTTTTGTTTATTTTGCATCAATGAGAATAACGACATTATGGAAATGATTTTACGCAAGGAAGGGGAATTTCAATATGTAGATGAAGGGAAGGGAGAAGTGATTGTGCTTCTTCATGGGCTGTTTGGCGCATTGAGCAATTGGCGGTGGGTTGTGAAAAAATTTTCAAAGGATTACAGGATTGTGATCCCTATGCTTCCAATTTATGGAACAACCGAAAGAAAACCCGATTTGGATGGCCTGGTAAGTTTTCTCGAAAAATTCGTTGAAAAACTAGAATTGAATAAATTTGTTGTGATGGGGAATTCGCTGGGAGGCCATATAGCCTTGATCTATTCCTTAAAACACCAGGAAAAGATAAGGTCGATGGTGCTTGCCGGCAGCAGTGGACTCTTTGAAAATTCAATGGGTGGATCCTTCCCTCGCCGGGGGTCTTATGAATATGTCAAAGAGCGTGTGGAGTATACTTTCTATGATCCCAATACAGCGGATGAGGAACTTATAGAAGAAGTGTTTGAAACAACCCGGAGTATTCCAAAATGCTTGCGTATCGTTTCAATAGCTAAATCTGCTCAACGTCATAATATGGGCAAAGATTTAACAAAGATTAGAATTCCCACATTATTAATCTGGGGATTAAATGATACAATTACGCCACCAATGGTCGCTTATGAGTTTAATAAATTAATTCAGGGTTCTGTAGTCCGGTTTGTTGACAAATGTTGTCATGCCCCTATGATGGAGCAACCTGACAGGTTCAATTATCTTGTGGAAAATTTTCTTAATTCACAATCATGATAGCTTCTGAACTTATAAACCATATGATACCTCCTCTTAAACTGTCGGATACAGCGGAAATGGCCGTAGCCTGGATGGAAGAACTTCGGTGCAAGCAGTTGCCTGTTGTGGAAGAAGGCCGGTTTATGGGATTGATTTCGGAGGAGATGATTCTGGAAGTGAACAATATTGATTGTTTAATATCAAATTTCGATTTGGAGTGTGAAGATTGTACGGTTTATCCAAACCAGCATGTTTATGATGTTATTAAAACTGCTTCTGATAATAAGGTTCAATTGATAGCTGTGGTAGATGAAGATGAAAATTATTCTGGAATTATAACCATACAGGATACCATTGCTTCGTTTGCCCAGACAGCTACTGTCCAGGCTCCAGGCGCTATTCTTGTCTTGTCTATGGAGGCCAGAGACTATTCACTATCCGAAATCAGCAGGTTAATTGAAGAAGATGATGCTAAAATTCTTGGAAGTACAATAAGAGAGGATTCATCTGACCCGAAACGGTTGAAATTGACATTAAAGATCAACAGAGTAAATTTATCTTCAATTGTTGCTACTCTTGAGCGATTTGATTATAAGATCATTGCAAGATTCCAGGAAATTAATGTACATGATGGCGATAAAGAGCGTTTGGACATTCTCCTGAAGTACCTTGATATTTAGTGTTTAAACCCACTTCCGGATGAAAATAGGAATTCATGGAAAGTATTTTAAACGTAGAAGTGCGCTCGTCAGAGAGGTATTTCGTTTACTTCAAGAATTTGATTCCGAAATAGTTGTTTCTGAAAGATTTGATGAAATACTATGTGAAACACGCTGGAAAGAGTCATATGACACCTACACGTCAAATGATATAAATAAACTTGATTTTGTATTTTCATTGGGCGGTGACGGAACGTTTCTGGAAACACTCACACATGTTGGTGGGCTACAAACACCAATTTTGGGCATAAATATTGGCAGGCTTGGTTACCTTGCAACCATCTCAAAGGATAATATTAATGAAGCCATAAAGGCGGTATTTGAAAATACATTCGAACTTGATGAACGGATATTGATTAGATTGGATGGACATGGCGATCTTTTTGATGGAATTGACTTTGCACTAAATGATTTTACAATACTCAAAAAAGACACCTCTTCAATGATTACAGTTCATGCATTCATTGATGGGGATTATTTAAATTCATATTGGGCAGATGGATTAATTGTTGCCACACCTACGGGTTCCACGGGCTATTCACTGAGTTGTGGAGGTCCACTTGTTATGCCTCATTCTAATAATTTCGTGATAACCCCGGTTGCCCCACACAATTTAACAACACGTCCGGTAGTTATTTCAGCAAAAAGCGAACTAACATTTGAAATCGAGGGTAGAGCAAAAAATGTATTGGTTACTCTTGATTCAAGGTCAAGATCAATTTCAAAAGATATTAAATTGCGAGTAAGGCGTGAAAAGTTCAAAGCAAGATTAGTAAAGATAAAGGGATACAACAATTTTGATACACTGCGACAGAAGTTGAATTGGGGGCTTGATGTTCGTAATATTTAAATTTTTATATATTTGAGCAGATTATTTTTGATTTTAAGGTATTAATTTTTAATTATCATACAAAAATGCGAAAGGTTTGGTGGTCGTTTGTAATTCTTTTTTTGGCCTCGATAGGTATTCAGGATTCTTTTGCACAGCTTAACAAGCGTCAAATAAGGAGGAATAATCGCAATATTTCTACTTATAGAGGAAACGCGTTGATATTTGGCAAAGATAAGCGATATAAAACGCTTGGATTCTCTGTGAATGCAATGAACTATTTTGGGGATGTTACTCCTTCATCAAGTTTCGTAAGTACAGATATTAAATTCACCAGGCCGGGTTTTAGCATATTTGGTACATATCGAAGAGGACCCAGGATTGCTATTGAAGCTGCTTACTCCTGGGGTACGGCCACAAGTTCGGATTTCAAATCGGCAGATCCTGGTGATAAGGATGCGGTTTACAGATATGTTAGAAACCTCAGTTTCCGAAATAGAATAAATGAATTAGCAGTTACCTTTTCAGTGGATTGGGTCAAAAATTTTGACAATTATCTTAGCAGGGCAGATTTTACGCCCTATGCATTCATTGGAATTGCAGGTCTTCACCATAATCCTCAAGCCAAGGTGAATGAAGAAAGCAGCCTTCCTGAAGCAGGCTCATGGATAAAACTCAAACCTCTTGGCACTGAAGGACAAATGAGTGATAAATATAATTTTGATACCTATAGTAATTTTCAGATAGCTATACCATTTGGTATTGGTGCACGTTATAGACTCAATATGAACCTTGATTTGTCATTCCAGATTGGAATACGATATCTGTTCTTTGATTATATAGATGATATTAGTGGTGGTTTTGTTGACCTTGGGGCTTTGGATTCCGATCTTGCAAAGGAAATGTCTGATCGTTCCCAGGAACCTACTTCTGCTAAAACCAATGAACTAAGGGATATGATCAGGGTTGGAGAGGTAACCACCGATCAAACATATATTGGTGCAGATGGTAATACATACGATGTATTTGATGGCTATGGTAGCGATATAAGTACAGACAATATTCGGGGAAATAATAGCAACAATGATATGTTACTATATACACAGTTTCGAATTTCCTATGTATTTAGTGGATCATTCAGAAGAGCCAAATACCGATAAACATCCATTTATCCGGTTTTTTCGTATCTCAATATTTCGTCTTATTTTGAAGAAACTACAATTTGTATTCATAGCGTCTTTGGTTCTTGTAGCCACTACAGCAATGGCTCAAATAGATGAAGTAGGAGGAGGATTAGGGGGAATGACCTATACAGGTGATCTGGTCAGAGGATATAAACTGCTTAGTAACAGGCCCGCGGGTACAATTTTTATTCGACGCAATCTAAATGATTTCGTTTCCTTTAAATTTGGAGTTACCGGTGGTAAAATATCAGCCAGTGATGCCAGTGACCCTATTGATGCTTTTGCTGCCCAAAGAGATGCATCATTTAATATCACTTTAATGGAGTTTTCAATAATGGTTGAATACTACTTTCTGAATTTCAAGTCGGGATCACCATTAGAACGCTGGTCTCCATATTTTACTGGCGGAGTAGCCTTGATTGCAATATCCGGACATATAAATAAACCAAAACCATACAGTAATTTCCAACCGTCTGTTCCACTTGGTCTTGGAGTGAAGTACATTTTAAATCCCAAGTGGATGATAGGTTTTGAATGGGGTGCCAGAATGTTATTTTTTGATTATTTAGATAATGTTTCCGAAGGTGACTTACAGAAAAAAAACTATCAATACGGCAATTGGAATGATAATGATGCCTACTATTATATTGGATTCACTTTGAATTATGCCTTCTACCGGATACCCTGCCCGTTTCCTTACAATTAATTAATCATTGCCCCTACGTCCATTTATTTCAAATAATTGGATTTTTTCGGTTAATAACCTTTAATTTTGCAAGTCGATTTTGTTATGAAGGAATCCTCTAATATCCACAATTTACCTCAACATATTGCCGTTATTATGGACGGGAATGGGAGATGGGCGAAAAATCGTGGTGCTTTACGGATCTTTGGACATAAAAGCGCTATAAAAGCAGTACGCGAGGTTACAGAGGGGTGTGCTGAATTGGGGATCAGGTATCTTACATTGTATGCCTTCTCAACAGAAAACTGGGGAAGGCCCAGGTCTGAAGTTAATGGGTTGATGGAGTTACTTGTTTCTACAATTCGTGGTGAGTTAAAAATTTTAACAAAAAATGATGTCCGGTTGAACACGATTGGTGATATATCATCTTTACCAAATAATTGTCAGAACGAGCTTCTGGATGCCATAAACGAAACAAAAAACAACAAAGGACTGACACTGATCCTTGCTTTGAATTATAGTGGAAGATGGGAAATAGAGCAAGCCGTAAGAAAAGTTGCTTTTGATGCAGCTTCAGGTAAACTAGATCCGACTGAAATTGACGCAAAAAAAATTGAATCTTATTTATGTACTGCATCCATACCGGATCCGGAACTGCTAATTCGCACAAGTGGTGAGATGCGAATAAGTAACTTTCTTCTCTGGCAACTGGCTTATACCGAATTGTATTTTACAAAGAAACTGTGGCCTGATTTTCGAAAAGCAGACTTGATAGCCGCTTTAGAGTCATATCAGAAAAGGGAGCGAAGATTTGGGAAAATTAGTGAACAAATAGAAAACTAAGTTTCGGTTGATGAATAGAAGGTTAACGATAGTAGTTATAGTTTTATTATTTACGCAATCTACTCTGATAGGTCAAATAAGGCAAACCAGGGATAAAACCAACCAACCTTCGGTCGAGCAGCAAACAAAGATCGATTACGCCCGGCCGGTTGAATATGAAATTGGGGGAATTCGTATTGAAGGCCCGGATTACCTTGATCCCAATACTTTAATATCACTTACTGGATTAAGTATAGGAGATCGCATAAATCTACCTGGCAGCGAAGTTACGGATGCAATTAAGAAATTGTGGAAACACGGACTTGTTGATGACATTGCTATTTACCAGGAAAAAATAGAAGATGGTAAAGTATATCTCGTGATACATGCGCGTGAAAGACCACGCTTGAGAAAGTTCAAATTTTCTGGTGTAAATAAAACGCAGGAAAAAGAGTTAGCAGAAAAGATTAGTGCGTACAGAGGTAAAATTCTAACGCAGGCAATGATTAAAAATACTGAACTTACCTCCAAGAGATATTTTATGGATAAGGGCTATCGAAATGCTGTGGTTCAAATATCCCAGGAACGTGATACTATTTTGGACAATCATGTAGTAGTGCATGTAAATGTTGATAAAAAATATAAAGTAAAGATTTATGAGATAATAATTGAAGGAAACAATGAGGTAGACGACATAAAACTCAAGAAAAAATTAAAGAAAACCGGAGAGAAAACCAGGTTTACACTTTTTACGGATATCGGAACACGCATTATGACAATAACTCCAAAGAAGATTGGAGAGTTTTTTGATTCGTCGAAAGTTGTTGAAGGGAAGGATATTAAATCCTATCTTTCAGAACATGTTAAATTGAACATTTTCAAGGGCAAAAAGTATATTGAAAAGCAGTTAAAAGAAGATGAAGCAAACTTGATTTCCTATTACAATTCCAAAGGTTATAGGGATGCCAGGATCGAATCGGATTCAATATATGATTACGATGCCACAGCTATTATTGTAAAAATAAAGATAGAAGAGGGGCATAAATACTATTTCAGAGATATAAAATGGACGGGTAATTATGTTTATCGTGATGAAACGCTTTCAAAAGCCTTAGGTGTATCAAAAGGTGATGTATATAATCCGGAGGAACTGGACAAGAAACTTACATTCAATCCTCAGGGAACGGATATATCCGGGTTATATCTGGACAATGGATATTTATTTTTCAGGATAGATCCCATTGAATGGGTCGAAGGGGATTCAATTGACCTTGAGATGAGGATATTTGAAGGAACTCAGGCTACCGTAAATAAAGTAGTAATTAATGGGAATGACCGTACAAATGATCACGTGATTTTGCGTGAATTGCGAACAATACCTGGACAAAAATTTAGTCGCCAGAACTTAATCCGTGATAACCAGCAACTTGCACAGCTTGGATATTTTGACCCTGAACAAATTGATATTCGCCCTGAACCGAATCCGTCAGATGGTACGGTCGATATGATATACAACCTGGTGGAGCGTCCTAGTGACCAGGTTGAATTATCAGGAGGATGGGGCGGATACTATGGATTTGTTGGTACGCTTGGCCTGAGTTTTAATAATTTTTCTCTTCGGAATATTCCGCATTTTGATAAGTGGAGACCATTGCCTGTGGGAGACGGACAAAAACTTTCTATAAGGATGCAGGCCAATGGAAGATCATTCCAGAATTATTCTTTGACATTTGTTGAACCATGGCTCGGTGGGAAAAAACCAAATTCATTTTCGATAAGTCTCAATCACTCCGTTCAACGGGATATTGATCCTATCACAAGAAACACAAGAGGCAGGCTGGTACTTGACGCCATTACTTTAGGTTTTGGTAAAAGATTGAACTGGCCTGATAATTATTTTACTTTAAATGAGGCCGTATCTTTTACCACCTATGGTTTTGAAAACTGGACGTTTAATGCACTTGGATTTCCGGATGGTACTGCCCGCAGTCTAACATTCAATACTACAATAGCAAGAAATAGCGTTGATAGTCCTATGTATCCAAAAAGCGGTTCCCTGGTTCAATTTTCATTGATTCTTACCCCACCCTACTCGATGTGGCGCAATATAGACTATGAAAATGCTACACCTCAGGTAAGATATGAATTTGTAGAGTACCATAAATGGATGATCGACTTTACTCACTATGTTACGCTTACGGGTAAATTGGTTGTGGAATCCAGAGCGCATTTTGGTTTTATAGGCTCATACAACGATTTTGCCGGTGTAGGTCCTTTTGAAAGGTTTTTCCTGGGCGGAGATGGCCTGGCCGGTGGCCTTAATTCCTGGTTGCTTGGTACGGAAGTCATTGGTTTACGAGGTTATGAAAACAACGTGCTAACCCCTCCAAATTATGGACTTGGCGTTACTCCTTTAACCAGGGGTCAAATAGAAGGAGGAACAATTTATAATAAATTTTCATTTGAGCTAAGGTACCCGGTTACAACCGGACAGGCTGCTACCATCTATTTGCTCACATTTGCAGAAGCAGGCAATAACTGGAACAGCTGGGCTAATTTTGATCCATTTAATCTGTATCGGTCGGCTGGCTTTGGCGCTCGAATTTTTATGCCTGCATTCGGACTTATCGGGCTCAACTGGGCCTATGGATTTGACAGGGTTCCGGGGCGAGCCGATGTAAGTGGATCACAATTCCATTTTACCATTGGTCAACAACTCAGATAATGAAATTAAAATTTTTGGTATCTTTTTTGAGTGTATTAATAACTGGCAATGTATTTGCACAGAAATTTGGCTATGTGGATACTGATTACATACTGAGTAAAATGCCTGATTATAAAGAAGCACAAGCGGAAATTGGTAGTTTATCTACCGCCTGGCAAAATGAAATTCAGGAATTGTATAAAGTTATTAATGGGATGTATAGCGACCTCAAAGCGGAAGAAGTACTTTTGACGAAAGCAATGTACGAAGCAAGGCAAAATGAAATTAAAGTAAAGGAAGAGGAGGTGAAAGAATATCAAAAAAAGATATTTGGATTTGATGGTTTATTCTTCCTGAAAAAGAAAGAACTAGTAAAACCTGTACAGGATAAAGTTTTTGAGGCAGTTGAAAAAGTAAGTAAAGAACATCGGCTTGCAATCATGTTTGATAAAGCCGGCGAATTGGTGATGATCTATACTGATCCGGTTCATGATTATACAGATGATGTATTAGATGAGTGGGAATTAGGAGACCCCAGTGATCAAATTAATTAATAAGTAAGAATAGATTTGAAAGTGTAAAAAGTAGAAAAATGAAGAAACTAGTATTTGGATTGGTTGCCGTAATCACAATAATGGGCAGCGTAAATGGAGTAAAGGCCCAGCAAAAAATTGGTCATGTTGATATTCAGTATGTGCTAACTGCCTTACCGGAATATAAGGAGATTGAATCGCAGTTAAAAACGCTTGAATCTCAACTAACAAAACAAAGCCAGGCAAAAGAACAGGAATTTCAACAAAAATTACAGTCATACCAACAAGGAAGTTCGACCATGGCGGAAGTTGTAAGACAGGACAAAGAGCGGGAATTGCAAAATCTCCAGCAATCATTCGGTGAATTTCAGCAGACTGCGCAAGTATCGTTACAAAATAAAACGACAGAACTGCTGAATCCTCTTTATACCAAGATTGGGACAGCAATTGATGAAGTTGCAACAGAAAACGGTTATTCGCACATCCTGAATGTTGGAGTTGCCCAATTGGATATTGTAATCTATGGCAACAAGGATTATGATGTTTCAAAATTGGTTTTGACAAAGCTCGGAGTAACACCTCCCCCACAGAATTAATAATTAAAAAATAATTTGCAATAAAGCCTTGTCTGATTGGATGAGGCTTTTTTTATATTCGTGAAATGCAAGCACCTTCACTTCTCAAACGAGGCGATAAAGTTATGATTATTGCACCTTCAGGAAGATTGTCCACCGGTGATCTTGACTTCGCCACTGCAAGATTGGAACAATGGGGCCTTCGGGTGTTGATTGGCAAGCATGTATTCGACGGATACGGTTTTTTTGCTTCCAATGATAAAGGAAGAATGAGCGACCTGCAAAATGCTTTGGATAACCACTCAATAAAAACAATATTCTGTGCAAGAGGAGGATACGGAATGGGCAGGATTATCGATAACCTCAACTTTCGAAAGTTTATGGCTGATCCAAAGTGGGTAGTAGGTTTTAGCGATATCACACTTTTACACATGAAGCTTCATTCCCTGGGGTTTATAAGTATTCATGGGCCGGTGGCCCGGCAAATAGGCAATACTATTGACAGCCATTCCATCGATTCGTTAAAAAACCTATTGTTTGGTTCATCGCAAATCCAATACAAAATAGAACCTTCAGTACTCAACAGAAAGGGGAATACAAATGGGCAGCTGATCGGAGGTAATCTAACGATGATTTGCAACAATTTGGGAACAAATTCGGATGTGGAATTTAAAAATAAGATCTTGTTTATTGAAGATACCCATGAGGCAGTGTATTCCATCGACCGGCATATGAATCAACTTCAAAGGGCAAACAAGCTTAAAAACCTGTCAGGATTAATCGTTGGACAGTTTACAAAAACAAAGGATACAACTCCACCTTACAATAAGTCAACTTACGAGGTAATATTGGAATATGTGGAAAAATTTGGATTTCCAGTATGTTTTGGATTTCCATTAGGGCATGAAAGCACCAATTTATCTTTACCTGTATCCGGGAATACCAATTTACATGTTTCGGATCACGGGGCAACGCTTTCACTGAATCAGGATCAGGAGTAAATTACTTTTTTAAACCAATTTCTTTTAATCGCTGGTCTAAAAAATCTCCTGCTGAAATATCGGGATAAGCCTTTGGATGATCCTCATCAATACACTCCGGCAGACAGCTAAGATCCATTTCGGATCGTGGATGCATAAAAAACGGAATTGAATATCTTGATGTCTTCAATTTATTTTTTGATGGATTTACTACCCTGTGTAGGGTCGATTTAAGCCGGTTATTTGTAAGTCTTTCCATCATATCCCCAACATTAACAACGATTTGGTCAGGAAGGGCGGTGATTGGGATCCATTTTCCATCCCTTCTTTTTACCTGGAGTCCTTCAGCGCTGGCGCCCATCAAAAGGGTGATGAGATTAATATCTCCATGTTCTGCAGCACGTACCGCATTGTCCGGAATCGATTGGTTATCCATAATTGGGAAATAATGGATAGGCCTCAAAATGCTGTTCCCATTAACAACCTTGCTATCAAAGTAATTTTTGTCTATATCCAGGTAAAGGGCAATTGCCTGTAACATATAAACTCCCGTTTTTTCAAGAATTTTATATGCTTCGAGGCCATGGGTCTTAAAAGAGGGTGTTTCTTCAGGCCACACGTTATCCGGGTATGATTCGTTCACGGGATATCTTTGATCAACCTCTTGCCCAATATGATAGAATTCTTTCAAATCTCCGGCCAACTGCCCCTTTGCATGTTCTTCTCCTTTTCTGGTATATCCTCGCTGTCCATGGATACCCTCAATCTTGTATTTTAATTTTACTTTTTCCGGAAGATCAAAAAATTCTTTTGTCGAAGTATATAAATTCAGGGAAAGTTCATGCGTTAATCCATGATTTTTGATGGCAACAAAACCAATATTTTCATAAGCATCACCCAGCGAAGCAACAAAGTTTTCTCTTTCTTCATCATTACCGGAAATAAAATCTGACAAATCAAGGGAAGGAATTTCGTCAAACAAAGTGTTTTTCATAACTAGTTTTGAATTACATCATGAAGGATCTTATATGAGTTTATCGTAGTGAGCCCATCGATATGTAATTTGTAATATTCAATAATATTTTCAAGAATTAGCGATCGCGATGCATTAGAAATTTTAATATAGTCATAATAGGTCGCTTTAAGAAAATGATCGATGAATTCTTCAAGCTCAGAGGTACCTTGCAGTAGTTGGTTCTTCATTGCTGCTCCGGTTTCGGGATAGAACCCCAGGTACCGGGTAAGTTTCAATAAAAACTGCAAATGGAAATTTTCATACTGGATATTCATTGTATCCAGGGCAAGTAATGAAGACTTTAAAAATTGGAACAATTCTTCTGGATGACTTTCATGACGTATACTTTTGTAGATCATTTCCGAAAGAAACAGGACTATTCCAGATTTTTTAATATTGGTTTGAATATCAGAATACTGATCGGAGCATTTGATTTCCGTAAACCTGTTGAGGGATGCATTCTCTTTATGGTAAACCACCATATCCAGTATTGTGAGAGGCTGAAATAGCGAGATGCTGAATCTGCTTTTTTTTGTCCTAACGCTATTAACAATATAAGATTGCACACCAAATTGTTCTGTGAATACAGTGGTTATAATGGAAGTTTCCTTGAACCGGATGTATTTAAAAACGATGCCGCCGGTTTTGTAAAGCATTGGAGGATTAGTTTATGATCGCAAATTTACCTACAAATGTATCTGATCCGTCGGATGTAGAACTATAAACCAAATATATACCTGTTCCTGGGTTTGTTCCATAGAGTGTTGTTAATTTCCATGTAGCTGTACCACCGTTTGATTTCATTTGCCAAACCAGGTTTCCCGAAACATCGGTGATCTTTATTTCAGCATTTATGGGCAATCCTTCAATCGTAACTACGCCGGCATAGCCAGGGAATACAGGATTTGGGAATATTTTCACGTTGGAATGCTGGTCTTCGCCCACCGTTGCATCACTACGAAATGAAGCGACACCTTTTGAAGTTGCAAAGAAAACTTCCCCCGTGAGATCATTAATTTCAATTGAAGAAATATGGTCTGATAGTATTGGAGATGTCTCTTCGTTGAAGTATCTGATCAATTCTTCTCCAAATTCGTTAAATAACCACACTCCTTCAAAAGTTCCTATCCATTTCCGGTTTCCACCATCGGATTTGATAGCCGTAATTTTTTTATCGGCAAAAAGGAACCCGTTTTCAAAAACAGGGCGAATGGATTGAACATTTGCTGCAAAAGGATTTGTTCCCCTGGGAAAGTAGATCACTCCTTTGTCAGTTCCCACCCAAATATTGCCTTCCTCGTCAACATCAAGATCGTTTACTCTGTTCGATGGAAGATTTCCATCGGATTGGGCACTATTGATCCATCGCGATTCTTCCAGAGATTGATTATAAACGATAATACCTCCTCGCTGTTCAGGATCTACCCGAAACCATTTATTCCCTGAAAAGTCTTCTTCAATTTCCAGAATATATTCCTCTCCGGCAATTTCTACATTATGTGCCGCCCAGGATTTCCCGTCTGAAGATTGAAAAACAGATGGTTGCGTATTCCAAACTGAAACCCACGTGCCATCATTGGCAGTGAAGGCTGAAGTCAGAAAATTTGATGGGAAGGGGTATTCCTGGCTCACTGTGGTGAGTGCATTGAAACCAGAGGACCCATCCCAGATAGTAAGTCCACTGCCAAAAGAAACAAGCAAATAGGAATTAATTTCAGGGACATAGGTACCACCTGCAAGGTCGCTTGAAACATTTTGACCAGGTGTGTTGTAGTTATCCCACATACCATTAGTAAACACATAGATCCCAAGGCTATCGGCAAATGATTCTCTTTGTATATCGTACCCCCCGGGGAATCCAATTATCTGCTTGTTGAAATAATACATAAATGCGAATCTGTCGGAGTTAGGGCCACCGGCAGAAACTGAATTGTAACTACCGCTAACATCTGTAACCAGGCTGTTTTCAGAATCCGAAACCCATAAATTTCCCTTTTCATCCAGCAGAGCTGTATTAGGTGATACAATTAAATCTGATTTTATCAGTGTTGCCATTTCTTCCGTATCTATAGTCCAAACTGACGTTTCTGAAGTTACTGTCATCAGTTTTTGATAGCCGGCAATGGAAATGATAGCCTCTTGCTGCAGATAAGGTACTTTAATCCATTCCTCACCGGTATACTTATAAATTCCATCATTCTTTATTGAGGCAAACAATTGGTTATTAAATATTGTGATACTGCTGATGGTAGCATTCGGAATTCCATCAGATCCATCAAAACGTCGCCAATTGTTAAAATCCTGGAGGTTGTTTGATGCGTCCAACCAACCGGCTATTACGCCATCCGCTGTCGCCAGAAATAATGAATCGTTGTAGAACTCTGCCTCAAAAATACGGAGCTGTTCTCCATTTT
>SDBV01004281.1_pt1 | contig 20642 bp, 9 predicted proteins | sample 2277081 | NCBI WGS metagenome assembly SDBV01 (sample SAMN10402039, study PRJNA504765) | marine sediment metagenome | isolation source: marine sediment core GS10_PC15, 223 cmbsf | place: Arctic Ocean: Southern Knipovich Ridge | collected 2010 | reverse complement strand
AGCCGGGAAAAGGGGACAGGTACATTTTGCCTGAAAGGCCCGCAGGGTGCTTCGCACAAAATGTACCTGTCCCCTTTTCCCGAACCTATGCGGAAAAAGTGAGCGTGATGCAGAAGACAACCGCAGACGAAAACGCAGCAAAACAAGACGCAACAAGCACCTGCCTCGACCGGCGGCGATTCCTCTTCGTCGGCGGAGCCGCCACGGCCACGATTCTGCTGGGAGAACTGTTCCCCGGCAGAGTCTTCTCCCAGGATGAAAAACGGCCCGTTCGCCTGGCGGCCTATCCGCGAAAGAAAATCGGGCAACTTTCCGCACTCGCGCCGGATCAGCCCGTGGAGTTTCTCTACCCGGACGACGGCCCCCATTCGATCTCGCTGCTGGTGAAGCTCGGCCGGCCGGCCGGCGGAGGGATCGGCCCGGCGCAGGACGTGGTGGCGTTTAACTCGATGTGTACGCACCAGGGAGGGCTGCTCCGCAACGCCTACAACGCGCAACACAAAGTGGTCGGCCCCTGCCCGATTCACTTAACGACGTTCGACCTTACCCGCCACGGGATCGTGGTGGCCGGCCATGCCACCGAAAGCCTGCCTCAGGTCGTGCTCGAATTGGACGGTGACGACGTCTATGCGGTGGGCCTCCTCGGCTTGATCTATGGATACCCCAGCAACCTCGCTTTCACGACGGGGACGTAATGGGGAAAAGGTGTCAGGAACCTTTTGTGCGCAGCACCCTGCGGGCCTTTCAGGCAAAAGGTTCCTGACACCTTTTCCCCGCTAGGAACCATGACCATGAACGAGCAGTACGTGCCACAGGACCAGGTCCCCCTGCCGCCGGCCGACGCCAAAGTTTACACCACCGCCTGCGATTATTGCATCGTGGCTTGCGGCTACAAGGCCTACGTGTGGCCCGAAGGTAAGCAAGGTGGCCCCAAGGCGGCCGAGAACGCATTTGGGATCGACTATCCGGCCCCCGCGCTGTCCGGCCGCTGGCCGAGTCCGAACCAGCACAGCTTCTGCATGGTCGACGGAAAGAAACACCACCTCGCCGTGGTTCCCGACGGCGATGCCACGGTGGTCAACCGGGGCGGCAATCACTCGATCCGCGGCGGCTGTATCGCGCAAAAAGCCTACCATCCCGACGGCCCCACGAAGGATCGCCTGAAGCAACCGCTGCTTCGCGTCGGCGGTGAGTTGGTCCCCGTCTCCTGGGACCTCGCGCTCGATATTATGGCCGACGTGAGCCGGTACGTGATCGGCAAGTTCGGCGAGGCGGCCTGGGGGATGAAGACCTTTTCCTACCAGTTCTTCGAAAACACCTACGCGATCTCGAAGCTGGCCTTCGAGTCGATCCAGACGCCGGCCTATGCCCCCCACGACAAACCCGGACCGGGCAACGACACGGCGGGTGTGGACGATGCGGGCATCGTCACCTTCAGTGCGTCTTACCGCGACTACTCGCTGGCCGACGTGATCTTCATCTCGGGAACGGACCCCTTCGAGACCAAGACGGTGCTGTTCACCGACTGGATGCTCAAGGGCCATCCCAACAAGATCATCATGGTCCTGCCCCGCAAGACGACCGGGGCGGCCTACGCCGAGAAAATCGGCGGGCTGTTCCTGCAAATCATCCCCGGGACCGACACGATCCTTCATCTGGCCATGATCCGGCTGATCCTCGAGAAAGGATGGCAGGACCGGGAGTTCATCGAGAAGTGGATCGCCAACCGCTGGGAGATCGACTCGGGGTTCGGACGCGGTACGCGCAACACGCCTTGGCAGTGGCGCACCACCTGGGGAAAGCTGGGCGCTTCATACGAGGAGTACCGAGAGTGGATTCTCTCGTATGAGTTGGCGGAGTTGTCCAAAGCGGCCGAAATGACGGGGATTCCCGCCGAGAAGATCGAGGCGGCCGCAGAGATGATCGCCAAGCCGGTCGAGGGAAAGCGACCCAAGACGTCGTTTGTCTTCGAGGTCGAACTCTCGTCCCACCGAATCCTCGCGGGGAACTCGCGAAGCCTGGGACATCGCCGCCTACGTCGAACACCTGACGGCCGAAGCGCGGCAAAGCAGCAAGTAGTCAAACCAGTACAATGTTCCTTCAGGCCGAGTCCCTCGAGGCCCGGGCAGCCGAGTCGCCCGAGTTGCCGTTGGTTCTCGAGGCGGAATTCCTGTAGGCCGCGTTTGGGGCCCTCTTCTCTGTTCGGCGCGAATAGAGAGGAACCCGTACTTGGTTTCTCACCGTCGAACAACTCACGGCCTCGACCGCCGCAAGGTGTTTCTGGAAAATAACTTGAGGCTCCATGGCCGAAATCAACCCACGAATTCTGGCGAGGAGGCTCTTATTAAGATATAAACAGTCTCCAGTCTCCTCGTAGAATCTCTCACGCACGAAAGTGCTTGAATGGTGGTCCAAGACTTTGTCTGCTGGGCGTGGCGCGACGGGATCGTGGCGGCCACGTCAGCCACGTTGTGGATCGGCCGTAATTCCAAGAAGCGGTCAAGAGGCGCGGATTGAGTCAAAGGTCGAGCGCAAATGCATGCCGTCATCCATCTCCTGGCCGATATCACCATTCTAGGGGTGATCATTTACGGTGCCGCCGCGGCGACCTTCATCTTGCCGATTATCTATTATTTCCTCTCGGCATGGCGGCAGTCCCGCTGGGATATCGAAATGCAGGCGGTGGTGGAGAAACTGAAGTTCACCATGCCGGAGGGGCGAGACCACGGGCGCGTCATTGGGCCGCTGAAATCATGGATTGAGACTTTTCCCTTTTACGAGGACGCGGGCGTCAAGATACTGAAGGGGGCCAGTGGCACAAACATCTTTCGCAAGTATCATGACATAGGAGATCTCGTGGTTGGCAAGGTTGAAGATGTCGACGTGAGGATTTTCATCCAGGACTACGGACAACGATATGCTAAGCATGGTGGTAAACAACCGTGGCCTGTTTCCCGAACGATCATCTGCCTTCGCTCCGAGACGTTGATTCTTCCCAAGTTTGCGATGCGTCCCAGGAGAATGCGGCATCGGTTTCTGAAGGCAATTGGCGTGGGAAACTATATCGAATTCACGGATCCGCCTCGCTTCTCGCCCCGATATGTGCTGCAAGGCAAAAAAGAAAAGCACATCCGTCGCTTGTTCAAGGCCGATGTCCTTGCGTATTTGTTGCACCTCGATAAGGTCAGCCTGGAGGGAGCCTACCACGTCTTGGTGTTCTACAGGCGCAGGCACAAAGTTCGACCCCGTGATATCCCCGCGTTCCTCGATCAAGCCCTCGGCGTTTATCGGTTGCTGAAGTCGAAATAGGGCGACGACATCGCATCCCCACCACGACGAACGGTCGGGGTCAACTCTTGACACTTGACACTTCCTTGGCTAGGGCCTTTAGACGGCGCGACAGGGCGCGATCGCTGTTTGCTTTTTCCTCCAGACGTTTGATGACGCGATCAGCGCCGCTGCAGTCGCGATAGCTGCAGTCCGTCGGCACTGGCTGCAATGGGTGCTCGACTCCGAGTTCCTTCAAGCCGAGTACCTCGAGGCTCCGGCAGCCGAGTCGCCCGGGTTGAGTTTGGTTCCCGCTGTCGCAGTTTCTGTAGGCCGTGTCGAGGGGCGCGGTTGTGTCTATTTGAAAGCGGCAAAAAAACACGCAACAGTTCCATACTGGCGACGATAATGAAGGAAAGGCGTCTAATCAAGGAGAATCTAATATGACTGTTTCCGCACTCGAGGTCCGCTGGGCGAAACTTCAGTGCTCGAATGTTAGATACCGGGCGTTGCAGGCTAATCTGCTTTGCCAAAATGCGGGGCCCGGGCATCGTCGTATCATGAATCCGCCCGAGTCAGCAGGACGTTCGTATGGTGAAGGGGCGTCAGAAGAGTGGTTGGCATGGTTTGCCGGTTTGAAAGGGTATTATCGGACCATGATGAAGTTCGTGGCAGGTCGGAATCCCGGGCGGGTTGAAGCTGAAGCTCGAGGGATCTCTTACGCGAATGAACGACGAGGGGCGCGTCAAGCGGTCCACGTTTTCTGGACGAGAGCGCTCCGGCAACGTGGAAACATCGTACAGCGTGGACCTTGGTCGATGTCGGAGTTGCAGTTGGAGATCCTTGCGGACGAGTCAACCAACGCGGCGTTTTTCCAGTTTGTGGAGGGCAAGATCGAAACCTACGCCCAAGATGAATTGCGACGATACAACTCGTATCATGGCCACGGAAGGGGTGCTAACCCGCTGGAAGTGCTGGGCAGGACAAGGATCAGGCGGCTTCGGTTAAATCAGCGGAACCTCGAATACGGTGGACATCTGACTGGGTAATGGAGATCGGGTCAACGCTTGACACTTCCTTGGCTAGGGCCTTTAGACGGCGCGACGGGGCGCGATCCCTCTTTGCTTTTTTCTCCAAACGTTTGATGACGCGATCATCGCCGCTGCCGTCGCGATAACCGTACTGTGCCGCCACCGTCGTCATTCGCTCTTTGCGCAGACGCACCCGCAGCCAAATAGCCACGCGGCGGTCTCCCTCTTGTTCGATCAGCAATTCGATCTCCCGGGCGGCCTCTTCGGTGTCGGCTCGCCGTCGCGATGAATGATTCCCGTCTGGAGAGGTTGCCTGAATAGATCGGTCTGGGGGTAGTCGCAATTGTGTCTGTCGGATATAATTTTTTGTTGGTGTGTAAACAGGCGAGGCCCGAAATGGAAAATGCTCCCTCAGGCAAACGACTTTGACCTCTTGCTTCGCCCGCTAACGATCTGTTTGACTTGATGCGGCCCCAGAAGGTTGACGCAACGGAGGTTCCGGCCAACGACCGTGTTTCTACCGGAGGCGGAGTTGCTGCCCGCCTTCTTCTTTCCACCACGAGGGAGGTCTCTAAGAATGAGCGCCAGGACTTTACCCGGGTTGGTTGTGGTCGCGTTGGTTGCCGTGTCGCTTTCTTCAGTGCCCGTTCGGGGCGAAGTCAGCTATTACCGGCAGATCCGTCCGATTCTTCAAGCCCGATGCCACGGTTGCCATCAACCGGCGAAGCCCGGAGGCGACTACGTGATGACGTCGTTCGACAAGATGGTCGCCGGCCCCGACGGCGACTTGGAGATGGTGGTTGCCGGCGAGCCGGAGGAGAGCTATTTGCTCGACGTGATCACGCCCGAGGACGGTGAGGCGGAGATGCCCAAGAAGAAGGAGCCACTGGCTGCCAGCGAGCTCGAACTCATCCGGACGTGGATCAGCCAGGGGGCCGTCGACGACACCCCGGCCGGCGCCGTGCTGCGCTACGACATGAAGCATCCGCCTGTCTACAGCTTGCCGCCGGTGATCACATCGGTCGATTACTCGCCCGACGGCAAGCTGCTGGCCGTGGCCGGCTTCAACGAGGTCTTGTTGCATCAGGCCGACGGCAGCGCAATGGTGGCTCGACTGGTGGGTATGTCGCAACGGATCGAGTCGGTCCGTTTCTCGCCTGACGGAAAATCGCTGGCGGTCACCGGCGGTCTGCCGGCCCGGATGGGCGAAGTGCAGGTGTGGGACGTGGACCGGCGGAAGCTTCGCCTCTCGGTCCCGGTCGGCTACGATACGGTCTACGGCGCGAGCTGGTCACCCGACGGGAAGTTGATCGCCTTCGGCTGCCCCGACAACACGCTGCGGGCGATCAACGCGAAGACCGGCAAGCAGGTGCTCTACCAGGGATCGCACAACGACTGGCCGCTGGATACGGTCTTCTCCGCCGCAGGAACGCACGTGATCTCCGCGAGCCGAGATCGTACGGCCAAGCTGACCGAACTGGCCACGCAGCGGTTCATCGACAACATCACCTCGATCACGCCCGGGGCGCTCTCCGGGGGCCTCACGTCGGTCGCCCGGCATCCCGTCAAGGACGAGATCCTCGTCGGTGGAGCGGACGGCGTGCCTAAGCTGTTTCGCGTCTTCCGTACCTCGAAACGCGTGATCGGCGACGATGCCAATTTGATCCGCAAATTTCCGCCGCTGACCGGCCGGGTGTTCGCCGTGGCGATCAGCCGCGACGGAAAGCAAATCGCCGCCGGCAGCAGCTACAACGGCTCCGGCCAGGTGCGTGTCTACGCCTATGATTTCGACGGAAAGCTGCCCAAGGAGATCGAGGCCATCCTCGGCAAGCGCGCGACGGACCGCTCGGAAAAAGAGCAGCAGCAACTGGCCGAGTATCACACCAAGGACGTGAAGCTGCTGGCCGAAGCCGAAATTGACCAGGGCGGCGTCTACGCCATCGCCTTTGCCCCGGACGGCAAGACGGTCGCCGCGGCAGGTTCCGACGGCAAGGTGCGGTTGCTCGACGCCGAGAACGGGGCGCTGCTCAATGCGTTTGTGCCCGTGCCGGTTGATGCGATGCAGACCGCCGACGCGGACGCGCACCCCACTCGCCCGCCGGCCCGCCGTCAAGATGCGTTTGAACATCGGTCGCTGCACGCGGAAGACAAGCTCGTATCTTTGGAGGTCGAGCCGGCCGAGGCTACCATTGATCACAAGTACGACGTCGCCCAGTTGATCGTCACCGGGCGCCTGGAGTCGGGGGACCTGGTCGACGTGACCCGCCTGGTTGCGGTCGACGTCTCGACCGACGTGGTGGAGGTCTCGCCCAGGGGATTGGCGTGTCCGAAGAGCAACGGCCGCGCCGAGCTGACCTTTTCGCTCGGCGGACAATCGGCCCGGGCCACCATCGAGGTCGCCGGAGTGGACGCCGACGCCAAAGTCGACTATATCCGCGACGTGATGCCGGTCTTCGGCAAGGCCGGTTGCAACGCCGGCACATGTCACGGATCAAAGAAGGGCAAAGGCGGGCTGAAGACTTCGCTGCGCGGAAACGACCCCGTGTATGAGATCCGCGCCTTCGTCGACGACCTGGCCTCGCGGCGGGTCAACGTGGCCTCTGCGGCGAACAGCCTGATGCTGTTGAAAGCCACGGCCAGCGTCCCGCACGAGGGCGGCCAGGTGCTTCGCCCGCCCGACCCGTATTATGAGGTCATCCGCCAGTGGATCGCCGACGGGGCACGGATCGATACGAGCACGCCGAAGGTGGCGTCCATCGAGATCTTCCCCAAGAACCGCATCATGCAGCGCACCGACGGGCAGCAGCAGTTTCGGGTGGTGGCCACCTACGCCGACGGCCGCGTCCGCGACGTCACGGCCGAAGCCTTCATCAGCAGCGGCGACATCGAGGTGGCCACGGCCGATTCCGCCGGATTGCTCAGCGCGATGCGTCGCGGCGAAGTGCCCGTCCTGGCCCGCTACCAAGGGTCCTACGCCGCCACCACGTTGACGGTCATGGGCGATCGGGCCGGGTTCGTCTGGAAAGATCCGCCGGCGAACAACTACGTCGACGAGTTGGTCGCCGTGAAGCTCAAGCGTACCAAGACGGCTCCCTCGGAACTCTGCACGGATGCCGAGTTTATCCGCCGCGTCTATCTCGACCTGGCCGGACTGCCGCCCACGGCCGACCAGGTGCGGGAGTTTCTCGCCGACGAGCGCGACTCGCGCACCAAGCGCGACGAATTGATCGACCGCCTGATCGGCTGCGACGATTACATCGAGCATTGGACCAACCGGTGGGCCGACCTGATGCAGGTCAATCGCAAGTACCTGGGCGCCGAAGGGGCCAAGGCGTTTCGCGGCTGGATTCGCGGCGAAGTGGCCGACAACACGCCTTACGACCGGTTTGCCTACAAGCTGCTGACGGCCAGCGGGTCGAACCGGGAGAACCCGGCGGCCTCCTATTTCAAGATCCTCCGCACGCCGGAGGACACCATGGAAAACAGCACGCACTTGTTCCTCGGGGTGCGGTTCAGTTGCAACAAGTGCCACGACCATCCCTTCGAGCGCTGGGTGCAAAACAACTATTGGGAAACGGCCGCCTATTTCGCGAGGGTTGGCCTTAAGAAGGATCCGGCCGGCGGCGACAAGCAGATCGGCAAAACGGCCGTCGAGCAGGGCAAGCCGCTCTACGAAATCGTCTTCGACCGAGAGCAGGGCGAGGTGATCCACGACGCCACCGGCGAAGCCACGCCGCCGAAGTTTCCTTACGAGGTCAAGTTCGACGTGCCCGAGAACGCCTCGCGCCGCGAGCAGATCGCCCGCTGGATGACCGCGCCCGACAACCGGTACTTCGCCAAGAGTTACGCCAACCGTGTGTGGGGATATCTGCTGGGCAAAGGGTTCATCGAGCCGTTGGACGATATCCGCGCCGGCAATCCGCCCACCAATGCGGAATTGCTCGATCGGTTGACCGAAGACTTCATTGCCGGCGGATTCGACGTCCGCCGCCTGATTCGCACGATCTGCCAGTCGCGCACCTACCAGATGTCGATCGCCGCGAACCGTTGGAATGAAGACGACACGATCAACTACTCGCACGCCTTGGCCCGGCGGCTGCCGGCCGAGGTCCTCTACGATGCGTTGCACCGGGTGACCGGTTCGGTCTCGAAGATTCCGGGTGTGGCCCCGGGCACTCGCGCGGCGGCGTTGCCCGATGCGGGTGTCAAGGATTCCGACGGCTTTTTGGAGACGTTCGGGCGTCCACCGCGGGAAAGCGCGTGCGAGTGCGAGCGGGCCACGGGCATGCAATTCGGACCCGTGATGGCGCTGGTCACCGGCCCCACGGTCGGCAACGTGATTAGCGATCCGGAAAGCGAGATCAGCAAGCTGGTCGCTACGGTTGAGGATGACGCCCGGCTGATCGACGAGTTGTTCATGCGGATACTCAGTCGCCCGGCCAGCGAAGCGGAGATCGAGGTAGGGGTGGCCGTGATCCGCGGCATGCCCGCCGAGCACGAGCAACTGCTGGCCGAGTTGAAGGAGTATGAAAAGAGCCTGGCGCCGGAGATCGCGGCCCGGGAGCAGCAGCGCCTGGCGACCATCGCCAAGGCCAAGGAGACTTTGGCGGCATACGAAAAGGAACTTGCCCCGAAAAACGCCGAACTCGACAGGCTGCAAAAGGAGAAGACCGCCCGGCTGGCAGCCGCCTTACAGACGTATGAAGAGACCTTGCCGGCGAAACTGGCGGCCTGGCAACAGCGGCAAGAGAGGTCGATCGCTTGGGTTGCGCTGGACCCGGTCGAACTTTCGGCCACCAACTCCGCCAAGCTGACCAAGGAAGCGGACCTCTCGGTGTTGGCCACCGGCAACAGCGGCAAGGGGAGCTACCGGTTCGTTGCCCGTAGCGACCTGACGGGCATTACGGGCGTTCGTTTGGAGTTGTTCGCAGACAAGCGACTGCCCGGCAACGGCCCCGGCCGGGCTCCTAACGGCAACTTCGTAGTGAGCGAGTTTCGCATGGATGCGGCCCCCAAAGCGATGCTCGAAGAGGTGGAGCTCGTCGAACTGCAGAACCCTCAGGCCGACTTCAGCCAGGCCAACTACGAAGTCGCCAAGACGATCAACAGGTCGGTTGATCCGGTCAACGACGGCTGGGCGACGAGTCCCAAGGTGGGTGAGAACCGAACGGCCGTCTTCGAGACGACGCAGGACGTGGGCTTCGCTGGCGGCACCGAGTTGGGTTTCTGGCTCGACCAACTGTATCAGGACGGCCAACATTCGGTCGGCCGCTTCCGCATCTCCGTCACCACGGCGCCCCGGCCGGTCCGCCTCGACGGCCTGCCGGAGAATATCACGGCCGTTCTGGCGGTGGCGGCAGACAAACGCAACGACCAGCAGAAGGCCGAATTGATGAAATACTTCCGCGGCAGCGACGCGGAGTTGAAAAAACACCAGCAGGCCGTTGCCGAGAGTAAGAAGCCCCGGCCGATCGACTCGAAATTGAAGCAGCTTCGAGAAGCCCCGCAGGTCGCCAATCGGGCGTTGCCGGCCGATCCCAAGTTGGAGCAACTACGGCGTGACGTCGAGCTCAGCGGCAAGCAACTGGCCAACCCGCGGCTCACCGGGGCCCAGGACCTCGCTTGGGCCTTGATCAACAGTTCGGCGTTTTTGTTCAATCGATAATACGGAGGACCTCCCATGCTGATCATTCCCGGACAACCCGGAAAGGACGTTTGCGATCGACACGTCGGGCTGACCCGTCGCGAGCTGTTGCGGGTGGGCGGCTCCGCGATGCTGGGGCTCAGCCTCGGTACGATGTTCAAGATGCGCCAGGCGTCCGCCGCGCAACCCGGCTACGAGGCGGGCGGCGGCGGCCCCGGCTGGGCCAAGGCCAAGAATATCATCCTCGTTTTCCTCCAAGGCGGCCCCAGCCACCTCGACTTGTGGGATCCCAAGGAGGACCTGCCGGACAACGTCCGCGGCCCGTTCAAGTCGATTCCCACCAAGGTGCCCGGCGTGCAGTTCACCGAGCTGTTGCCCCAGCTTGCTCAAGTCAACGACAAGATCACGTTGATCCGGTCGATGAGCTACACGCCCGTGGGGCTTTTCAACCATACGGCGGCGATCTATCAAATGCTGACCGGCTACACGACCGACAAGGTGAGCCCGTCGGGGCAACTGGAGCCGCCCAGCCCCAAGGACTTCCCGAATTTCGGCTCGAACCTGGTACGGCTGAAACCGCCCACGGTTCCCATGCTTCCGCTGGTGATGTTGCCCCGGCCGCTGCAGGAGAGCAACGTGGTCGGCAAGGCGGGGACGGCCGGCTTCCTGGGTCGGGCCTATGACCCGTATTATCTCTACCCCGGCGGCGACGACATGAACATGAAGAAGATGGACAACGTGCGGATCGACGACTTGCAGTTGCGCGCCGACGTCCACGCCGGAAGATTGAAACGTCGTGCCCGCTTGCGCGAGGTGATCAACCAGGGGATGCCCCAACTGGAAAAAGCCGTCAGCGAATACAAGCTCGACGAGTACTATGCGCGGGCCCTGGAACTGGTGATTTCCGGCCGGGCGCGAGACGCCTTTGCGCTCGAGCGCGAGCCGGACGACGTTCGCGACCGCTACGGCCGCAACACCTTCGGCCAAAGCTGCCTGCTGGCCCGCCGGCTGGTCGAGGCCGGCACTCGCGTGGTGGAGGTGATCTGGCCGAAGGTGGCCAATTCCGACAACCATTCCTGGGACGTCCACAAGGGGCTGACCAAGCGGATGCAGACCCAGTCGGCGCCGATGTTCGACGCCGGCTTCTCCGCGTTGATCGCCGATTTGGACCAGCGGGGGCTACTGGATGAAACGATGGTCGTGGCGGTCGGCGAGTTCGGCCGCAGCCCGGAGAAAGGCGTGAGCACCTCGGGCAACGACAACAGTTCCGACGGCCGCGATCACTGGCCCTACTGCTACACGGCCTGCATCGCCGGCGGCGGAATCAAGCGCGGCTTCGTCTACGGAGCATCGGACAAGACCGGTTCGGCCCCCACAGAAAACCCGGTCCACCCGCGCGAGCTGCTGGCCACGATCTACCACGCTTTCGGGATCGATCCGGCCACCATCATGTACAACCACCTGGGCCAACCCCGCGAGTTGGTCAAAGGCCAGGCGGTGACGAAGCTGTTTGCGTAAACCGACGGCCAGCCAAACCTGAGATAACCACACCTGAAATAAGGTTCATCCGGAACTTGCGTATGTTAGGACGCCACAAAGAAGTACGGGTTCTTCTTCTCTGTTCAGACGAGTAAATGAAGGCCGATATTCTCCGGCAATTCGCACGGCCGGCAACAGATAAGAGGAACCCGTACTTCCTGGAATCATGGGCAGCATGCGCTTCAGCCCGATGAACCTGAAATAAGGAGCCCGGAATCCACGGCGCCAAACTTCGCCACAACGTATCGAAAGGTTTGCCAATGTTGATCGTCAACACGTGCCGGACCGTGGCGGCAATCGCAGCCACGATGTCGATCCTGCTTGTTGCGTCGCCGCCGCCGGCGCGCAGTGCGACTGAACCCGCTGGACCCGCCCCAGCGCAGCGAGTCGCAACCGAGGAGGCCTTCAAGTCGGCGGTGTTGCCGGTCGTGCAGAAGTACTGCCTCGATTGTCACGGCGAAGATGACCCCGAAGGCGACGTGTCGTTTCACGACCTGCGCAGCCCAGAGCAAGTGCTGAAGCATCGCAAGACCTGGGAGAAGGCGCTGAAGCTGCTCGGCATCGACGGGATGCCGCCCAAAGACTGGGATGACCGCCCGACTCGCGACGAGCAAAAAGCGTTGATCCAGTGGCTCGACCTGAAGCTGTATCACGTCGACTGCAACGTGGTCGACGACGCGGGACGAGTGACCGTCCACCGCTTGAACCGAACCGAGTACAACAACACGGTCCGAGACCTGCTCGGCGCGGATCTCCGCCCGGCCGACGACTTTCCCTCGGACGACGTCGGTTACGGGTTCAACAACATCGGCGACGTGCTCTCGCTTCCGCCGCTGCTGTTGGAGAAGTACGTCGACGCTTCGGAGCAGATTGCCGCGGCGGTGATACTCGCGGAGCCGACCGGCGCCGACGCCCCCGAAAGCCACCGCCGCATCGTGTTCACCAAGCCGTCCGAGCAGAAGACGGTCGGCCAGGCCGCCAGAGAGGTCTTCGGCCGGTTGATGCCGCGGGCCTTCCGGCGCGGCGTCGACGACGTGGAAATCGACCGCATGGTCAAGCTCGTCGAGTTCGTCACCGGGCGCGGCGACTCGTTTGAACGCGGAATTCAGGTCGGTCTGCAAGCGATTCTGATATCGCCGCATTTCCTCTTTCGCATCGAGTACGATCCGCAGCCGGACAACTCCAGGGACCAACATCGCGTCAGCGACCACGAACTCGCCTCGCGGCTATCGTATTTCTTGTGGAGCACGATGCCCGACGACGAGTTGTTTCGTCTTGCAAAACAAGGGAAGCTGCACCAGGGCGAGGTGCTCGACGGACAGATTGGGCGGATGCTCGATGACCCGAAGGCGGATGCCCTGGTGGAAAACTTCGCCAGCCAGTGGCTCAACTTGGGCAACCTGGTCGAAGTCAAGCCGGATCCGAAGCTGTTCCCGCAGTTCACGCCCGAATTGCGGGCGGACATGGTCCGCGAGACCCAGATGTTCGTTTCAACGCTCTTCCGCGAAGACCGCAGCCTGCTGGACTTCCTCGACGCCGACTTCACGTTTGTCAACCAGCGGCTGGCGAAGCACTACGGCTTCAACGGCGTGCGGGGCGAGGAGTTTCGTCGCGTGTCGTTGCCGGGCTCTCAGCGGGTGGGAGTGCTGACCCACGCCAGCATTCTCACCCTCACGTCGAACCCGAACCGGACGTCGCTGGTGCGCCGCGGGGTGTGGATTGTGGACAACGTGCTGGGGATAAAGCTTCCCGATCCACCTGCGAGTGTTCCGTCGCTGGAAGACGGGGCCAAGGAGTCGGGAGCGTCTTCCATGCGCGAACAGTTGAAGATCCACCGCGAGAATCCGGTCTGTGCAGCGTGCCACGACTTATTCGATCCGCTCGGATTCGGTTTCGAGAACTTCGATGCGATCGGGCGTTGGCGCGAGAAGTCCGAAGGCGCACCCGTCGATTCCAAGGGAACGTTGCCCGGCGGAGAATCGTTCAACGGACCGATCGAGTTGGTGCAGATTTTGAAGCGGCGCGAAGAGGATTTCGCCAAACTGGTTACCAGAAAGATGCTGACCTACGCCTTGGGACGCGGCTTGGAGATCCCCGATTCCTGCGCGGTGGATGAGATCCTCGCGGACCTGAAGCAGAACGATTACCGTTTCTCGGTGCTGGTCAGCGGAATCGTACACAGCACGCCTTTTTTGATGAGAAGAGGTGAAGGAGCCAAACCATGAGCGAGAAACACAAACTGCCGCGACGCACGTTTCTGCGAGGATTGGGTACGGCCATGGCCTTGCCGATGTTCGACGCCATGATCCCCGCCGCCGGCGCCGCGGAAGACGGAACGCCGGCCGCACCGGTGCGAATGGCATTTATCTTCTTTCCCAACGGAGCCATCGTGCCCAGTTGGAAACCGCAAGGAGAGGAAGCCGACTGGAAACTCTCCCGCACGCTCAAACCCCTAGAGGCCCACAAAGATCAAGTGACGGTCTTCACGGGGCTCACGCAGCATCATGGCCGGGCCAACGGCGACGGGGCCGGCGACCACGCCCGATGTGCCGGTTCGTTCCTTACCGGAGCCCAGCCGTTTAAGACCGCGGGTGCGAAGATCAAGGTCGGCGTGTCGGTGGATCAGGCCGCCGCCAAGCTGATCGGCCGGGAAACGAAGCTGCCGTCGCTGGAGTTGGGGATCGATCGCGGCCGCAGCGGCGGCAACTGCGACTCGGGCTATAGCTGCGCGTACTCGCACAACATCTCGTGGAAGACCCCCAGCACGCCGATGGCCAAGGAGATCAACCCTAAGCTGGCCTTCCAGCGGCTCTTCGGATCTGGCGACGCCGCCCAAGGTCAGGCCCAGCGCCATCGGTACCGAAAGAGCATTCTCGACCTGGTCGCCGAGGATGCGGCGTTGTTGAAGAGGAGGCTGGGAAAAACCGATCAACGCAAGCTCGACGAGTACTTCAGCAGTGTTCGCGAACTCGAGCAGCGGATCGGACGAGAAGCCACCAAGGCGACGGAAGTCCCCGACTACGACGTGCCCGAGGGAATCCCGGGCGATGTCGCGACGCACATTCGGCTGATGTACGACATTATGACCCTGGCGTTCCAAACGGACGCCACGCGGATCGCCACGTTCATGATGGCCGGCGCCGGCAGCAATCGCAGTTACCCCATGGTGGGCGTCAACGGCGGTCATCATAGCCTGTCGCATCACCAGAACGATGCCAAGAAGATGGAGGACATCACCAAGATCGATACCTACCTCGTGTCGCAGCTCGGCTACTTCCTCGGCAAGCTCAAAGCGGTCACCGAGGGCCCGCGGACGTTGTTGGACAACAGCTTGATTCTCTACGGCAGCGCGTTGGCCGACGGCAACCGCCATACGCACCACGATCTGCCCATCGTGCTGGCCGGCAGCGGAGGCGGCAAGATCGAGACGGGGCGGCTGCGCCACTATCCCAACGACACGCCCCTGAACAACTTGTTCCTCTCGATGTGTGGTATGGCCGGTGCGAAGCTCGACGCGCTGGGCGATAGCACGGGGGCATTGCCGCTGTAAACTCCAGGGGCCCGTACTTTACCTACAGACAGGTCTTGTTCCGATCTAAGACTACTTTTTTTGGGAGACGGCGATGAAGTCGATACTCACCCTGTTCATCTTGCTCCTGTTGCTGCGGACGACGACGGCGGCGGAGGACGGTCTGCCGGAGAAGATCGACTTCCAGCAGCACATCCGCCCGATCCTCGCGGAGAACTGCATCAGTTGTCACGGAGCGGATGCCAAGAAGCGCAAAGGGGAGTTGCGGTTGGATATCCGGGAAGGGGCCCTGGCCGAGGGCGAGGACGGAACCTTCATCATCGTTCCCGGCAAGCCGGACGAAAGCGAGTTCTTCCGCCGCGTGACTACCGAGCATCCGCGCGATCTGATGCCTCCGCGCAGAACGAAGAAGGAGCTGACGAAGCGGCAGATCGAACTGCTGCGGCGGTGGATCGAACAGGGGGCCAAGTACGGGGGCCATGGGGAGATCATTCCGCCCGCCCCTGTCCGCCCGAACAGCGGCCCGCCACTGCCGAAGGTCGAGCCGGAGGCGCAGAACGGTCTGCCGAAGAAGATCGAATTTGGCCGTCACGTCCGTCCGATCCTCTCGGAGAACTGCTTCACCTGTCACGGTTCGGACGCCAAGGCGCGGAGGGCCCGTTTGCGACTGGACGTTCGGGAAGGGGCCCTGGCCGAGCGCGGGGAGGGAATCTTCGCCATCGTCCCCGGCAAGCCCGACAGCAGCGAACTCTACCGCCGGATCACCGCCGACGACCCCGCCGATCGCATGCCCCGGTCGAAGACGGGCGAGAAGCTCTCAGACCACCAGATCGCGCTGCTGCGGCAGTGGATCGAGCAGGGAGCCGAGTATGAGGACCATTGGGCCTTCATTCCGCCCACCCGCCCGCCGCTGCCGAAGGTCAATCAGGCAGACTGGCCCCGCAACGAGATCGACCATTTCATCCTCGCGCGGCTCGAAAAGGAAGGACTGGCCCCTGGCGGCGAGGCCGACCGGCGGACGCTCATCCGTCGGGTGACGTTGGACCTGACCGGCCTGCCGCCGACACCGGCAGAGGTTGACGCCTTCGTCGCCGATAAGAGCCCTAACGCCTACGAGGAGTTGGTCGACCGGCTGTTGGGTTCGCCCCGCTTCGGCGAGCACATGGCGCGGTTCTGGCTGGACGCGGCTCGCTACGGCGATACCCACGGGCTGCACCTGGACAACTACCGCGAGATCTGGCCTTACCGCGACTGGGTGATCGGCGCCTTCAACTCGAACCTGCCTTTCGACCGTTTCGTGACCGAGCAGTTGGCCGGGGACCTGCTCCCTGACCCCACGCTCGATCAACAGGTCGCCACGGGCTTCAACCGCTGCCACGTCACGACCAACGAGGGCGGCTCGATTGACGAAGAGGTCTACGTCCGCAACGTGCTCGATCGCGTGACGACCACCGGCACGGTCTTCCTGGGGCTGACCTTCGAGTGCGCACGGTGCCACGACCACCTGTACGACCCGCTGACGTCGAAAGAATTCTATCAGTTTTTCGCGTTTTTCAACAGTCTCGACGGGCCGGCGATGGACGGCAACAAGAAGGATCCGGCGCCGGTCGTCAAGGTCCCGACGCCCGAGGCGCAGGCGAAGCTGGCCGAACTGGGCCAATCGATCGCCCGGATCGAAGGCCGCATTAGCGGGCCGGTTCCGGAACTCGACGCGCGGCAGGCCGCCTGGGAGGCCGAACTGGTCGAGAAGCTGGCGGGGCAGTCGCAAGCCGCCGCGGCGGTGAAGTTCGGCCCTTGGCATTCGCTCGGTCCGTTTACGGCGGGAAGCTCCAAGGAAGCGTTCACCACGGCGTTTCCGCCTGAGCAGCAGATCGATCTGGAAAAGACCTACCCGGTTCAACAGGGAAACGACGGCCAGCTCAAGTGGGTCCGCCGGCCGAAGTGGGTCGACGGCCAGGTACACGCGCTCAGCGGAGAGAACGCCGCCACCTACCTGTTCCGGACGATCGCGGCGCCCGATGCGCGGCAGATCACCCTGTCGCTGGGAAGCGACGACACGATCACCGTCTGGCTCAACGGCCGGCAGGTGCTCGCCAAGGAGGTCTACCGCGGTGTGGCGCCGGACCAGGAGAAGCTGACCGTGCCGTTGGACGCCGGCGAGAACCGGCTGTTGATGAAGATTTGCAACGGCGGCGGAGCGTATGGCTTCTACTTCCGCACGGCCGCCGAACCGATCGCGCCGCCGGACGTGGTGCAGGCGCTGGAGATTGCTCCGCAGCAGCGCAGCGACGCGCAGCGGACGGTCCTGCGCACCCACTACCGCCGCCGGTGTTGGCCGGAGTTTAAGGAGTTGGAAGCTCAGCGGGTTCGGCTCCGGCAGCAGGAAAAACAGCTCAACGATAGCGTGCCGACGACGCTGGTGTTCCGAGAGCGTGCCCAGCCGCGCGAGGCGTTCATCCTCAAGCGCGGCGAGTACGATCAACACGGCGAAAAGGTCGGCCGCGACACGCCGTCGGCCTTGCCGCCCATGTCCGAGGACCTCCCGCGCAACCGGCTGGGGCTGGCGAAGTGGCTGCTCGATCCGGGCCACCCCCTCACGTCGCGCGTGACGGTCAATCGGTTCTGGCAGCAGTGCTTCGGCACGGGAATCGTCAAGACGTCGGAGAACTTCGGCCAACAGGGCGAGTTCCCGTCGCACGCGGAGTTATTGGACTGGCTGGCGGTGCAGTTTCCGGCCGACGGCTGGGACGTGAAGAAGTTGATCAGGCGGCTCGTCACCTCGGCGACCTACCGCCAGGCGTCCCGCGTCACGCCGGAGCTTTCGCAGCGCGACCCGGAGAACCGGCTGTTGGCGCGCGGCCCCCGGTTCCGGCTGGACGCCGAGATGCTTCGCGATCAGGCGCTTTCGGTCAGCGGTCTGCTGGTGCAGAAGCTCGGCGGTCCGGGTGTCAAGCCGCCCCAACCGGACGGGCTCTGGTTTGCCGTGGGCTACAGCGGCAGCAACACGGTCCGTTTTGTGAAGGACGCCGGGCCGGAGAAGGTCTACCGTCGCAGCATCTACACGTTCTGGAAGCGGACCTCGCCGCCGCCGCAGATGAACACCTTCGACGCCCCGTCGCGCGAGGCCTGCGCGGTGCGGCGGGAACGCACCAATACGCCGCTGCAGGCCCTGCTGCTGCTGAACGATCCGCAGTACGTCGAGGCGGCCCGGCGCCTGGCAGAGTTGGCCATCAAGGAAGCCGCCGCGGACGGCGAGGCCCGCGCTGCTTATATGTTCAAATGCGCGACCGGACGTGCGCCCGACCCGGCCGACCTGGCCGACCTGATCGGCGCGCATCGCGAGCAGCTCGCCCATTACGAGGCCTCGCCCGAGGAGGCGAACAAGTTGATCGCCGTGGGCGAGTCGAAGCCCGAGGCGTCGCTTGACCCGGCGGAACTCGCCGCCTGGACGATGGTCGCCAACCTGATTCTGAACCTCGATGAAGTGATTACCAAGCGATAGCCCGCAAGGAGATTATCATGGACCCGGCAACCGAACGTATCCAGCAGATCACCCGCCGTCATTTCTTCCATCAAGGAGCGCTCGGACTGGGGGTTCCGGCGCTGGCGGCCCTGACGGGCGGAAGCAGCGCGTGGGCGCAGGATCGCCCGTCGGGCGGCGGCCTGGCGGGGCTGCCGCATTTTGCCCCCAAAGCCAAGCGGGCGATTTGGCTGTTCATGGCCGGGGCGCCGGCCCAGATCGACCTCTTCGACTACAAGCCCAAGATGACCGAGATGTTCGACAAGGACCTGCCGGACTCCGTCCGCATGGGTCAACGCCTGACCACCATGTCCTCCGGGCAGAAGCGGTTCCCGCTGGCGCCGTCGATCTACAAGTTCCAGCAACACGGCCAGTCCGGCGCGTGGGTCAGCGAGCTGCTGCCTCAGCTTGCCACGGTCGTCGACGAAATGGCGATCGTCAAGACGATGTACACCGAGGCGATCAACCACGACCCGGCGATCACGCTGATCACCACCGGCCGGCAGCTTCCGGGTTGGGCCAGCCTGGGCGGGTGGCTGAGCTACGGTCTGGGGACGGAGAACGAGGACTTGCCGGCGTTCGTCGTGATGACCTCCTCCTGGACCGGCCGCAAGGAGGCGCAGGCGCTGTTCAACCGCCTCTGGGGCTCGGGCTTCCTGCCGAGCAAGCATCAAGGCATCGCACTGCGTTCCAAGGGCGACCCCGTGCTGTTCCTCTCGAACCCGCCGGGGGTGAGCACGGCAAATCGCCGCAGGATGCTCGATGTGCTGGCAAAGATCAATGCCCGCCAGCACGAGGCGGAAGGTGACCCCGAAACCCGGGCACGCATCGCCCAGTACGAGATGGCCTTCCGGATGCAGAGTTCGGTGCCCGAGTTGACCGATCTGTCGGATGAGCCGGAGCATGTGCTGGCGATGTACGGCCCCGACGTGCACAAGCCGGGCACGCTGGCGCACCATTGCCTGCTGGCCCGCCGGATGGCCGAGCGGGGCGTGCGGTTTGTGCAGGTCTTCCACCGCGGCTGGGACCAACACAACAATCTGACCGTCGATCTGCCCAAGCAGTGTCGCGATCTGGACCAGCCGGCCGCCGCGCTGATCAAGGACCTCAAACAGCGGGGCCTGCTCGACGACACGCTGGTCGTCTGGGGTGGCGAGTTCGGCCGCACGATCTACTGCCAAGGCAATCTTACCCGCACCAACTACGGCCGCGACCACCACCCGCGATGTTTCACCTTCTGGCTCGCCGGCGGCGGGATCAAGGGCGGCATGGTCCACGGCGAAACCGACGACTTCAGCTACAACATCGTCAAGGACCCCGTTCACGTCCGCGACCTCAACGCCACCGTGCTGCACTGCCTGGGGATCGACCACCGGAAGTTGACCTTCGACGTCCAAGGTGCCGACCTGCGGCTGGCGGGCTTCGGCACCGAAGCCCACGTGGTCCGCCCCATCCTGGCGTAGCAGGCGCACGCCGCGACTATTGCTTATCTTATTCGGCAAGCAATCTATCCACCGCCTCGCGGACCAGGACGTCTTTCTCGGGCGATCGTCGCTGCGGGTTCGTTTGCCCGAACTCGTACAGCCAGTCCAGCTTGCCGGAGGAAGCGTCCGAGGGCTCCGATTCCTGACCGACGGCCGACGCCAAGGCGGCGTCATGCGCGACCCCGAGGCCAGCTTCATCGGCGTTGCGGATGGAGGCCTTCCCCCCCGGGACATCGATCAACCGCAAGGCGTTGAGGAAGTGCGTCGCGCTGTTTCGCGCGATGAGCATGTCGACGACGTCGACTCTTGTGTCGCGATCGAAGTCGTAGGCGAAATCGATCGCCGCGGGATCGAGGAAGTTGCGCTGATTGTCTCGGGCCCCCAGCATGTCGGAGACGTTGACCTTGGCGTCGCCCTGTTCTCCGGGATTTGGGGAGTTGCCCGACTCGCCGATGGCGTTGCCGAAGTAGAACACGTCGGGGGCGGCCAGGGCGGTGCTGGCCGTATTCAGCACGGTGACCTCGAGCCACTGCTTTTCGATGAGGTTGTCGTCCCAGATGAGAGTCACGCGATCGGAGCCGCCGACGCCTGCGCCGGGCCGCACGGTGACGCTGGAAGGGTCCTCCGC
>SDBV01004280.1_pt1 | contig 20644 bp, 35 predicted proteins | sample 2277081 | NCBI WGS metagenome assembly SDBV01 (sample SAMN10402039, study PRJNA504765) | marine sediment metagenome | isolation source: marine sediment core GS10_PC15, 223 cmbsf | place: Arctic Ocean: Southern Knipovich Ridge | collected 2010 | reverse complement strand
GTAATTTTGCAAATTCTCTATATTTTTTTCTATGGGCAACTTGTTCTTTTTTAGTTGGAATTTTAACTTCTTTTTTGTAATCCTTAATAGTTAGTTTTCTATTTGGTCTTGTTTTATTTTTGAGAGTATATTCAATCCAAGTACTACATTCTGGGCATGAATCATAAAAATTATTCACATCCCAAAACTCAAGTGTAATCATTAAACAACTTCCATCTTTAGATTGAAATCCATTTACTTTTGTTTTACAATTTGGACATTTTGTTTCAAAATTAATATCATCAAACATTCCCATTATATCAATTCCCCCCCAAATTCTTCTTTGAATATTTTATTAATTATATGGTCTTTATATTGAAAACTACCATTGTCAAAAAACAATCTTCTATCCAATTCCTCTTTAATTCTCCTCTGTGCATTTTGAGTTTTCTGTTGTATTATTTCTCTCAAACATTCACAACAAAACAACATAGTATCTTTACCATTGCATCTTCCACAATATCTTGGTTCTACTTTTTTCTTATCACTCATATTGAATCCTCCTGTTTTATCTTTCTAAACGAATCACAAATTACACTAAAAACAAGACCTAAAACTATTCCAAGAAACAATCCAATAAGAAAAAGTAATTGTTCTGAATTCATGTTAACCCCTTCCCAAAGATTTTATCAATTTCAGTTTCCCACACAGTCATGGCATCTGCACAATTAATCTGTCCTGAAGGCTCTTTTATTAGATCCTTTAATCTTGTAAAATAATTCTCTTTCAACTTCTTCACAACTTTCTTTTCATAATCTTCAATCATTTTCCATACTTCTTCTGGAACTTCATAAATCTTACAAAGTTCTTTTATTTTATGACTCAAACTTTGATTATCAGAGCCAGAAGAAACAAGATTAACATCATTACTAACATTAACATCCGCTGGCTCTTTGTCCTCCAATTTATGAACTAAAGGACTATGATTTTGAGGCTTTTTAATTTCCATAGTAGTTCCCTCATTATCTATTATATATTTTCCTGGAGAAATAGACACTCCAACCATTTTAGCTTTGAACTTTTCGCAGGGACATTTTTTCACAAGACATCCACAAGAATCTCCAAATGCTCTATGCTCTTCCTTTTCATGCCCACATTCACAAGACTCACCAGACGGCTCAGCAGAGTCATCCCTTCTTTCAGACCTACTTGGTGGGGATATTTCTTTTTTCATTTTTTTGTTTAGTTTGTCAGCAAATTTATGATATTCTTCTTTTTTCATTTTGTAAGTTTTTAATCCTCCTCCTAATTGCTTTTATATGATTCTCTAAATCTTTTATCATTTCTTCTAAAAATTTTACTTCTGCCATTTCGTTTTATTTTTTCTGATACATCTTTTCCCAATCTGTTTTCATTTTTCCAACCCTCTAACATTTAAATCAACATTATAATTTTTATTTTCTATTTTTCCAAGATGATATTCTTTGATTGTTTCTTTTGCCCAAAACCATTCAGCAAAAGTATAATCTGTTTCATGAATCCTATTAAATGCTTTTACTTCATAATAATCTCCAATTGCTCCTATTCCCATAACTAATCCAATTAAAAATGAAAATGAAAATATTACTATTAAACAAAGTATAAAAAACTTTAAATTTCCCCATTCATCTCTCCAAAATGTTTCTGTCATTTTTTCTTTCCTTTTTCTTTTTTAGTAATATGTTCTGTAATTATTTCTCTATATTTTTTAATAAGATCATTTTGCATATTTAAAAGTGAAATATCTATTAACATAATAAAAATTACTCCTATTGGAATTCCAACCATCACCCAACTAAATGAATTTGAATTAAGAGAATTAAGTGCCAAAACAAAATTCATACAAAATATCATTCCCCACAAAATCAATATAGTATATCTAAAAGTTTTTGTATTCATTTTAAAAAAAAGAAGGAGTTAAGAATAAACCCCAACCCCCTTTTGTAATAAGCTATGTTCGTTCTTCCTTAACCAGATAAGGAAATAAATTCGTTTCACCAATTTTTTTATTTTCATATTATAAAGAGTGAGAGAGAGTATATAAATGTTTCGTGTTATTATACAATGAGGAAATAAACTTGAAATTAGGAAAAAAGAGGTGATCTATCCATGCCGAAAAATCCTAATTTCAAGATAGTGTTTATTTCCTCATTGTTTTGGCATGGACTATTATATTTGAGTATCATTTTGTAATGTATCAATTTTCGTTTTTAAAGGATTGTGAGAGGTTTTTTTCATTTTGTTGGTATAATTGTACAATTAGTCATTAATGTCATTAATGTCATTAATGCACTTAAATGCATTAATGCTGTTTGTTCAACTTTTTATTTTTTAGGGTCATTTTTATGTATTGGTAATTTAACATTAATAACAATAATAACAATAATAACAATAATATCATTAATAACGATAATCACTATTCATCATAGTTTGGTAATTCAAATGGTTTTTTATCTTTAAATTCTTCGCTTAAAGCATAAAAATTAATTACATGTCCTCCTATTCTATCTGTTAATTCATCTAGTATTTCTTTTGCAACAAGATTTCTTAAATGCGGATAAATGTTCTGTATTGTTATGATTCCCCCTAATTCATCAGTTATATTTTTTGCAGACATTGGTTCTTTTGTTTGTTCTAAAACACTAACAATTCTGTTATCAATATCTTTTAATGGAATATTTGAAACATTAGAATAAGCATTTATGAATATATCTTTTGCTCTATCATAGTCTTGTGGTTCTGCTATTTCTCTACGATTAAATAAAGCAAGAACCTTAATAAAATCTAAAAGTCGTTGAAAATCCCTTTTGTGCCTTTGTTTTTTTGATGGGAAATTCTTGACAATAAAATTAAACATTTTTTTAGGAATTTTTATTTCAGATGGATTTAGGGTAGAAAGAAAGAAAGTTATCTTTTCATTATAAGGTTCTTCTTCTTGTATAAAACTTCTTTTTATTTGTTCCTCACTTAGATCTAAATTAACAATATTAAATCTATTTCTTATTTCATCACTTGGAATAGTTTTTGCAGTTGTTGTAAAAATTTCTGGATGTCCTCTTATTTGTATTTTATCAACACCAGCACCTTTTTGTTTTTTAATTGCAACTTCTGAAATTTCATCTTCGCCAGAAGTAAATTCTAACATTATTTCACTATTTAAAATATGTTCTTCAATTTCTGGGAGATAAATTATTTTTCCATCATAAGTATAATTTGGTTCTTCTTCTAATGAATGAAGATAATTAAAAGTTGTTCTACTTGTTCTTCCATATTTTTCTTGTGCTTCTTTTGGAAACAATTTTAACACACTTGCAACAACATGATCCTTTCCAGAACTAGATGGAGAAAGTATAAGGCAATTAAAAGAAAAAGGTTTTTTGTTTTTTACTAATCTACCAATGCAACATAAAAATAAAACTTCCTTTGCAGGAATATCTCCAATATGTCTTTTATCCAATTCATCTAAAATAATATAATCCCATAACTTCCCTTTCTCTAATAATTCCAATATTCTTTCATCTATTCTTTTATCTTCACCTAAAATAATTTCATCTTCTAGTATTGTAATCTTGACGCCGTCATCTTTGGCCCTTGCTTTCCAGTATCTTATAATTCTGTTTTTCTCTAAAGGCATTAAATTCTTAAATCCTGTTTTAGTTAATTCCTTATCTTTAACTTTTCCAATAACTTGCTTTTGTATCCCATCATCAATACTTAAAACTCCATCACTATCAATTTTTCCAAACTTCTTAACATCCTCTGTTAATACTTTAGCGAACTCTTTTGAAGGATTTTTTTCTTTATTGGAAATTATTACTTTTTCTTCTTTTAGTTTAGGTTTATTTTTACTTGCCTTATGTTTTTCCCATTCCTCTTTTATATTTACCCCTTTCATTATTTCTTTTTAATAAAAGATCCCCCTATATAATTGACAAGAGTCTTTATCATTTGGTCTCCTTTTTAATTTTCTTAATTTTCCTTTATCCTTTCCTTTTTGGTAAGTTTTACAAGTTGGACAGTGAGTTGCATTTAATGGAAATCTTTTATTTCCTATATGTTTTTGATTTTTACATTCATTAATAATTAAGTCATCTTTTGAAAGCAAGTGGCAAGGTTCTTTTTCACATCTAATATAAGAATCATACTTTCTTATCTCTCCATCTTTTTCAAATGATTTTTTAACTATTTTTAATTTACCTAAACAAACTAATAGATTAAAAGCATCTCTATATTCTTGTCCATAACTTCCATCTTCTCTAACTTCACTTATTTTTAATTCTGTATTTAATTCTTTTGCAGTTATTTCTTCTATTCTTTTTATAAAAGCATTTTTATCTTCACCATCTTTAACTCTAAATCCCTCTGATTTTGCCAATAAACTTTTTATTCTATTTTTAGCATAACTAATTAATACACCTCTTTCAGAACAAACTCTATTTTCTTTTCCTCCTTTTTCATACTCAAAATATTTCCTTATCTTTTTTACTTTATCAAGAAGTGTTGGTTGGTTTCCTTGTGTTATTTCTGGTCTTAAAATTTTTAATATTTCTCTTTCCCATTCATATTTATTACAATTCAAAGAACATATACTACAATGTGGGCAAATGAAATAACCACAAATCTTACATTCCCTTAATTTCTTTTTTGTTTCTTTGTCTAAAACCTTAAATTCTTCTTTACAATTATTGCATCTATAAAAGATTACATTCCCACACACATCACATTTTGTTCTCTCTTCGCCCAAAGTTATTTCAGTATTACAATTCCAACAAGATCCCATTATTTAACCCCTCCATTTCCTATGGAAATATCCACATCAGAAATCTCTTTAATTAGAATTATTTTATAACCTTTTGGTTCTAGAAGTTCTACATAAGTATCATCACAATTAGTTATCTTTCCTTCAAACCTAAACCCATTATTGAGAAATATCTTAGCATGTTTTCCAACACTACTTTTTAATCTCTCGCTCATTACCTCACTCATTGTTTTTTTACAAAGACTAAATACTATTTAAATAGTCGTAGTAATTTCAAAGTTATGATATTTTATCTTATCAATTTTTTTATTTTATCTTCTACAATAGAATTTTCTACAAAATTAATTTGTTTTTTATTCCATCCCTTTCCTTCTAATTTTGTTTTTTCTTCTTTAGAAAAACATTTTTTACAAGTCTTACACATTTTGTTTGCCTCCCTTATATTTGTTTGACTTCTTGTATAAAGTAAAACTACCAGCTATCCCAACACATCTTTCACTTGAAAATTTACTGGTTTTCTTTTATTTCTTAAAGTCTTTTTTAACAAACCGAGAAGATTTAACTCCACTTGGCGCAATAGCTACCGCCATCCTTCTACCCTTCTTTGTTGTTATGATTTCAAAGTCATCTGTAAAAAAGACTTTCTTTTTCTTCAAATCTACAAATTTTAGTTTCATTTTTTGAATTTGATTGGTTTAGATACTTCTTTGAATTTAGTTATTTCTACTACTTCCTTTCCTTTAAATCCAAGTCTAATATCATCTTTAAATCTAAACCTATCTGGCTTTGTTCCTTCTTTTACAAATACTACTTTTGCTTTTTTTAAAACCATTTTATAAATTACCTTCGTTTCTTTCTCTCTTAAGCATTTTCATCACTTCCTTAATTGTTACAAGGAACTAATAATCTTCCCTGTTTCTCTAATCAATTGAATTCCGACTATATTCTTCACTCCAACTTTAAGAATATCTTCTCCTTTCTTCTTCTTTTTACTACGAGCAAATTTTATGTTATCCACAGCTAAAGCTAATGATTGCCCTGTTTGGGCTATTTGTGCTAATGATTTAATAGCTGTCATTTACCCATACCCTCTAACAATTTACTTTTTAGAGTTGGAACTAATACAACTACTGCAATTGCTAAAGCAAAGAATACTATAATTATTCCTGTTAAAGCTCTTGCTCCACCACTTGTTGCATATCCATCTGGTTGTGAATTATAAGATATATTTACCGCTTCACCAATTAATCCAGAATCTGTTGTATCATCATATTCTAATCTTGCCGTAAGAGTGCCATCAACTACTTGATTACTATGTTCTCTAAATGTTGCACCATCAATAGTATTTGCACCAGTTTGATTAGTAACAGTTACTGTCCCCACAATAGCTTGTCCAGGAATACTTTGATTAGTATTATTTTCACCAACAGTATATGTGAAATTTTCAATAGATTGAGTATTTCTTACAGGATCAATATTCTGTGCTGAAGCCACTAATAAAATTGCACCTACAATTGCAACTATTGCAATCATTATAAATCCACCAATTTCAACTTGTCCTTTTTTATTCATCATCATTATTATCACTTCCTTTAGCCATCAAAAAAACCTTCATTTGAAAAATAGATTCTTTCCCCCCTGATGATTTTTTATTGAAAATAAATTCTTTTGTCTTAAAATAGGATGAGGATTATGTAAAACATTAAAGTCACTATGTAAAACTGTTGTTTCTTGTGATTCTTTTTGTCGCATTTTTCTAAAATGATTTAATCTTTCCTTTATGATTTTTTGTCTTTCTTCTTCTTGAAACTTTTCTAACTCTCTTTCATTGGCATTCTTTTGTCTTTCAGTAACAATCTTTTGAAATCTTACATCCTCTTGCATCTCTTTGAACTTTTCGTTCTTCCCAAACAGTCTACCTAAAAGTCCTTGTAATGCCATTATCTTTTTGTCGTGTTGTTTATTTATAAATGTTGATACTTTTCTTCACTATGTTGAATTTTTCTTTTCTTAATAAATCTATAAATTAAAATAAAAGTTGGAAAGATTATAAAAAGTAAAAAGATAAAAGAAGTTACAATCTCCCCTTTTTTAATAAAGTAGTAAATCAGAAATCCTAAAGAACTCCAAAGGAAAGGTAACATCCACAAACCATTTGAATTAGAGTGTTTCTCATTTCTTAAACTTCTATGGATATAACAATATTTTCTTCCAGTTCTTAAACTTCTACCACATTCTATACACTCTCCCATACTAATTCTTTATTACTTTGCTGACTTGTTTGATTACAACAAAGGTGATTATCATTATTAATAGGATATATATCCCACTTAAAACTGATCCTAAAATTGGATAAAGCATTATAGTGAAAATACCAAACATTGCAATAGTTGTAAAACTAGACATTCTAAAGAATCCAGCTAAAGCTGCAATTGCTAATACTGCAATTGCTACAAACATTTCCATTCCTCCAGATAAGGTATTTATAAATATACATTCTAAATTCAATGGTTGTATGAAATCTGAACAAGTTGGCATTTAATCTGTCCCCCTGAAGAACTCAACTAGGGATATAATATATCCCACGCTAAGAACTCCTAAAACAAGTGATACAATCGTGCTAGACCATATAGATGTATTTTCTTGTGCCCAAATTATAATAGATGTAAATGCTCCCATAAAAAATACAAAAGAACCTGTAATTAGAGGAAGTATAATAAAATTTTCTGGTTGGGATTTTGTAATAAATCCCACAGCTATTCCTACACCAAGTCCAATTAATATTCCTGTTGTTCCAAAAATAGAATTAAATAAATTACTATTAGTTGTAGTTGATCCTGTATTTAAATCTATTCCAACGAAAGTTAATATGTTTGCTGAACCTGTTGGTATTCCTGCTATTTCAAACATAATTATCAAACCAATTATCAATATTATATAATTAAAAACTTTCATCTTAATCCCTCCCTCATAATTAATCCGATAGATACTAGTGCAAATAAAGTAGTTAAAATAGGAATACCTGATACAGAAGGAATCCAACCTAAATGAAATTCAAATAAAAACGCAAGTCCAAAAATCATGACAGAAATTGTTCCAGGACTTCTTATTCCATATTTGAAACTCATAATTCCCACTACAATAAATATAATAATATAAACTAAAATAACCAAACTATTTGGATTTAACCCAAACATTTCTGTATCTATATAATCTCCCAAATGATTAAAGAAAGTTGTTAAACCAAACCCTGTTCCAGAACTATCAAATACTGTCCAAAATGTTGAACCAATACTAACATTTCCAGTAATGTTCCAAAAGAAAGTCATAGTTATTCTGGTATGGTTTGAAGTATTTTGGAAGATAAATAAAGTTCCACCATTTGTTGTAGCACTTGTAGAACTTAATAAATTTCCAGCTTGATCTGAAAGATTAAATCCAAAATCAGATACATCCCAGAAACTAGAAGTTAATGTAAAATTAAAGTAGGTGAATGTGTTATTTACGAGAGAAACTATTCCTGGAGAAATTGAATAAGTTATACCTCTTGTAAAATCATCTTCTTCTATAACTTCTACTACACCCATTCTAATTGTAAAGGTTGTTTGGGTTGGAGTAAGTGTTGTTGTAACTAATCCAAAACCTATTTTAAAAAACTGAAATGTATAACTTGTATCTGGATCTAAGAAAAACGAAATAGTTCCTGCATCATCTGTTGTTCCACTAGCAATCAATGTTCCCGCTTTAGTTACATTTGAAGTAACTCCAGAAATTGGCTGATCAACAACATTTAAAACCTGGAATGTAATAAAAACTCCTTCTGCCGTCGGTAATAGGAATAAAACTTGTTCTGTTGTAGCATTTGTTAAAGTAAAATCATCTGCAAAATTTCTTTGTTGGCTTACACTATTTGCATAAGATAAAGAAACATTTGAATTTAAAGTTCTATTAACTCCATCTAAACAAAAAGTATAATTAAAATTTTCTGAAACATCTGAATAAGATAATGCTTTAAAATTTGTTCCAGTTCCTAACCAATAGTTCCAAGTTGAAGAAATTGTTGATGTAACTTCTTCTTCTAATATTGTTTCATTTTTAAATGTAATATTAATATAAGGAGTAACTCCCTGACAAAAAGTAAAATTAGTTAAGGTAATTGTTTGAGAAGCATTTGTGCTGCTTACTTCTGTTCCTAATACAGTAAAATTAAAATGAAAGTTTTTACTTCCTATTCCTATTGGAATATCTATTGTTCTTGAAATGTTATAGGAGTTTGAACCAACATCAGTAATAGTTGCTGAATAACTTGTCCCATTATAAATTAATTTTGCATTTGTTGGAACAGTTCCATTAGTTGATATATTAATATAAAAAGTTTCTTTTTCTGTTTCAAAAGAAGTAGCATTAAATGTTTTGGATATTTCTGTACTTACATATCCCCATTCTTGAAAATCATTATTTGTATTCCCAAATGTATCATTTGCCCATAAAGTTATATTTCTTTGTTCTGTTAAATTAAATAAAGTGTTATTATCATTACAAGTTACTGTTGTGTTTATGAAGTTATAATTAAACCAACATTCATCCAAGCTTGTATCTGTTATTGTCCAGTTTAATTCTTGACTAGTGTTAGTAATTCTAAAAAAGATAGTACTTGTTGGGGAGATTATACTTACTGAAGGTAAAACCGTATTAACATTTATATCTCTTGTCGTCGCAGTAATACAAACTCCTATATCATCACAAGCTTCATAAGTCCAGTTATGACTTCCATCACTCAAATTTTTTATGAAAATATAAAATGAATTATTAAATCCAGAAGAGTTTGTTTCATTTAGTCGAGCATCAATAAATAAAGTAACATTTACTATCGATATATCATCACTTGCTGTTCCATTGAAAGTAATTAAAGATAAAGATGAATTAAAATCATTAACAGGGGAAACTAAAGATACTAATAAATCATTTGAGTAAGTAAGATTCCTTCCAGTTGTAATATTAATTTGACTTGAATTATCATAAGCAGAACAACTCCAATTATAAAATCCTGTTCCATCTGGTAATGTTTCAGTGAAAATATAGAAGGTATCATTTATTCCAGAATTATTTGTAGAGATTACTGTATTATTGATAATTAAACTAACATTAACTAAATTGAAATCATCTGAAGCAGAACAATTAAAAGTTATAGAAGGGATTGTAAAATTAAGAGCATTGACTGGTGCAACCTGTTCGACGTGAGGAAAAAAATCTACACGAGGAGGAAAAAGAGTAATTCCTGCTCCATTATTCCAAAGATTATCTATTTCTGTTGTATTTAATCTTCTATTCCATAATCCAATTTCATCTACTTGTCCAATATATGCATTAACAGGTCCCGTGTCTTTATAAAAAGCCCCAATAGCCCATGGTGATCCTAAAGTTGGTGCACCAGTATAAGCATCATCATCTATTTGTAAAGTTCCGTTAATATACATCTTCATTCCCCCTGTTCCCCATAATAATACCACATGTGTCCATGCGTTAGGTAAATCATCATCACTTGAAATAGTATGAGCACCACCACCATCATCTATAGTAAAACTCACAACACTACCCGCACTATGAAACATAGTCCAATCACCAGCATTACTACCTGTATCATCGCGCCCTAAAATACCCCCAGAAACCCCTGTGCTATTTACCCAGAAACTTAATGTTCCAGTAGTATCAGCAATAGTATAAGGCATATTTACATATTCATCAGTACCGCCAAAACTTAAAGAATTTCCTAATATTCCTCCTCCAATATTCCAATCACCATCTTCCATATTTGTTAAAGTTCCATTTTTTGAAGGATCACCTGAAACATCTGGTAGATTTGTTCCAGAATCTTCTTCAAAACTATAATATGCTAATAAAGAAACATTCATAAAATCCTCCCATTGTGCCCATTGATTAATTCTTACCCCAAATAATGTTGGTATCCACTCAACTTTATCTCCAGCATAAACATCTGTAAATATTCCTATTGTTATTTGTCCTATTGGAAGTTCTTTAGAAGTATCAAGTTCAACCCATTCAAACTTTTCCTCTTGATGCGATCCCACTATTTCTTGAGAACAACTTTCATATTGTGTTCCATTTGTAGTTTGTTTTTCTTCACAAACTTTTACATAATCATTAACAGTTTTAAAACCCAAACTTCTTTTATACTTGTAAGTGAATTCTCTATCAAATTTTTTCATACCCTTATTCATATCATAAAACTCCATGTCTGTAAAAACCTTAGAATAACTTTTCTCATTATTATTAAGATCAAACTCTGCAATTTGCCTACCATTTCCTCTAAACACACGAACAACTTGAGAAGTTTTTAATTGAGCTTCAGCAAGAACACCTTGACTTAAAACAGATTTCCTTATGATCATAGTTTGTTCTTCTTCATTGTACTCACCAACATTACCAAAAGAAAGTACAATTCCAATCCCTACTAAAAGAACTACAAAAATTATTCCGAAAATAAGTATTATTTTATTCATTTTGAGTTAAGCTTTACTACTCTCTCCTCCTTTTCGTTTGCGTATGAGCTTTAAAATGTATTTTATTCATTATTTTTTACCCCAATTTCTTGATTTTTCGATAAAAACCTTTCATTTAGTAATATATCTCTTTTTCCTAAATTACATTCTTCACAAGAAGTTATTAGATTATCAGAAGTAATTTCTCCACCTTTACTTCTTGGAATGATATGGTCACAATGTAATTTTTTCATTTTTTTCTTAACATAACCTTATTTGTGATTATTCCTCCAGCTCCAGCAAGAATGATGAGAATAAAATAAGGTATAACTAAATCTATTGTCAAACAAGTTAATTTTGTTCCATCTGAAATTCCTGTGGCATTTGAACAATCTAAACCTGTCGTTGCATCTCTTGCAATAGTAACTTCTGGTTTTAATATATTAATAACTACCATTCCAGATAAAAAAATCATTACTGCAATGATTACAGCTATTCCAATTTGTCCTTTATTATTCATCCTAATAATTTTCTCCCAACTATTACTGCTCCAGCAATAAAAATTAATCCCCCAACAAAATAAAACATATTTAAATCAGTTACAATACAGGTTGCTTGATCAAATGTTGAGATTGTTGAACTTGTGCAATTCAATCCATCTGCACCTCTTGTTGTATCTATTTGAGTTTTAAGTCCTGGTGCAAAAGCTAAAGCCAAAACTATAATTACAATTCCAATCATCATTACTAGGAATGCTACTTGTCCTTTATTGTTCATTTTATTTTAGGAAATTTAATTTAATTTTTATAGATGTTATTTCTTTATGCACATCATTTAGTTCTTGTAATGTTCCAGTTTCTTTCAAAACTTTAGCTTTTCCTTCCAATCTAAATAGTTTTATTTCTAAATCAACTTTATTCATTTTGTAACCTCCTGTTAAAATCATTTATATTCATTGCTTTAATCTCAAATTCCCACAATCTTAAAACTTTAAATCCTTTTTCAATTAATTCTTTAGTTCTTATATGGTCAATATCTCTTCCAGTTGGATATTTATGCCAATAATCTCCATCACATTCTATAACTAAATTCATTGAGGGAATAAAAATGTCACATAGGTAATGATGATTTATTTTCATATAATTGTGAGTAAAGAATTCTATCCTTAAAGTTTTAAGGAAGTTTTGTATTTTAACTTCTATCGAAGTATCTTCTTTTGGTATAATTTGAAAGGGTCTATGTTTCTTTGTATTTTCTCCAATCCTCTTCCTTGAAATCTTTATATAATCTACTTTATTTCTAATTAAAATATCTTTTATTGTTTCTCTACTTGTGTGAAATACCTTGCATATATCTTTCATACTTTTTTCATTATTAACATATTGTTCTATAATATCTTCATCTGAAAATTTTAATTTTTTAATCCAATTTTCTTTTAATTTCTTTTTAATCTCTGGATTTGCCCACATTTCTATACTTTTTTTAGAGATTTTATTTTTAGTTTTAAGATTATGATTGTAATTGATTAAATGTCTTGGTCTTTTTCCAATCATTGATTTACCATAACATTGGTGAGAACAGAACTTCCCACTATATGTTTTTAATTTTAATTGAGATTCAGTTAGAATAAAATCTTTTTTGCATTGAATACAATTACATTTTACATCAGGAGTTTTATTCCAAAACCTAATTAGTTCAATATTTTTTGGACATTTTCCTTTCTTGATATTACTAAGATAAATATAACCACATTTTTTTGAACAACATTTTTTTACTCCTATTTTGTGTTTATAAATATAAAAATCTTTCTTACAAATTTCACAATTTATATTAATACCTGTTTTTGTTCTCATTTTTTTCTTCTCCTCTTTACTTTTTTTCTTGAAGTTATTTTCCTAGCTCTTCTCAAAGCAGCCTTTTCTTTTGGATGATCAATACGAAATTTTCTCTTTTCAACTAGAAATAAAGGATTTGTTTTACTTGGTCTGAACTTAATACCTATGTTCATTGGTTGGATATCCTTACCCTTTGCTTTCTTTCCAGATGGAACTAATCTAAATGATGCTTGAATATTTCTATCGACATAAGCTCTTCCAAACTTTAATGCTTTAAATGCTGGTAAATTCTTTCTTAAAATTTGTTTCTTCCTTTCTTTTAAACCTATTATAATATCAACACCTTGTTTTCCTAAACCTGCTAATGCTTTAACTGTTTTTGTTTTTGAAACTCCACTTGGAACTTTTATTATTACTGGTGGTGGAGGAATTTTTGTTGGTGGAGTTAATTTCCTTGCAGTAGGAGTTATAATCCTTTGTCTAAGAAGTAACTTTGATTTTAAAGTTTGAAGTTGAACTTGTGTTATCTTTCCACCCAAAGCCATCTTTTCAGCTTCCTTTACAATTGTAGTAGATACTTGTCCTAAAGTTTGTCCATTTTTTTGTTTGCTTAATGTTTTTACTAATTGAACTTGTTTTTGTCTTGATAAATTTTTAAAATCTTGTGCTGATGCAATTCCAGTAGCAACTCCAACTTTTATTCCAACTTTTATTCCAACTTTTACTTTAGTTCTTCTTATGGCTAAATTTATTCTTTCTTGTTGAATTCTCTTTGCAATACTTTTGAATGCCCCAACAGGAGAAACATCTTGTTTTAATTTTTGTAATAGTTTAACTTTATTAGCTTTTGAGATTTCTTGTTGTAAAATTTGACTTGTTTCATCTGCAAATGTTCTGGATAAAGGAGTTCTTTTTGGTGTTCTTGGTATTTCACCCTTCTTTAATTTTTTTACAACTATTCCAATACCACTGGCTTTTCCTGGAACTCTTGTTCTGCCTATCTTTGGCTTAAATTTAAAAGTTGGTTGTGGAAGATTGAATTTTATATCAACAGTTCCTGCACCTCTTTCAAGAACTCTTATATCAATTATATCTCTCTCTGCTATTAGAGATCCTAATTGCTTATCTAAATTAGTTACTCTTGCTTTTACTATATCTCTTACAGTAGTAAATTGAGATTTGGACATACCAACTGCTCTATTAAATTCAGCATCAGTAAAAGGATTATTCATTCTTCTTTGTGATTCTTTAACACCAAACAGTGGTCGTCTTAAAACTTCTCTAACTTGATCTGGAGTTAATCCTTTTAAATCAAACTTCTTGGAAAGTTTTACTTCATTTTCTGTTAATGCTGCACTCCTCAATCCTTTAGATTTAACTGCTTTTGTTTTAACTCTTTCTAAATATTCTGCTAATTCTAAATTAGTAAGCCCTCTTTTGGTATAAGTTCTTATGCTTCTTGTAATTATTCTGGCATCTCCACCTTTTCCTTTTACAAAAGAGAATCCACCAATGGCTGAATTTGGTTTTCCATTTATATATTCCAATCCAGCAAATCTTTTCGATCCATCTTTTGTAAATTCAACTATTTTTAATGAAACTTTATTTTTTGGTGAAGGAATATCTACTGAAAAAGTTCTTGTTGATGTTTCTTTTATATTCTTTGCAAGTTCAACTCTTTGGTCTGGTTCAAATCTTTTAATAATATTTTTTATGAATTTAGTCCTTGCTTGACCAGTTAATTTTATAGTTGGTTCTCTAAATGTTATTGATTTAGTTTTAATAGCTTTAATTCCTCCACCAGCTATAAGTCCTCCAGCAACTCCTGCTACAAATTGAATTGCTGCTGCTTTAGGATTTGCTTTTGCAAAAGCAAGAACTTCTCTTCTTTTTGCTATTGCATCTGCACCAGATAAACCTATTAATGTCATTCCAACAGGTGGTGCTAAAACTGTTAATATTCCAATACCTGCACCTTCTACAAATCTTAAAGCTGCTGTTCTTTTACTTTCATCAAGGATAAATTTTTTTTGTGCTGCTTCTAATTCAGCTAGTGCTTTAGTTTCAGTAATTTGTCCTTGACTAAATTTGAAAAGAGTTCTATTAACTTTTAATTCTAAATTCTGTTGTGGTGGAAGAATTCCTTTATCAACATCTCTAAAATCAACGGGTCTTGTTTGTTGTGTTCCTCCTGGAATAGAAGGTAATTTTATTAATTCTACTTTCCCTTCTTTTGCAGATGAAGCTGGAATAGTTATTAATTTCCCAGTTCTTTCTGCTAATGTAACTGTAGCTTCTCCGACTTTTCCAACTATATCTTTTATAGGTTTCCCAATTGTTTGTATTCCAGATATAATTTTTTGTTTTAATATTTCGTCAGGAGTAGTTATTTTTGGTGTGGGAGTTGGTAAAGAAATAGTTGGAGGAAGTGGTTTTTTTATATCCTTTATTTCTTCTATTGGAATTATTGGTGGCAAACCTAAAGAAATCAGAAGTTTTTCTCTTGCTGATGGTATTGCTGAAACTTGAATTGGTTTAAAATGTGTTGGAACATCTTCAGGTCTTATACTTTGACGAATTATTTCTCCAGTAAAAATATTTCTAAATGCTGGAATAGTTTCAATTTTAACTTCAACTTGTTGAGATTTTGGTATTGGTATTGTAAGACCTTTTGCTTGTAGTTCTTTAATCTTACTTCTAATGGATGGATCAGATGCTCCCTCCACTATTCTCCCTGTGTTAATTAACTTTCGTGCAAGTTTCCATTCTGCTATTTCTCTATTTCGTGCAGCATTTATTGCTTCAACATTTTTAATTGCTTTTTCAGATACTTCAAATTGTTTTTCAGTTAATTTTAAAGTTTTAAGAGCTTGTCTTTTTTGTCCTTCTAATTGTGTAGATTGAATTTGTCTTTGAGCAATACTTTCTTTTGTTTGTTTTGCAACTTCAGCTCTTGTTAATGCTCTTAATCTTGTTTGTTGTATTTGTTGTCTTTGCTGTTGTAACGATTGTCTTTGAATCGATAATTGTTGCCGAGCTTGTGCAGTAGTTACCATCTTTCTTTACCCCTTAAAGAAAATATTTTTATTTCTGGTGAGGATTGAACCGTCCTCATGTTTTAGAATACTGCTTTTTATTTTAAGGGGGGGAGCTTTCCCTATTGGTTCTTCAAGAGATATTCCTTCTACTTCTATTGCTGGTTCTATTGGTTTTATTTGTGTTTCTACGGCAATCCTTCTAACTAATTCTCTTTTTTGTGCAGTAGTTAATGCTGGAGCTGGTTTTAATAATTTTTTTATTGTAAATAGATTATTTTTTTGTTTTTTCTTAACCATTATTTTAAACCCCCTTTCATTTAGGATATAATTTTTCTATATTGATAGTGATTGATTTAGATTTTAATATATCAGAAAATTGTTTTTTAGAAAACTTCCTTTTAGGCAAACTAAAATTAAGTTGCCCATTAGATTTATTCAATATTGGTTTAACTTTAACTTTCTTAAATGATGGCATAAATTTTACATGTAAAATAACTTTATAAATATTGATACTTAACTTAACCAATCTAAATCTTCATCTCTCCCTAATTCCTTTTCTGTTGGTAAATCAATATTATATTTTATTTTTAAAGTTTTAAATATCTGTTTTAATCTTTTTTTATCATTGCAATCAACTTTCCAACTTTCTATTTTAGCATTAGAATAATCCTTGAGAGTTATTTCTATTACTTCTCCTTGTTTATAAAATTTTATCCAATTATGTTGCTTCATTTATGCCCCCGTTATAAAAGAATAAGCAATTATACCTGCAATAACTATTCCAACAATAGTAATTCCCCAACCAATAGCTTTTTTCTTTCCAAGAATCTTATCTCCTTCCATTCTTGCTAAAATATATTTATGTCCATAAGTTTCATGTGCTTCTGATAATGGATTATAAGGATTTTGACTTCTTTTTGCTTGAAAGATAAAAGGTTTATTCTTGTAGAAAAATATATCTTCTGGATCTATTGCATGAAAAGTATCTCCCATATTTATTACTCCATCTCTTATTGGTTCTTTTACAAAATCAATATTGTGATTATCTTCTATTTTTAAAATTGAAACATAACCATCTTTTATTTGTTTCTTTCCAAGTCGTGCTTTGAAGGGAATAAAAAATTTCTTTTTCTTTCCGTTTCCATTTTTTTCTTCTAAATAATCTAATCTTTCTTTGAGTGATTTATGATTTTTATCATTGTTTTCCATTTTTACCTCCTTCTTATTTTTTTACATAAATTTTTTTCTTCTAGGTTTAAACCATCCTTTATTTTCTTTTTTAGGAACTTCTTGAGGAATTCCTGTTACTTGTCTATTAGTTGTTATAGCTAAGTTCAATAGTTTTGCATCCTTTGATAATGATGTTGAAGTTAATATTTCACCTTTTTTTTCAAAATATTTTGCAAAACTTTCTATACCTAATACTTCTCTACAAAATAATGCTAATTCCTTGTGTGTCCTCAAAGGTAATTTAGGAGTTCCAACTTCTTCTTCAGATAAATATCCTAATTTAGTTGTATCTTCAGCAATTGCTACATTATGCAAGAAAGTATGAACATTTTGTCTTTCATCTGGCATTGGTGCAGTTCCAATTAGAGATTGAATTCTTGCATCTATTTCTTCTTGTGACAAATCTTGTTCTTGAGTTTCTTCTGGTATTTCTTCTGCCATTTTATTCTAATATTGGTATAAACATTTTTATTGCCCTATATAATGTTGAAAATACACAAGTTATAATTATTATGCTCATGCTAAATTGACTTAATGATGTAAGATATGTTATTAATACAATTGCTATAATAATTGGTAAAAATATTCTAAATACTTCATCAAATGCACCTAAAATTGCAATAAAAACTTTTAAAAATTTATTCATCTGTTCCTCCTGCAATAGCTTCTTTAATTTCTGTAATCATTTCTCCAATTCCTTTATTAGAAAATTTACAATAAGCTAAAACCGTCAGCATCAAAAGAACTAATGCTGTTAATACATTTTCGTAAAGAACCATTATTCAATCACCTCTTTTCTAAATCCTTTTCTTTGTTTATGCTTTGCAATGTATCCATGTTTTTTTAAATCTTCAACAATATAATTTGCTTTTTCTTCTTCTGTCTTGAATAATCCTATATGTTTCTTGAATCTTTCTATCGCTTTACTTTTCCAGTTGTCATTATCCTTTAAATCTGGAAATTCCTTTATCACCCCCTCGTGATTAAGTTTTAAACCAGAAATATCTGTTTCAACAGCCCCGAAACTTGAATTTGAAAATTTAATATTATTTCCATCTACTTTTACTAATATAAAATCTCCTCCAAAATTAAAAAGTATTTCAATCATTTATACAACCGCCTTATGCATTTCTAAAATTTGATTGCTAATCCAAACTTTCCATTCTTCATCATTTAATTGTGTTCCATCTGCAAGTTGAATTACTTTTTTTGTTTCAGTTGGTATTTCAACAATTTTTATCTCGTCTTTTGTCATATTTTTCCTCCATTATTCTGTTATTAAAGCATGAGCAGATTTTATACTTACATACATAGCCAATCCTAACATAATTATTCCTATTGCCCAAGTAGTTACTAAATCTTTTACCCCAACAATTCCATTAAATAAAATATACAATCCTAAAAAGTATAAACCAAATGAACCTAATAAAGTTATTATAGGATCATTTCTTGTTACTCCAAAAATAATTATTCCTAAAGAAAGTATAAGAACTATAATATAAAACCCTAAGTTTGAAGGTAATCCTGTTGGAGAAACTTCAAAGTCTGCTCTCCAAATAGTATCAATTCCATCATCATCACCATGTCCAGTAACAATATATTGTCCTAAACTATCTGTTCCACAATAAGTATAATTGTAAAGTGTTCCAACCTTTTCCATAACAGTTTCTCCCTTTATAGCATAACTTGTTTTGTTTGGGAATTGGATTGAAGTTATATTGCTAAAACTACAATTATCACAAGTTTGAGTTAATACAATGCAATCTCTTTGTTGAACAGTTCCCCAAGTTCTTTCAGGTGCAGAAATAAAACTAATCAAGAATATTCCAATGAGTAAAGTTAATAATAGCTTTTTCATCTTAGCACCAAATTGTTTCTCCTAATTTACATAAACTTGTTTTCATTAATTTATTTTCAGTAGATAATTCTTGAATTGCTTGAACCATCATTGGAATGAATCTTGTCATTGATAAACTTTTTAAATCATTTACTTCATTTCCATCAACTTTGCCATTACCTATATTAACATATTGTGGAGCAAATTCCATTACTTCATCAGCGATAAATCCGTAGCGAATTGTATCATCGTCATTTGCTAGACTTTCGGGGTTTTCTTGATTATACTTATAAGTTATTGGATTAAGTTTGTTTAATAATTCTAATCCATCTGTAAGAGTATTTACATCTCTCTTTAATCTAATATCAGATAATGATGATACAGTTCCATCATTTGTATACCAATCTCCATCACTATGTAGTTTTGCCTTTAATGCTCCAGCTGTTGCAAAACCTAATTCATCTGAGGCTACTCTATACATTCCAAGATTATTATCACTTGTAAATCCAAAGGATGGACCACCTGCACCTGCACTCCCATCCTTACCCTGAAAAACACCATCTGTTTGGATGTTACCTACAACTTGTAGAGGTACAGAAGGGCTTGTTGTTCCGATGCCTACATATTTACTACCTTTAATAGAAAGTGCAACCCCATTAGAATTTTCAACTTGAAACAAATGATGATTTGCATTAGTTCCTCCCCATACTATCATCCCATGCCCTTGGTCTGATGTATTATCATTGTTCCTAACACTTGCTAAATATGTTGTTCTATCTTCTCCATCATCTCCAACAACACTGAATTTATAAGATGGACTTGTTGTTCCAATACCGACATTTCCTGTTCCTGTTAAAAGAATGTCTCCAATAGCCGTCAATTCCAAATTTCCAATATTTAAAAAAGTAAATTTGTTTGCAAATCCTGGAGCTGGATGTGTGCTCCCATATTTGATAAATGATGCACCACCCAGACTAAGGGTAGTAGTTGAATCAGTATCTGGATTTAATAATTTTAGGGTTGGAGTTACTTCTGACTCCACATCCAATGCAGCATCTGGAATTGTAATCCCAATACCTACATTTCCAGAAATAAAAATTGCATTTCCTGAACTATTTGTCCATAAACCACCAGCACTCCAAGTTGAATTATATCTACTCCAATTTGTAACCCAAGTACTATCAGAACCTCCTGCACTCCAAGTATTATTATACCTCGTAAAATTAGCAGTCCATCTTCCCCCAACATCATCAACATATTTCTTAGTGGCTACGTCTTGATTCCCTGTTGGATCTACAACTCCTACAATTTTATGAGTGTTCATATCCAAAGTTCCTTTTATGTCTGTGTCCCCACGTTCATCAATAGTAAAAACAGCAATATTATCTGCTACATTCCAAACATTAAAGTAGCCCCACATATCCCCA
>SDBV01004279.1_pt1 | contig 20645 bp, 18 predicted proteins | sample 2277081 | NCBI WGS metagenome assembly SDBV01 (sample SAMN10402039, study PRJNA504765) | marine sediment metagenome | isolation source: marine sediment core GS10_PC15, 223 cmbsf | place: Arctic Ocean: Southern Knipovich Ridge | collected 2010 | reverse complement strand
GTTGGTGAAAGAGGCAATGTCTGTCAAAGTGAACGTGATCCAGAATGACCCCTACGAAAAGGGGTTCCGGGCTGCGCTGAACCTGGGACACACCGTCGGGCATGCGGTTGAGCTTTTGTCTGGTTTCCAGATCCCTCACGGGGACGCGGTTTCGATAGGGTTGGTCGCCGAAGCCCGCCTAGCACGTCATTTAGAGTTAGCGAGCAATGGGTTTGTTGAAACTCTTACGACAACGCTTGCGCGGTTGGGTTTGCCAACCGAGATTCCCACAGCAATGAACAGATCCGAGATCATCGAAACCATGCAGTTGGACAAGAAGGTCGCCAACGGTAGGATCCGGTTTGCGCTACCCGAAAGTGTTGGGCAGGTGCAGGTCGGGGTTGTCGTGGATGACTTAGACAGGATCTTTGCCCAGATCGTAAAGGAAACGTCATGAAAGAAATACTTGTTTTACACGGCCCAAATCTAAACTTACTCGGACTGCGCGAACCGGAAATCTACGGCAGTTTGTCCTTAGAGGAACTGGATGAACGCCTGATCCAAATAGGTGAAAAGTTAGACTTGGCTGTCCGCACTTACCAATCGAACCTGGAAGGCGAACTGATCAATGCCCTCCACGATGCGGTTTCGTATGCGTCGGGTGTGGTCTTCAACCCCGGCGGTTATACTCATACGTCGGTTGCTCTCCGGGACGCGGTTGCGGGTATAAGTTTGCCAGTCATCGAAGTCCATCTATCGAATGTGTATGCCAGAGAAGAATTTCGGCACAAGTCCATGATCGCTCCGGTGTGTGTGGGCAAGATCGCAGGTTTCGGGTGGCGTTCCTACCAGCTAGGTTTGCTTGCTATGGCAGACATCCTCTCCGACAACAAGGAATAACTCATGCATAGTTCCGCCCAACGAATGGATAGGATTTCCACCCATTTCTTTGCCGAACAACGAGAAAAAGTCCGCCGTCTAAAAGAAGCCGGGAAAGATGTGATCTGTTTGGACATCGGCTCTCCAGACATGCCCCCGCCCCAGCATATTATCGACTCGCTGTGCCAGTCGGCCAACACCCCAGAAGTACACGGATACCAAGCCCATAATGCGACCGAAAACTTGCGCAAAGCTTGGGCAGATATGTATCTCCGCGAGTTTGGCATAAGGCTTGATCCCAACACCCAGGTTCTCCCTTTGTTGGGTTCTAAAGAGGGGATATTCCATTTGGTCCAGGCCCTGGTCGATCCCGGGGATGTCGTTTTGCTCCCCGATCCATACTACCCGACCTATCTGAAGAGCGTATTATTCGCAGGCGGCGAACCCTATTTCATGCCCTTATTGAGCGACAACGATTTCCTGCCGGACCTGACCTTGATCCCAACTGAGATCGCAAACCGGGCAAAGATACTGTGGATCAACTATCCTAACAATCCTACCGCCGCATCTGCTCCCCTGAGTTTTTATCAAGAAGTTATTCAGTTCGCCCAAAAATACAATCTCCTGGTATGCCACGATGCGGCTTACGCCCAGATCTATTTTGACGGTCACAAGCCGATCAGCCTGCTTCAAATTCCTGGGGCAGAGGATGTTGGGATCGAATTCAATTCATTATCTAAATCCCACAACATGGCCGGGTGGCGGACTGGGGTGGCGGTGGGGAACGAGAAGGTCGTCCAAACTTTGTTGTCACTCAAAACGAACACGGACAGCGGACATTTTTTACCCATTCTACATGCGGCTACGACGGCTTTGACCCATGACCAGAGTTGGAGGGCCGGGCGGAATGAGATCTATGGGGCCAGACGAGATGGTGTGGTGCAGCGCCTGGAAGAGATGGGTTTGGAAGCCAGGACGCCTACCGGGTCTTTTTTCGTGTGGGTAAAAGTTCCTCAAGGCCAATCGGCGACCCAGTTTGCAGACAAACTGCTGGAAAGCTGCCATGTCAGCCTCGCCCCGGGAACGGTGTTTGGGCAGAGCGGGGAGGGGTACTGCCGGATCGCGTTGATCCAAAGCGAGGCGCGGTTGGTGGAGGCGATGGATAGGTTGGCAAAGATAAAGGCCGGCAAAAGCCGACCTTAGGGTTCACACTGTAATCGTGGGTATGGGAAAATGTTAGGGTTTAAGGGGAATTTGGGGGGGATTTGAAGAGATTAGGTTGTAGGTTGTAGCGTTTTGGAGGGGGGGTATAAAATACAACTGATACAACCGATACAAGTGTACAACTTCGCATAGTCAAATGTATTTATTGTTGGCGGCGGGGTTGTGGGGTTATTATGATGCAGGTGTTGGGATTTTGCAAGCGAAAATGGGAAATGTCAAGTATTTGGTGGGTTTGTTAATAATTTGATTGAGGGTAAATATGAGCCCGGTAGGAGTCGAATCTGCAACCGAACGTTCTGGTGCTTGGGTGTCCAATGTGTCTATACCGTAAAAATACGTCCATTTAGTACTAAAACTGGCAAGAAAGGTGTTGATAGTTTCTATTATTTCCATAGTTTCCAGGCTATCTGCACCCTATTTGCACCCAAAAGCTCAACTACATGGAAAGGCGACTCGGATTCCCTAAGTTGTTTTCAGATATTGACTCTTAATTACTTTTAAGACTGTCCTCCCATTGTTTTGGTGTCAATATCGTCCAAAAACCGGTATATATATGGGTACATGTAGTTCAAATTGTCTAAACTGAACACAGGTGTCCAATCTAATTACCCTTTAATTGCCCACAGTATTTAATAAATTTAGGAGAAGGGGACTCTAAATAAATTTTTAATATGATAAAAATAGATTTAGTCATTAGTCAGATATTACATCTTTTTGTTTTATAATAAATTAATAATATTATTAGAGGACAATAATGGGACTTTTCAGCTCAAATTTTTGTTGGATTTCCACATCAATATAATGAGGAAATTACCTCAAAACACTTTCTATTTCTTTCGGAGAATTCAAGACCAGTATGGGATTTTTGCTGGCTCTGTTCACAATCTGGATCATCCCACTCTTGATCAATCTGATCGGTTGGAATTACGCGCTTATGATTCTGGCGCTAGGCCCAGCATTCGGCGTCTTGAATATTGCCAGAGTGCGAAAGCTTCCTAAAGCAGAACTCATGGCCTTCGGGAATATTTTTTTTGATAAACGCTGTCTGAAAGACATTCTGGTTCTTTCAAAGAGAGCCTCTCCTCATTTTGATAATATAAAAACCTGTATTCTTCATTCTCGATTCTTACTTCTATTCTTCAGTCAATCAGCGCCTGATACACTGCAGTTCTAAAATCATTGGTAACCGGATGAGTTCCGGTAGGAATATACTGAAGCATCAGGATGCCGATCATCTCCTCAACTGCGTCGATCCAGAAGTGTGTATTTGCCCAACCTCCCCAACCATGTACTCCAACCGATCCCATCATACCTGACATAGGAACATCCAGTATTACGCTGAATCCTAATCCAAATCCAAACAACCCGGGCCATAGCTCTCCCATTGAGATCGGCAGCAAATCAGGCGGCAAGTGGTTGGCTCTCATCAGTTCCACTGTTTTTGTGCCCAGCAATCTCACCCCATCCAACTCTCCTCGATTTAGAAACATTTGGGCGAAACGCAGATAATCTGATGTTGTTGAAACCATGCCTGAACCACCTGCGAACAGCTTCCCCTTAAAATAATCGCCACCGATGACACTATCGAGGTACTCTAGATCTCCTTGGGCGGTTTTCCCGTACAAAGTTGAAAAGCGGTTCGCTTTCTCTGGGGGGACGCTGAACCCTGTATCAACCATGCCTAACGGTCTAATAACCGATTTCTCAAGGTAATCTGACAAAGACATATCAGAGATAATCTCGATTAACCTGCCTACAACATCAGTTGCTACGCTGTAATGCCACATAGATCCTGGTTGGAACGCAAGTGGAAGGTCCGTAATCCGCCTGGTCATTTCCTCGAGGTCAATTTTGGGATTAAACAGATCGGCCTGGTTATAAAACTTATCAGCAGGCAACATGGTTTCCTCAACCCCGTGGTAACTGAGACCAGCAGTGTGGTTAAGCAGATCATGGACTGTAATTTCACGCGATAAATCAATGAGCTTTCCTCCATCACCATAGACCTTTACATCCTTGAATCCAGGGATGTACTTATGCACTGGATCCTCTAGCCGCACGAGTCCGCGCTCAAATAACATCATAAAACCTACACTGGTAATCGGTTTTGACATTGAATAGATCCGAAAAATAGTATCGATTTCGATCGGGGTTTTCGAGGCAATGTCCTGGAATCCATACTTATCGAACCAAGCGATGTTCCCCTTCCGAGCAACAAGGGTAACAAAACCCGCAACCATTTTTTTATCTACATACCGCTTCATGAAATCATTGATGCGTGATAATCGTTCTGATGAAAAACCTGCCTCTTCTGGTTTGACTTGTTTCATTATTTATTTTTCCTTTTTCTGGTTTCAGTATTCAGAATTATTGACATCATCAACTAAATTTATAAGCGTTCCACTATATTGATCGAATAAAATCATGGAAAATCTGGTTGAAAAATTTGGGTTGGTCTATGAACGAAACGTGCCCTGAATTCTCCAATACAACCTCAGTAAAACTTCCGCTAGCGTGGGCATATTTTTCCAAAACAAGCCTAGTCTGACTCACCATGGGTTGGGAAGGGTAAATTTCTTCTCCAGGCCAACCTGGGATCATGCCCATTTTTCCTAAGGTTCCGGTGTCGGAAAGAGAAGAATCGGAGATAACATCATCCCGCTCTCCTCTGATCCAGAGAATTGGGACATGTAATCTGCCATCAAAAATGTCTTCGACCTGCCCTGCATACTTAGGCGAAGAAGCATTGTTTGCCCCCCAATCACCTGGAGCAACGTAGGGCCAATTCGGAGATGTGGTGAAATCCCCAGGGATGTCCTGGTCACCCAGATGAGTAGCCAAAACTGAGGAAAGCAGATCTTCCTCCCTTGAAAGAGAAAAAGGGGTCGCAAACAAACCTCGCAAGCTCAACCGAGGAGAGAATTCGCTGTCCGCACTACGATCTTGTGCCATTGCTCTTTCAATTAATTCGTTGTTCTTTAACCCGCCACCTGTTCCAGAAAAATCTTCAAAGCAGGGTGTCCCAGCTACATCTTTGGTTCCGTTAAAACCATACGGAGAGACAGGATTCACTAAAGTAATAGAAAGAATTCTTTCTGGGTGCTCTTGCATCATCCGCCAGACAATATATCCACCCATCGAACACCCAATAATATGCGCCTTTTCAACCTCCAGGTGATCAAGCAGGGAAATGGCATCGTTCGCCCAATCGCTAGCCCCATGTGTGGCATTCACTTTTTTATTAAATTCCGCCTCGCCATACCCGCGTTGGTCACAAGCAATTCCCCAAAAGCCATTAGGCAATGCAAGCATGGTCTCTTCCCACCAGGTAGCGCAAGACCAATTCCCATGGAGGAATAAGACAGGCTTATCCTTAGGTCTTCCTGCAAACAAAACCCGAGTGGTAATTCTTTCAGTTGTGATTCGTTTCGCAGTAATTCCTTCAAGGGTCGTAATATTCATCACATTCCTCTCTCAAATATTCTCAATGGCTCCCCATTTCACACAGGAAGCCCCCCATACATAACCTACACCAGCTGCGACAACGATCATCAAGTCGCCATCCTTGAGTTTGCCTTGCTTCTCGCCCTCTATAATATTGATGATATTATCCTGTTCTCCGGCATGCCCATAGGTGTCATTGTAAACGCTTTGTTCCTCGTTTAGACCCAGGCGGTCTAACATGTCACGATAAGCGGACGGTTTGATAAGGATCATATTTAGAAAATCTAAATCTTTTCTTGAATAACCGCTCTTTCTTAATGCTTCATCAATGCAAAACATCCAGTTTTTCATGGTGACCTCATTGAGATGATTCTTGAGTTCCTCAAGATTAAAGACATCCAGCGTGAATAATCCTTTTTCAACCGCTTCATCTGTCGGATGTTGGATCGTTCCGCTTGCCGGGATGACAATGTGCCGGCTCAACTTCCCATCCGTCATCAGATGGCTGCCCAAAATAAGGTTCCTCGTCCAATCTCTTTTCAACAGTATTGCGCCAGCGCCAGCGCCGATATTGAAAGCAAAAGTTGTCCGTTTATTCTTGAGATCAATAAAATCGCCCACCCTGTATCCGCCTCCGATCAACACGGTGTTGATATCAGGATCAGCAGACATCATGTCCTTGGCGAGTTTCATTGCACTGATTGTGGTACAGCAGCGCATATGTATATCCATTCCCCAGGCATTATGTGCTCCTAACTGGTAGGCCAGATCAATACTAGCAGTCCAATTGATGTATTCCTTCCACTCTTCTGTTGTAGACAAGACAAGATCAATCTCATCGGGAGTCACATCGCACTTGGATAAGCAATCTTTGGCTGCCAATAATGCCATCTTGTTAGGCTGGTCATCCGGCCCAGCCATGCGCTTCTCGGTGATGCCAAATTTTTCTCGAATCACCCATTCGTCTATTCCACTCTCTTTTGCGATCTCAGCGGCATTAACTATCCGTTCAGGCAAATACATGCCCGTACTGACAATCCCGACATTTACTGTGTCTTTCTTTATCATAAAATCCTTATGATTTGATTAATACCTTCTTGTCTACTTTGTTAGCTCCAGTTTTGGGGAGTGAATCGACAAAAAGAACTGATTTTGGAACTTTATAATGTGCCATTTTTGCGCGCAACCAGGTGATTAATTCTTCCTCGGTCAGGGTTCTTTCAGATTTTAGGACAACAAATGCCTTGCCTACCTCTCCCCATTTTTCATGAGGAACCGGGATCACAGCAGCTTCAGCAATATCTTCATGGCTATGAATCATATCCTCAATTTCAGCAGGATAGATATTTTCACCACCAGACTTGATCATATCTTTTGAACGACCCACGATATAATAGCACCCATCCTCATCTACTTTTGCCAAGTCTCCAGTATGCAGCCATCCATCTTGTAGAACTCTCTCGGTTTCCTCTGGTTGGTTCCAATAGCCACCAAAAACATGCGGTCCGCGAATGTATAAATGTCCAATTTCGTTGGGGTGAACTTTTTCACCATCAGCATCTAATAATTTGACATCAATGTGAAATAAGGGCCGTCCAACCGAACCAATCTTACGCTTTACCTCTTCCTTGGGCAGCCAGAAGGTATTCGGTCCAGCTTCGGTGAGGCCATACCCTTCTTTGAATTCTATTCCCTTTTCCAGGAAGGCTTCATAAACCACCGTCGGACAATTTCCCCCTCCGGCCATCCCCAGACGCACACTTGATAGATCAATGGTTTGCCAACGAGGGTGCTGGATGATAGCAAGCAGCATTGCGGGAACTCCAAAAAAGAATGATACCCCCAGTCGCTCAATCTGGTCAAAAAGCAGGTCAACATCAAAACCCTCACATAAAATTGTTGTTCCTCCAATATGAACTAGCGGCAGCATCATCACGTTGATCCCACCTGTGTGGAACATGGGCATAAAATGCGGTACAACATCATCAGGTCGTATTCCCCAACCCATTACAGTATTTATCGAATTCCAGGTCATACAGCGATAGTTGAGGATTGCCCCCTTGGGTAGTCCGGTAGTCCCGCCGGTATAACAGATAACCCAAGGGTCTTCTCCATCTATGTCTACTGAGACAGGTTGATCCACATGCCATTTCTCTTTTATTTGCGACCAGGATATATCCCCATCTCTTGCGGCCTCATCCAGGCTTAGGTAAGATTCTACACTTGATAGTGATGGCTGCAAATTATTTATTTGCTCAACCCATTCCTGGCTGTATACGAAAACTTTAGGTGTGACATCATTTATAATATTTTCTAATTCTCCAACCGTCAGCCGCCAATTGAGCACCTGAAGAATGGCCCCCAGTTTATTGCAGGCAAATAATGTGTCTAAATATTCTAACTTGTTCACTGAATAAATGGATATTCGATCACCTTTTCGCACCCCCAATTCTTCTCCCAAGAAATTCGCCAACTGATTTACACGGCGATTCCATTGATGATAAGTTATCTCTTGATGGTCATTTGATGCATCAATGATTGCCACGCTCTCAGGGGATAGCATTTCTCGGCGGTGTAACCAATCTCCAAACATAGGGCCTCCTCAATCTTATTGTTGGATCACTTTCCGAAACCAGTACAACAACCCCTGAGGTTCGGTCGATAAGGGCATTTGCCTTTCCGACATGACAGGTTGCCCACAGATGCAGTGTGCCCAGAATCCAAGAAGCTCCCACCGCCATCTGGAAGAAAAGAGTGAAAGCAACCAGTGAGCGATTTTTTATTTCGCCTCTCTCTACCTCCTCCCAATATCCGACTTCAGCCGAACCGTTTCCAGGCTTTACGGTATTTTGATGGGGAGTCACCACGAGGGTTGGTTTAGTGAAATATGTCTCAGGTAATGGATAGATGTCTTCAAGGGATCCGTATTTCTCTTCCAATTGGGTGTGCTCTCCAAAGTCCAGCGCATGCATCGGACATGCATCCACGCAGGATGGCGGCAGACCAGCATCGAGATCCTCAATTGCGTAATTCCTGGAGTCCGTGCTCATTTTGTAGCCTTCTCTAATTGAACCATTATCGTGTGTTGTGCTGTGCCGAATGCCAGAGGGGTCCAACGCATTGAGGTGAGGACGTTTATAGACCCAGCGCGATCTATACCATTCTCGTCAGGCATCCACCATGCTCCCTGTGGTATGTTCACCACTCCTGGCAGTATGCGCTTTGTGACTCGACATGGCAGGATTGTTGCTCCACGCTCATTATAAACTTTCACGATATCGCCATCGACTATACCTCGCGACTTTGCATCTAACTTATTAAGAAACACTCGCTGAGGGAAGGCTTCATTCAACCAGTCCACGTTGGCATGAGTTGAATGTACTCTCCCCATGTAGTGATGACCCAATGCTTGGAGTGGGTATCTCTCTTTCTCCGGTCCGAAAGGGCTTTCCCATTCCTGGATATACTTAGGTACGGGTGGGATCTCATCGGGCTGCCCCATGTCAAATAGTTGTTTCGAGAAAATTTCAATCTTGCCTGATGGGGTATCTAACGGGTGTGCATCCGGATCATCACGAAAATCAGAAAAAGTGATTTTTATTTCTCTCATCGGCCCTACATAGACGCCAACATTGCTGGCTTCGAACTTGTCTAGCGAAGGCAGTCCAGGGAATCGTTTTTCACGATAACGATCAAGGATCCAACTGACCCAACCGCGCTCATCCCGATCTTGTGTATATTCATTTTTAAAACCTAGATGTTCAGCTAAGCTTGCACAGATGCGATAATCGCTCTTGGTTTCGCCCAAAGGTTCTACCAGTTGTGGCATCAGGATCAACTCATTGCCATACTTCCAGCTATCTTCCAAACCCCAAGTCTCGAATTGAGTACATGCTGGAAGGAGAATATCTGCAAAGCGGCCTGTAGGAGTCAGAAAATTGTCCTGAACAACGATAAACTCTACCAAGTTTTCGTCTTGCAGAATTTGGGCTGACCGATTGATGTCAGCATGCTGGTTGATAAGTGCGTTTGAAGCAACTGCATAAATTAATTTGATATTATTATCAAGACGTTCAGTACCAATCACACCTTCCTCATATCCCATTTCTCGACCCCGCAAAACAGCCTCGCTCCAAAGAAAGACTGGAATGGAAGCTTTGATTGGGTTTTCACCAACGGGGAAGAGATCCCAAAGAGGACCATCACCTGGGGGACGCAACGCGAGGCCGCTTGCCCATCCACCTGGTACACCTACGTTACCTGTAATGGCAGCTAGAACACAGCCAGCCCGAACGACTTGTTCCCCAAAAGCTCGTCTCTGCATGCCATAACCCTGATACAGTACACTTGGCTTGAGGGTCGCGTAATCGCGGGCGATACGAGTGATGGTCTGGCGAGGTACAGTCGTTATTCCTTCTGCCCATTCTGGTGTCTTCGGGATGCCATCGTGTGTACCCAGTATATAGTCTTTATAGCTTTCCGCGTCCTGGGCGCCTTCCGGCATCTGGCTCTGATCAAAGCCAACACAGTGGCTGCGAACAAAATCGGAGTCATACAGATTCTCGGTAATCATCACATATGCCATGGCACTCATCATGGCTGTGTCTGTGCCAGGACGGATGGGAATCCATTCATCAGCCAGGCTTGCAGCACTCAAAGTATGACGTGGATCAATACAGACTGTTCTCGCTCCATTTTGCCGGGCCAACTTGATAAAGAAATCGGTGTTGGTCCCATCTCGCATCTCCGCGGGGTTCCAACCCCACATGATGATGTACTTAGCATTTAGCCAGTCGAGGCGATGATTGCCAGTGTGTCTTGTGCCATACACAGTAGGGGTGGCGACATTAATTGCAGCCCAACTATAAGTGTTATATATGCCTAAGCACCCGCCAAACAAGTTCATCAATCGACGGGTCGGTGACGATCCGTTAAGTTGGTTGTAGCTTCCAGTGCCGTATGGGACAAAGAGGGCACTGTTGCCATAAGTATCCCGGATACGCTCCATTTCTCCAGCAACAGTAGTCAGCGCTTCGTCCCACGAGATACGTTCAAATTTTCCTTCGCCTCGTTCTCCCACGCGCTTCATCGGGAATTTAAGCCGGTCGGGGTGATATTGGCGGCGCAAATATGCACGACCACGGATACAAGCTCGTAATTGCGGAGCTGGCAATGAGTCAGGGCGGTCATCAGCGTCGAGACGAGTAATCACGCCATCCTGAACATGAGCAACTAACAAGCACCGTCCACCGCAGTTGTGAGCCGGGCAACCCACCCGGACGATGCGTTTCGGAGAACCAACCTCTTCCGTAGGTTTTGGTGACTCACTGCGGAATTTAAACCATAAATCTCTAATAAATCCGTTATTAGACATTTGGATCCTCGCTATATATTATACAGACCTTCTCGCCATTCCAATGCAGCCTTTAAACCACGCTCCCGCACAATATTATTGAATTCAAGCTGTTCAGGCTCATCTGCAACATGGAGGATGCTGCTAAAATCCACATTTGCTCGCAAAACAGAAAAAAACCCCATGATTTCAAAGGTTTTGTTATTCGGCACCTTGGTTAGCCGCATAATGGTGGGCGGGACATAGGCAATATTCAGAGCAAGCGTATCCTTTTCACCTCTATAACTGTTATTTTTTCCCGAGTAATCCATTGGCATATTCATTTTGTGGGAATTTAGATTTCGCAGATTAGTCCAGCAAGCAAGCTACTTCATGATTAGAGCCAGCATCTTTGAGCTGGGGCTCTGTTACGGGACATTGGTCAAAGGCGAGCGGACAGCGGGGGTGGAAACGACAACCAGATGGCAGATCGATAGGATTTGGGGTTTCGCCAACCAGGATCACCCGCTTCCGCCGTCGTCGTGGGTTGGGTACAGGGATCACAGACAAGAGAGCCTGGGTATAAGGATGCCGGGGATTACCCAAAACCTCTCCGGTGGGACCGATTTCCACAATTTTGCCCAGATACATCACGGCAACTCTATCTGTGAAGAAGGCGGCCGTTGCCAAGTCATGGGTTATGTAGAGGATGCTAATGCCATGCTCGTCACGCAATTGCCGCAACAGGTTGAGGATATCGGCCCGGATGGACACATCGAGCATGGAGACAGGTTCATCGGCCACTAGTAGTTTGGGGTTTAGCACCAACGCCCCTGCAATCACAACTCGTTGGCGTTGACCCCCAGAAAGTTCCTGGGGGTAGCGGTCGAAGAAACTTTCGGGGGGTTTGAGACCGGCGGCATTGAGAGCTGCACTGACTTTTTCAATCTTTTCCTCGCTATCTTCAGCTAGTTTGTGAACTTCTATTGGCTCAGCGATAGCCGAGAACACGGTCTGGCGAGGATTCAAGGCTTCATAGGGATCTTGAAAGATGATCTGAATCTGTCTTCGCAGCGCCAGGCGTTGAGGGCTATTCAAAACCTCAGATACATTTGCGCCGTTGAAGATAATTTTCCCTTCTGTAGGTTCAATTAACCCCAGAATATTCAGGGCTGCTGTTGACTTCCCTGAGCCAGACTCACCGACCAGACCCAGGATCTCGCCCTTTGCTAAAGAAAAACTCACACCGTCTAATGCGTGGACCCAACGTTGGGGTCGACGCAGGAGCATATCACCGATACCCCTGGAAACAGGGAACAGCTTACGTAGGTTGCTGACTTCGAGGACGTTTGGCTGGGGTAATAAGTTTTGTTCCACTTGTTCAAACTCCTTAGAAATGGCCGGGATGACAGGCCACAATGTGACCAGGTTTGACGGCGACTAAAGGCGGGCTTTTCACTGCGCAGAGGTCACTTTTACAGTGACAGCGGGGTTCAAAGCGACAGCCTGGTGGTAGATTATCCAATGGTGGCGGGTAACCAGGGATGGAGGCCAATTCTGAGGTCGGGTTGTCGAGATCGGGGAAGGCTTGTAAGAGGCGTTGGGTGTAGGGATGGCGGGGCTCGTTAAAGATGGTATCCACACTCCCATATTCAGCTGCTTTGCCACCATACATCACCATCACGTCTTCACAAATCTCAGCCACCACCCCCAGGTCGTGGGTAACCAGGATAAAGGATAAACCCAATTCTTTCTGGAGCCGCTCAAGAAGTTCCAATATTTGGGCCTGTACCATAACATCGAGGGCTGTCGTCGGCTCATCCGCGATGAGAATATCGGGAGAGCAGGCCAGGGCCATAGCGATCAAGGCTCGCTGGCGCATCCCGCCACTGTATTGGTGCGGATAGCGCTGGGCCATCTCCGGGGAAATACCCACCATCTCCAGCAACTCGATCATGCGACTAAAGGCTTGCTCCTTGTTCTCGATTGTTCGATGGTGAATCATCACCTCAATGATCTGGGCACTAACCTTTTTCACCGGGTTGAGGGCATTCATAGCCCCCTGGAATATAATGGACATTTGGTTCCAGCGATATTTCTGCATCTCTCTTTCTGAGAAACTCAGCAAATCCACCCCATCGTACAGGATCTCACCAGATGTAATGCGGGCCTCAGCGGGAAGCAAGCGTAATAGAGCAAGCATGGCAGTTGTCTTGCCGCAGCCGCTCTCGCCCACAAGTCCGAGAGATCTCCCGGGTTCGAGGGTAAAGCTTAAGTTCTCCACCGCGTGGAGCGGAGTGCCATCGTCACTTAGATAGTCCACGGAGATATCGCGGATTTCGAGAATGGTCATAGACCCATTGCCTCCTCTTCTTCTAGCTTGGGTAGTACTTTTTCCGGTCGGTCTACCATCTTTCTTGCATCAAAGAGGTGATGTGTCTTGAGCCGCGGATTGATGATTTCCTCAATAGCGGTTCCGATCAAAACCAATGACATACTTACCCACACAATTGCGAAACCTGGGGGTAACAAAAACCACCATGCCATACTACTAAAAGCTCGTTCGAATGCAAAACTGAGCATCATCCCCCAACTGACCATAGTGGGATCTCCTAGCCCAAGAAAAGCCAGCGAGGATTCTGCAAGAATGGCCCAAGAAGTAGCTAATACTCCCTGGGCGACAATAAGGGGAAGCACCTGCGGGAAGATATGCCTCCTGATAATGCCGATATTACTGGTGCCAATAGCTCGGGCGCGCAGCACATAAATTCGTTCCTTTACAGAAATCACTTGTGAGCGAACCAACCTTGCAGTGTAAGTCCAATATAACAATCCAATTACAAGGATGATCCTCCCTAACCCTCGCCCCCACATAGAAATGATGACCAGCATCAATGGCAAGGTTGGAATCACCATCAAGAAATCCACAATGCGCATGAGAAAATTCCCAAGTCGACCGCCATAGAAGCCAGCTATCAAGCCAACCGTAGTGCCAATAAACATCGACATAAAGGAAGCAACGAAACCAACCAGCAGTGATATTCGTGCGCCGTAAATTAACTGACTTAATACATCCTTGCCAGCATCATCACGTCCCAGCAGGTGTTCAGCATCAGGTGGGGCGAGGATGTCCGCTGGTATAATATCTATCATATCGTCAGGATTATAAGGGGCTACCCAAGAGGCAAATATGGCCACAAACAACACTGACCCAAGCATTAACAAACCGAGGATTGCCATCGGTTTACGCCGGAAGATACTCCAATAATACGAAAAGTTCATTGCTGAGAACCTCCTAGTCAGCCCTAATACGCGGGTCTAACGCCAAATACGCAATATCTGAAAGCAGATTGGCTATGATAACGCTGACCGCGATGAGCAGGAAAGAACCCTGAAGTATAGGGTAGTCTTGGTTCCTCACTGCATCGAAGATCAACCGGCCAATTCCTGGCCAGGAAAATACCGTTTCCACCTGGATAGCCCCAGCAATAGTATATCCCAAAGTGAGAGTGATAAGGGTTATCATTGGCAGCATGGCATTCTTGAAGGCATGATCTCTCAAGATTTGGAAGTTATTCAATCCTTTTGCTTTCGCGGTCAAAATATAGTCTTCACTTAGCACCTCTATAATGCTGCTGCGCATCACCATCAAATACGAACTTATATAGCCAATGGCTAATGTAATTGTGGGTAAGACGAGGTGTCTTCCAACATCCGACCAATAAGCCCATCCATCCTCCGGGTAAAGCCCTGGAGTAACCATCATACCTGTTGGAAGAATTCCAAGGGTTAAAATTACTAAGATAATCCCAAAAAAGAAGGTTGGGATAGACCAAGTAAACATGCCATATAACAATATACCTGTATCCAGTTTTGTACCGCGTCTCCAAGAAGCTATGGTCCCCAGGAAAATACCCAACACAATCGCGATTATTTCACCCAAAACAACCAATAGAACCGTGCGCCAAACCCGTTCAGCCAGCACCTCGCTTACATCACGCCGGCTGATAAAAGAGACGCCTAGCTCTCCTTGCATCAGGTTGCGCAAATAAGCGGTGAATTGAGTGTCAAAGAATCCAGCGACATCTCCTTCTCTCAACCTGTCAACATCAATCCAAATCGGCTTGTCCAGCCCGAATTGAGTTCTGATCCTCTCGGCCGCTTCACGCGTCATCACTGGATCATGAATAAGCCCTCTAACGGGATCGCCTGGCAAAATGCGGAAGAGAAAGAAATTGAAAACCAAAACCACCCCTAGTGTGGCTAAGGCAAAGTAAATCCTGCGAATCAAATAATTGCTAGTTTGCATATTCGCCCTCATTGAATTAAGTCAGCCCGGCAACAGGCCGGGCTGACTCAACGTGATAGTATTAGGTGCTCTTATTCCACAGGCTCTACTTGAAGAATCGAGTACTTCATAAAGGGATTATAAGTAGAAGCTGGATCAAAGCCAGTGAAGCGGTCGCTCCGGTAAGCTGTTATTGTTGAAGGATGAACAAGTGCGATCCAAGGGCGAGCATTGAAGATCATCTCCTGCATCTCCCAAATTAAACCGACCCGGTCCTCATGATCCGTGGCAACGGCCTGCAGAGCGTACAATGCGTCGTATTCAGCGTTGCAGTAGCCATTTATATTCCAACCCCAACCTTCCAATTGGTCACAAATGAAGATTATCAGACCAAATTCAGGATCGTAATCCATACCCCAAAACCAGTAATTCAGATCGAAATCGTATGCATAAGCTAATGCACTCTGCTGGTCGTAAGCTATCGGATTTGCGGGCGCTGAAATGCCAACCTGAAGCAAACCATCCTCAATAACCTCCATTAAACGGGTTCCGGATGCACCTTCAAGCCCCATAAATCGATATTCAAGTGGGCTTCCATCGGACCACTCACGAATCCCATCACCATCAGTGTCTAGATAACCAGCTTCGTCAAGGATGCGATTGCCCTCATCTATATCAAAGGGGATCGCTTCGATATCAGTGTTGTGCCAATCACCCATAACAGGACCAATATGGGTTTTTGCTGGTGATGCGTAACCTAGGTAAACCAAGTTTATGATCTTCTGCCGATCGATTGCGTATTCAATAGCAAGACGGACTATTGGATCGTTTAGACTTGGAGGCTGGGTGCCATCTTCATGGGAATTGATGGTCAGTTCATCAACTGAAATGTTATTCACAATGAAGACTTCGATATTCGGATCTTCTTGCAGGGTCCCGACAGCTGTTGCAGGAGGAAAAATACCATCAACTTCACCTGCTCTCAATGCTTGGACTGTGCCATCTTGTGTAGCATAAATCTGGTAGATGATTCTATCAATCTTTGGCGCGCCGCCCCAGTAGTTTTCGTTAGCTTCTAAGATCAAGTACTCACCTTCCTGATAGTCTGCGACCATATAAGGACCCGTGCCGCCAGTGGCCGCTGAGATGTCAGTAAAATCTGCCATCTCATCATGGGTTTCAAACTCACCATAGACGCTCTCTGGAACAATAAATGCCCAAACCAAGAGGGACACAAAGTTGCCCACTGGGGCTGAAGTTGTAATCTGTAAGGTCGTAGCATCCAGGGCGACAACGTCTGTGAAAGTCGTAAAATAGAAAGCCAGAGCGTCGCTATTCACTTGTCTCATCCAGTTAATGCTCCAGGCGATTTCCACAGCAGTTAATGGCGTACCGTCGTGGAAGGTCACGCCCTCTTCAATATCCAATGTCCAGACCAGCCCAGACTCATCAACGCTCCAGCTCTTGGCCAGACCAGGCCCATAAACACCCATTTCTTTGTACTCAATCACCGAATCATAAATCATCCGATAGGTATTCCATCCGGTCCAAGAGACGTTTACATTCGGACTACCCCAAATCCAGGTGACGCCGAGGCGAAAGGTCACTGGTTCTGCTGGTTCTGCGGGTTCATCAGGTTCATCATCCCCAGAGTCATTATTATTGGCTGCATTATTGTTAGCTGCATTATTATTGGCTGCATTATTGTTGGCTGCATTGTTATTAGCATCATTATTTCCCCCACCACATGCAGCTAGGAGTGAAACCAATAGAACCACAGCTACAAAGATTTTCATAAACTTCCAATTATCTCGTTTCATAACAATTCTCCTTGAAAAACTTCTAGTCAAAACATTCAAATACTCCTGCACTTTACAATATTAGGGTCTGTTCATATTTTACCTCCATCTTCTCCTTGCTATTTGGATACCAGTCTGTATGACAATTTAGCAGGTTAATAAGTCCACATGCTTTTTCGACACATTTCTCTTGCAAGACTGTTTTTATTGGACCTTCAAATATGGGGAATCCACGCATTAACGCCAGATCGATTCGAAGGGTCTCTTTTGGGATCGGCAATCCTGCATCTGTAATCACAATCTCATCGGTGTGCCCAAGGCTGGCAATTACGCTTGAGAGCGGTTGGTTGATCATTTTCACTTTTTTCATGCCTCCTCCTCTTTACTAAGAAGAATCGCGAACAATTAATTTAAATGGCATTTCAACCGATCTGGGCTCGTCAGGTGCAGTACCTTCAATGCGTTCAAATATCATTTCAGCAGCAGTACGGCCAATATTTTCTTGCATCTGTGTAATTGTAGTTAATGGCGGGTGAACCAATTTTGCTGCTGGGATATCATCGAGTCCGACGAGTGCAATATCCTCGGGAATTCTCAATTTTGCTTCCCGAATCGCCAACATTGCACCCAGAGCTATCAAATCGTTTGCGGCAAAAACTGCGGTTAGACGTGGCTTTATGCTCAACAGGTTTTTCATCCCCTGATATCCACCTTTTTCTGTGAAATCACCATCTTGGATTAAGATTTCATCCAAGGGTAGCTGGTGTTCTTCCAGTGCTTCGCAAAAACCCTTAATTCGATCCTGGCGAGGTGGAGTGCCTTCTAGACCTGCGATCATCCCAATGTGAGTATGCCCTTTCTCAATGAGATGTGAAACCGCTGTTTTCGCCATGTTTACATTATCAACATAGATTCTATCAATAATTAGATCTTCTTCTGCACAAGGTCTCTTTCGCAAAAACACAACTGGAATAGTCTGTTCGATTAAGGGTCTCAGGTGTTCGGCCACGAGATAGAACAAATTGACAATCGCGCCGTCTACACCAGCACGTTCGAGGGAGCGTAAGCTCCTTATCTCATTCTCTTCTTTATTCTCTGTGTCGCAGATGATCAGATCATAATCATGTTGGTTGGTCACCTTTTGAATACCACGCTGAAAGGCTGGATAATAGGGGTTGGTAATATCAGGGATGATGCTGGCAATCGTGTAAGTTTTTTTGGTGCGCAAACTTTGGGCAAATTTATTTGGCACATACCCCAGTTGATCAATCGCATCCAAAACACGCTTCCTTGTTTCTTCGGATATAGGAGAATCAATATCATTGAGCACATGGGACACAACTGTTTGAGAAACCTTTGCTAATTTTGCCACATCAGCTTGAGTTGCCCTTTTCCTCGGATTGTTTTTTTCGCTCATGCTTCTCCTGTTTACTAATACGTATTAGTAATACGTATTAGTATATTATATTAATAATACTACAGAGTCAATAGCCACTAATAAATTTTTTCAAATCTGAGCACTCCATTAGATAAGTTGTTTATTATGGGCCAGAGTGGTAGCACCATTGTAGTGATCCATATTAAAATTATTATTTTTCCTGGAAAAGTGCTGAAAAAAACATCAAACTATGAGCCCAGTAGGAGTCGAACCTAAACCGAACGTTATAGTGCTTGGGTGTCCATTGTGTCTATACCGTAAAAATACGCCCATTTAGTACTAAAACTGGCAAGAAAGGTGTTGATAGTTTCTATTATTTCCATAGTTTCCAGGCTATCTGCACCCAAACTGCACCAAGAAACAATTTCAACAAGGAAAGGCGACTCATATAAAAAAATGTTTTGTTCGAGTCCCGGTAGGGGTACTTTTTCATTAAATTCAAAATATTTAAATACCAAGTTCAAGATATACTCAAAAATCCTCTAGAAGTCGAAAATAGTTTAGATTACCTTGAATCTTTTTTTCGAGTCTCATCAGGTCTTTGCCTTTCACTGCCAGCTCGCATTTTCTATGAGTTTTTTTTTATCTCTACGCATCTAGGGTTATACTCTTATTTAAGGTTCTATTTATCATTGGCTTAATAGCATAATAGTATCCATTAGAATTTCACTAAATCAGGATGATTTACAATTGTGGAAAACTAAAAGCTAACTCAGCTAAATACATTCCAGTTGAAGTCTTCTAAGATTAGGCAATAATAACAATCCTATAGCCTTTTTGTTTCTTGGAAGAGTATATGGATAACAAAGCTAAAGATGGAAAGATTACTATAACAGGGATAGTGGTAATGCTAGCCATAATCTTTTTTTCGGTTTGGTCATATGGAATTATTGCAAAAGCCTGAGTGGGAGATTTCAAAAATGGGTGCTGTGGCCGGTGGCGTGGATTAGCTCATGGAAAAGTGTAGCGTAGTAGCTGGTTGGTGAAAGGAAATCCTACACCTGCGGGAGACGTACCCGGTCAGGCCGGGGGATAATAGGCAGCTTTGTTACCTGGTAACAAGTCTGATCTTTTACTGGGGAAGTTGGCGTAAACTTGATCGGCTGTCCTGAGCGGGGGGGCAGGTCATGATTTGAGAGCTTCCTCAATCATGGCTTTATAGTTTTCGATTGACACATAGTTTGGAACTGTATTTCCAGACCCAAGGCAGTACCCACCACCCGGAGCAATGTCTTTTAGCAATTTTTGAACATTCTGACGAATTTCATCCTCGGTTCCGCGAGTAAGTAAATCAACATCAACATTTCCAACTAATGATAATCTATCACCATACTTACGTTTCACTTCGAGTATATCCATGGCTAAAGGTTCAATTGGATGCAAAGAATCGAAACCGCAACCAATTATATCTTCCATCACATCCCAAAGCAAACCATCAGAATGAAATATAAAAGGTCTTCCTGTGCTGTGGCTTAGGTCGCCAATTTTTTTAAGCCAAGGAAATAGATGTTTTCGATATACCTTTGGGGAGACCATAAAGCTAGTTCTATATGCCAAATCATCACTATACCAGAGTGCTTTTACTGAATCATAGGAAACCAATACTTCATATATTTTAAGTGCGAGAATTCCAAGTTGATTGAATACATGAGCTACAAAATCCTCCCGTTCAAAAAGAGCATATGCAAACTCTTGAAAACCCATCGCTTCCCAAGCATATGTAAAAATATCTCCCCATGCCCCAATTATTCCCATCCCATTTTCAAGATGCATATTTGCATCATCAAAATATTTAAAATCAATCTCATCTATCGTGGGTATTGGGTATTTCTCCAAGTCAGCCCAATCTTTAATTATGCCCTTTCCCTCTGATGCCCATCGGCGAGTTCCGTCTTCAGAACTATCGTCATTTATAACTGTATCTAACCGGTCAGAGTTATAAAACCAGATTGAAGGGGAGCCAGGGTAAACAGTTGCACAATCATACCCTGCTCGATACCAAAACTCAATATCATCCTTTATACTCGATACTTTCCGTCCAAGGAACGCTGATTTAATCTCAGTATCTACTATTAGCTCAAGGATTGGGACTCGGTCTTCTTGCTGCCTATTCAATGTTTTTACCAATCGATTAAAATTAGGATCTAGTTTCATTATGCGCTACATTCCTTTGTTGTTTCTGAATAAATAATTATTCTCTAAATGAGCTCCTCTTTTGAAAAAATCACTTGCCCCTCAATTGATCCGGATTTCACCCTAGTG
>SDBV01004278.1_pt1 | contig 20646 bp, 16 predicted proteins | sample 2277081 | NCBI WGS metagenome assembly SDBV01 (sample SAMN10402039, study PRJNA504765) | marine sediment metagenome | isolation source: marine sediment core GS10_PC15, 223 cmbsf | place: Arctic Ocean: Southern Knipovich Ridge | collected 2010 | reverse complement strand
GAATCTTACTTTTAGATTCATCTGCGGCCGTGTTTGTTATCCGGGATCCACCGCTTATCGTTGCCAAGGCTGTTCCTGCAAACAAAAGCCCAAGGGTAATTCCTAATACAAAACACATTTTTGCTCTCCAATTGCTCCTCATATTCTAACCTCCTTAAATGATAGATAGATGATAATAAGAAATGACAACAAATTGCTTCTTGTTAAAAACATTTTACAGGAAAATTAATGCAATTGCAAGTTTTTTTAGGGTTGAGTAGCGCAAACTTTTATGTGTAAAAAGCTTGACAGACAAAAAAATGGTGTATTCCCCATAAGTTATCGGCAAATAACCGAAAGTAAGAACTCACCAATGCCAGTAAAGTGGTGCGGAACTGTATGATATCTTGTAAGCGTCCTGAGCGTTTTTATCTTTTTGTCAATTCTTTATAAAAGTATTTTAAGGAGGAATAAAATGAAACCTGGAAAGATCATTGTTTCACTGCAATGGTTGCCGATTCTTTCCTTTTAAAACTGTCCATGTCATAGTCAATAATGGTTGTCTTTACTTCTTCAACCTTCTTTTTTCCTACATGTACAAGGTGCCCCTGGAGGCAGGCCGGGTTTTTTTAGAAACTTTTTTAAAAGTCTTACCATATTATGGTTACTTTTTTTAAGGTATGAATTATTTTACACATATATTTCTTATGATATTGCATGAAATATAACAAGTCTTTATCATAAATATAAAATATCCGACAGATAATTGCCTGAGTGAATGCTTGAATTTATCAGTATGTTATATATAATAAAATGTTAATCCTGTTTAAGTAATGTTTTTTTTACATATCTGACCTGTTATCAAAGGAGGTTTTTATGGAGGACTTTAAAAGTTCAGAGCCATGGAGGGTTTTCAGAATTCAATCTGAGCTTGTTGAAGGATTCGAGACACTTCACAACCTGGGTTCTGCTGTGTCTATATTCGGAAGTTCCAGGATGGCTCCTGGTTCTTACCACTATGAAAAGGCCTTTGAACTCGCGAAAAGACTCTCAGACAACGGGTTGTCCGTGATTACCGGCGGAGGCCCCGGTATTATGGAAGCAGCAAACAAAGGGGCAAAAATCGGGAAGAGCAAATCAGTAGGGCTGAACATTGAAATTCCGTCGGAACAGGAAGCCAATATTCATCAGGATATATCACTGTCATTCAGGTATTTTTTTATTAGAAAACTTATGTTTGTCAAATATGCTTTTGCGTTTATTATATTCCCGGGCGGCTTTGGCACACTTGATGAGGCCTTTGAGGCACTTACACTGTCGCAGACAAACAAGATTGAGTCGTTTCCAATAATATTTTTTGATTCTAAATTCTGGAATCCTATGGTTGACTGGCTTAAGTCAACTCTTACTACTCTGGGGACCATATCTTCCGAAGACATTGGAATATTTTCTGTAGTGGATGATATTGAAGGTGTCTGCCGAATCCTGGAAGAATTCAGAAAAAACACTTAGTTAGATTAAACTAGTTACAAAATATAAGGCTGATTGAGCCCGGTGATAATTCTGCTCCCTATCCTGCACTATTTCCTGTGTGTCAAACTTCAGGGAAAGATCAATACAGTACAGAGAGTTATATGGAATTTTTTTGTCATTTCAATGCTGTTTTTCATTTATAAGGATTGAGGTATCAAGAAATAAAACAGATCTTGACTTCCCCATAACTTCATAACTCCTGTTTCCGGTAAAAATTTCCGGAAGTACCCTGACGGGCATAGGATAACATATATATTTTGTTCTACAGGACAGCGTAATATATATGATAGAGCTGTAACTTATTAAAAAAAAGGATTTATTGTTTCAAATTCTAACAAAAATGTAGTTTTCCAGAACTGTACTGTAAAAAAATGAACTGTATAATCAGGCCATAGTAAGCAAATTAATAATAAATATACTAATAAGATGGCATAATAATATACATAAATGTTATAGTAATGTATAATTTAGTTGAAATATGGTATATAATAATATATAATATAATAAAGATAATCTTAATTAAGGTTTAGGCAGTGGTCACGACTTAAAATAATCATGGCGAGTAAGAAGAGGAATAAAATGAAGAAGGAACTTATACGGGTACTTCTCGTTGATGACGAAGAAGATGACTATTTGATAATCAAGACACTGCTGTCCGAGATTGAAGGAGCGAGGTATGATCTTGAGTGGATGAAACGCTATGATGTTGCCTTAAAGGCTATTGAATGCAATGAACATGATGTATATCTTTTTGACTATCGATTGGGTGAACGGACAGGGCTGGAACTTTTGCGTGAGGCGATTTCGAAAGGATGCAACCCACCGATAATTCTAATAACAGGGCAGGGGGACCACAAGGTTGACATTGAAGCGATGAAGACAGGGGCTTCTGATTACCTGGTCAAGGGAGAGATTAACGCCCCCCTGCTTGAGCGGTCCATCCGCTATGCTATTGAGCACAAGTGGGCTGAGATAGAACGGGAAAAAATCATCATTGAACTTCAGGATGCCCTTGCAAAGGTCAAAACATTATCAGGCCTGATTCCTATCTGTGCTTCCTGTAAAAAGATACGAGATGACAAAGGCTACTGGAAACAGATTGAGGCATATATTGAGGAATACTCTGATGCTGAATTCAGCCATGGGATATGTCCGGAATGTGTTAAAAAGATTTATCCAAAATTTTCAAATATCAGTGAGTAAGGAACAGACAGTTTAAAATGGCGATGGGATGTTTAATTTAGGAGATTTATTGTTTTTGTCGTGTGAATTATAAATGTTAGCAGAATATAAGAGCAGAAAGAGAAAGGCAATGAGTGCCTGGACATTTATATTTATTTTTCTCATTATATTTTGGGATGAACTCGAATATGTCTGTCTTGTGGCTAAAGAGGTATTACAGTTGGCCTGACTGGCAAATGACCTGCGCTTTGTTGGAGATGGAGAGGAACTGATGGACTACTTATACCTTCGTGACAAATACCCTGGTGGCCTGGTCCTGCCGGATATGAACATGCCTTTTCTTTAATCCACATTTCATCAACCGGGTTTTCACTGCAAAATGCCATTAAAATCAGTTAGTTCTGAAATCTTCACTATTTACTTGACATACACAATATATTGTGGTTTAATTCTCTATGGCCTCTAAATAGGGTGTTAATTTATGCCGAGACAGCTCTGCATAAGACAGGGAGTTACAAGTCACAAGCAATATAAAAGTATCGGTTTTTATACCAGAAATAAAAAATACTTTATAAAGATTTTTAGAAGGGAGGAATTATGGAACAGCTGGTTTCATCTAAAGTTGATATCAGCCCAAATGCATTAGGGGTTCTTGAAAAGAGGTATCTGAAGAAGAATGAAGAGGGCAAGCCTGTTGAAACTCCTGAAGAAATGTTCAGAAGGGTTGCAAAGAATGTTGCGAAGGTAGATCTGGATTATGGAAAGTCTGAATCAGATGTTGAATACATAGAAGAAAAATTTTATAACCTGATGACGTCATTAAAATTTTTACCTAACAGCCCCACAATGATGAATGCAGGGAGAAGGCTTGGCCAGCTCTCTGCATGTTTTGTTCTTCCGGTAGATGATTCAATGGAGTCTATTTTTGAGGCAGTAAAAAATGCCGCAATAATACATAAATCAGGGGGAGGCACGGGTTTTTCATTCTCAAATCTCAGACCAAAAGGCGATATTGTGGGCTCAACAAAAGGAATCTCGTCCGGTCCAATTTCTTTTATGACAGTTTTTGATGCGGCCACTGAGGCAATAAAACAGGGTGGAACAAGAAGGGGCGCAAACATGGGTATCCTGCGTGTAGACCACCCTGATATCCTTGATTTTATTACAGCAAAAGACAACAACAATAGTCTCAATAATTTCAATCTCTCTGTTGGAATAACAGATATATTCATGAAGGCGCTTAAGAGAGATGAGGAATATGACTTGATAAATCCGCATACCGGCAAATCTGTACGCAGGCTAAAGGCAAGGGACGTATTTAATCTGATAATAAATCATGCATGGAAAAACGGAGAGCCGGGCATTATATATCTGGATAAAATAAATCAGGGCAATCCCACGCCCCAGCTTGGGCGAATCGAGAGCACAAATCCCTGCGGTGAGCAGCCGCTTATGGCTTACGAATCCTGCAATTTGGGTTCTATTAATCTTTCCAAATTCGTAAATGGGAATAATGGTACAAGTCTCGGGAGTAAAACATACCGGACTGATACGCGAATAGACTGGAACTCTTTAAGAAAAACAGTCCATCTGTCTGTTCACTTCCTTGATAATGTTATTGATGTTAATAAATATCCGCTGAAAAAAATAGAAGAGACAACAAAGGCAAACAGGAAGATAGGGCTCGGGGTAATGGGCTGGGCTGACATGCTTATTCGGCTTGGAATTCCCTATAATTCCGAGGAAGCGTTAAGGCTTGCAACAGAGGTCATGAGGTTTATCCAGGCGGAAGGCAGAAAACAATCTACGCTCCTGAGCGAAGAGAGGTGTACATTCCCAAATTTTAACAAGAGTATTTACAAAGAGAAGATGAAACTGAGAAATGCCACAATTACAACCATTGCTCCAACCGGAACCCTCTCAATAATTGCAGGATGCTCAAGTGGGATAGAGCCTCTGTTTGCAGTGTCTTATGTGAGGAATGTTCTTGAAGGCACAAAACTATATGAGGGCAACCCTTATTTTGAGGAGATTGCCAGAGAGAGGGGTTTCTGGAGCAGGGAGCTTGTAGAGGAAATTGCTGAAAAAGGCAGTATTCAGGGTTTCAGCGAGATACCTGATGATGTAAAAAAGACATTTATCACTGCACATGATATATCTCCGTTTGACCATATAAGGATGCAGACCGCATTTCAGAAATATGTTGATAATGCAGTCTCCAAGACAGTTAACTTCCCTCACAATGCAACCTTGAAAGATGTTGAAGATACATATTTACTTGCGTACAGGCTTAGATGCAAGGGCGTTACTGTCTACAGGGACGGCTCACGGGAGGATCAGGTTCTTTCCACAGGGAAGACAAGAGATGATTACAGTGCACAAAATACCGGACCCGCACAAAAAACATTACCAAGGAAGAGACCGGAAGTTATAAAAGGCACAACAAGGCTTATGAAAACAGGATGCGGGCATCTGTATGTAACCGTGAATGAGGATGAAAACGGTAACCTCTTTGAACTCTTCACGCAGATGGGAAAGGCAGGCGGCTGTGCAGCGAGCCAGGCAGAGGCAATTGGAAGGCTTGTCAGTCTTGCATTCAGAAGCAATATAGAACCTGTTGAGGTTATGAAACAGCTGAAAGGGATAACCTGTCACAGTCCTATATGGGCAAATGGCGGAAAGATATCTTCCTGTTCTGACGCCCTGTCCAAGGCAATAGAAAGGTACACTCAAATACACGATAAGGACAATGGCAATGGCAATGGTTCAGATGGTCAAACTAAACCGATGTTTATTGTTGGTGCATGCCCTGAGTGCGGTGGGGCTGTAGCGCATGAAAGCGGGTGCGCAGTCTGCAGGGACTGCGGATTTACAAAATGCATTTAAATATACACAAAAAGAACCTGTTCTCTTTAAACTCAAGATGTCCTGAGGGCCTGTAAGTCTCAAATTAAATCAGGTTTAGTACGGTAACTGGCAAAAAAAACTTAACTCGTAACTCGTTACTCATCACAATTGATCCCCGACTGCTTTTTAATTTCCCCTAAGGAAATCTTTAAATGTTAGGGCTTTACCCCGTTAGAGAAAGCCACGTGCCTGCCTGAGGGATCTGCCTTTGGCCAATGGCTCATAGAGAGGAAATGCCACCGTCAGAGCGCATATACCGTTAGAGAGAATTCTCTAACGGGGTTTACATCTGCATTCAGTATCCTGTATCTTGTAACTACTTAAACATTTTTTTAAATTTGTTAATGTAATCCAGTAAAATGGCAATGTTAAAACCAGAAGAACAGCTTAAGGCAATTAAAAGGGGCACTGTGGAGATACTGGTTGAGGACGAGCTTCTGAAGAAGCTTGAGCAGTCATATAAAACAAAAACCCCCCTGGCAATAAAGGCAGGCTTTGACCCCACTGCCCCTGATATTCATATAGGACATACTATTTTGCTCGAGAAGATGCGTCAATTCCAGGAGTTAGGTCATGAGGTTATTTTTATCATAGGAGATTTTACCGGTATGATAGGAGATCCGTCAGGGAGGTCTGAGCTAAGAAAGCCTTTAACCAGGGATAAGGTTATAAAAAATGCTGAAACTTACAGGAAGCAGGTATACAAGATTCTTGACCCGGATAAAACCAGTATAAGGTTTAACAGCGAGTGGATAGGCAATATGGATATCATGGATTTTGCAAGGCTTGGCTCCATGCAGACGGTTGCAAGGATGCTGGAGCGGGATGATTTTAAAAAAAGATTTGAGAGCCGGCAGGATATAAGTATTCTTGAATTCTACTATCCTCTGCTTCAGGCATATGACTCGGTTTTTTTAAAGACAGACATAGAGCTCGGCGGAACAGACCAGAAATTCAATCTGCTCATGGGGCGTGTTATGCAGAGAAGAATGGGGGTTGAGGAGCAGGTCGTTATAATGCTGCCGCTGCTTGAAGGCACTGACGGGATAAATAAAATGAGCAAGAGTCTTGAAAACTATATCGGCATAACTGAACCGCCGGAAGATATATATGGAAAGACAATGTCAATCAGTGATGAACTAATGCTCAGGTATTATGAATTGCTGAGTCATATTTCCAATGATGAATTGAATGTTTTGAAAGAAGGTATCAAGAGCGGTACGGTTCATCCCATGAAGGCTAAAGAGTTTTTAGCTCTTGAGATTGTTGAAAGATACTGTGGCAGGGATGCGTCAAAAAAGGCTAAAGAAGAATTTGAACGTATATTCAAAAAAAAGGGCCTGCCCGATAAGATTCCGGATTTTAAACTTAAGTGGGAAGATAAAGAGATGTGGCTTCCCAGGGTGATGAAACTGGCAGGACTTGTTGATAGCACAGGGGAAGGGATAAGACTAATAAAGCAGGGCGGCGTGAGTGTTAACGGCAGGAAATGGGAAAACCCTGACAAAACCCTTGAAGCAGGTGAATATATGCTTAAAGTAGGGAAGAGAAAGTTTTTGAAAATCAGCAGTGATTAAAGTTATTGATGAGTTCATAAATAAAGCGACATTAAGAGAGCAGTTTTTGTCATTGCGGCTTGTCCGCAATCCTTATTCAAGAAAGATTCCCGACAGGCGGGAATGACGTAGAACGTAGTCTTACTTATGAACTCATCAATAATTGCATTAGCTGAAATAGCCGCTGAAAGCATTTACAATATTTGTAAACGCTTTCAGTGATTACCGCAAATGAAGCATCCTATCTATTTGTATGAGGGTGAGTCGGTTATATCAGATGGAGCAGACCTATAGTACCCTTGTGACCCTCCCCCTTCTCTGTGTTTCCTGATCCGTCTTTTCCTGACCTTTTCAATTATTTTTTTCATTTCCCTGTCAAAGTCCTGCTTGAAGATTATGAACTTTGCCAGATCCCTGGCAGTAAGTATGTCCCTGAGCCTTTTCATCTCTTCATTATCAATCCCCTGAAGCCTCCTGTGTCTGTTTTCAAGGCCATCGATCATTTTTATGAGATTTTTTTCGCTTGCAGCATCTACAGATTTCTTGAGAGTCCTCATCTCTTTCCTGATATCCCGTCTGACAGCAAACCTTTTCTTGTCATATTCATTTATGACCGGAAAGAGCTTGGCGGCTCTTTCTTCAGTCAGATCCAGAGTCTTTGTAAGCTGCCACATCTTTAGTGTTTCTATCCTTTTCCTTATTTCCTGTTTCTGTTCCTTAGACGGGGGACCTTCAGCACCTGCAAAGCGCTGTGAAAATGCCTCGCCCGCAAAAACGGTTAAACTCACAAGGCAGCATACACTTAAAATAAATGTTTTCATAAAACACCTCCATTACTGTTTATAATCTTGAGAGCCTCGTAGAGGTCCTCCATTTCTTCTGATCTCAAAGAAGCAAACTCCTTTATAAAAGAAGATTCGTCTGTTATATATAGTTCATTCTCATGAATTGTTTCGGAGATTGAGGGTATGTCTTCCGGTTCAAGATAGCTGAGGTCATAGACCTGCGAGGCAAATGGGTCACTGAGTAAAAATCCATTATCAAGATGTGGTTCACTGGTCATGTGATAAATAAAACCAGCGGCAACTGCAACAACGATTAAGGCAAAGGCAGGTGCCAGTCTTAATAGAAAGCCTTTCTTTCTCTTTAGGGATATCCTGACTTTCTGCGGGAGCGTTTCAAAGAACATATTGCCGGGCTCTGGCACAGTCGCTTTGTTAAGCGCCCGAAGAAGGGAAAGTTCCTGACTGCACTCAATGCATTTTCCAAGATGTGTTTTTACCTCATCGGGAATGGCCGCCTCTTTTATGTATTCAGGCAGTCTTTCTTTTATATCTTCATGATTTAATCGCATAGTCCTTCTCCTTTTAACTCCTGTCCATGACCTGCAGAGTGAGTCCCTGCGGGTCGGGATAAAATCTCTCTAAGTTTTTTCATGCCATTATGGTAGTGTGCCTTAACTGCGCCTTCTGAGCACTTCATAATCCCTGCTGTTTCCTTTAAAGAAAGCTCTCCATAAGCCCTCAGGATAATTGTCATACGCTGTCTCTCCGGGAGTTTTTTTAAAGACCTCTGCACAAGAATGCCTTTTTCATTTTTAATCATCGTTGACAACACATCTTTAGTACTGCCAATGACAGATTCATTAAGCTCGACTGTTTCTCTGCCTTTCTTTTTCATCTCGTTCAGACAGGTATTGAATGCTATCCTGTAAAGCCATGTACTGAAAGATGATTCTTTTCTGAAGTCTTTTATGTTTTTAAATGCCTTTAGAAATGTATTTTGTGTCATGTCCCTGGAGTCTTCGATGTCTCCTGTCATCCTGTAGGCCAAGGCATAAATCTTTCTCTGGTATTTCATAACAAGCTCCTCGATGGCGTATTCATCACCGGCCAGATGTCTCTCTATTAATTTTAAGTCTTCCTGGGATCGGGTAGTTTCAACATCCATCTGTTTATTTAGACAAATAAAAATGGCAAAGGTTTAAGGAAAAAGGAGATGAGGCAGTTTTAAGTCCCTGAATTTTTTTGTTCATGTAGTAAGAACGGGCAAAATGAACTGACTTATTTTTTTAAGTCGGAGCAAATTCTCCATATGTTTATACAGCATGATTTAAACCTGAACTGTCCTTTAAATCAATCCTTTTGAGCCGGCAATCAGGAATTATATATCTCTAAAGAATGATTCCCGACAAGCCTGCCTGCCGGCAGGCAGGCGGGAATGACAAAAACCTTTATCATCCTTCCCTGTTGTCATTCCGGCTCCCGTTCTCCGTAGTGCTACGAAGGATGAATGTCCGGTCGGAGCGACTCTTCGCGGAGACTCGCTTCGAGAATCTCTCTTTTATGCCCTGTTTCTAAAATTTATAGATAACCATTCCGGTCAGAAGTTTTGGATAAAAGTAAGTGGCTTTTGGCGGCATTCTCTGGCCGGCAAGCGCAACCTTTTTTACATCATGTATCTTTGTAGAATTGAGGAAAAAAGCAGCCTGAAATGAGCCGTTTTTTACCTTTTCTACTGCCAGTTCAGGGTCTATTTCATATTCAAATTTATCCACTCCAAGTAATTTTTCAAAAATAAGTTTATGAAGAATTGTTACATCCAGGAATTTTAAACTTTTGTGTGAATTTATCTCTATCCCTGAATCCCTGCAATTCAATATATAGAATTTTTGTTCGTCTTTAATAAACATGCCTAATGCCGGCAAGGCCGGGTGCCTGGAATTTTCACATTTTTGCATGGATTTGAACATCTCCTGTATTGCCTCTTTATCTTCTATGCCGTCAAATCCGGTGCGGCCTGCACCCGGGTTTACAGCTGTTATATCAAAATATGGTTTCAGCGCTTCCTTTATTTTTATCTCTTTTCCTGTCCTGGATAATCTGTGTGTTGGAAGAATCGTAAGCCCTTCGTCTTCCATATTTACAAGAAACATCATCACATAATTAAACGGCTCTCTGCCTGTCTTGAGCAGCCCTTTTTTATTCATCTCATCTCTGAATTCAAGCGCAGTTTCATAGCGGTGATGACCATCTGCAATAAAGATATCTTTATTGGATAGTTCTTTTTTGATAGCTTCAATTGAGGTTTTGTCGCTTATCTTCCAGAGCCTGTGTGTAAAGCTGTCCCCGTTCTTTGCCTCTATAAATATCTTTTCCTGCGTAATTTTTTCAAGGATAGATGAGCTCAAACGCTCCGGACTGCTGTACATGGAAAATATAGGGCTTATGTTGGTCATGCATGAACGTATAATGTTCAACCTGTCTGCCCTGGGCTTTGAATAAGTCATCTCATGCGGATGAATCCTGCCAGAGCCCAGTTCCTCAATCCTGACAGCGCCGAGAAATCCCCTTAGTTTTTTTTCATAACCGTTAATCCTGTAGCTTGTCTCATAACAATAAAATAATGGTTCCGGGTCTTTTATCAGAATCTCCTGCTGAAGCCATTCATTTAATGATTTTGATGCCCTTGTATAGCGGTTTTCTTCTTCAGTGTCGCCTTCATTGTCCCTGCCAAAATCAATGCGGATAATATTGTATGGGCTGCGGCCGTAAAGAACCTCTTTAAATTCAGGCGTAACTATATCATAAGGCGGCGCCATTACAGAGCTGGCGTCTACCTTTTGAGGATTATACAAAACACCTTTAAAAGGAATTACTTCTGCCATGATAAGTTATGATGGTTATTAGTTATACGTTATTAGTTATACGTGTAAAAGAGTAGAAACATACTATGAGATAACAGTTCAAATAACCAATAACTTATAACGATTAACTGCTTTGTTCTTTGAGGAATGCACAGTATATTAACATTGAGAGTTTGGAAATTTCAAATTCTGTTGCTCGTAGATTATTGCTTTTAGTTTTCCATAAAATTACAATAAGCAAATAATGTCCTTCTTAATAAAAGCAACAAATTATCTCAGACTGATAAAGTTCTCCCACTCTGTTTTTGCACTTCCTTTTGCATTCACAGGGGCGCTTATTGCATCAGAGGGCATTCCTGCTCCCATGCAGATATTCTGGATAACTGTTGCCATGGTGGGCGGACGTTCAGGCGCAATGGGGATGAACAGAATCATAGACAGAAAGATTGACGCGCTTAACCCGAGGACAAAAAACAGGGAGCTTCCAATGGGCATTATAAAAACATGGGAGACGTTCCTTTTTACAGCAGCGGCCTTTACTTTTTTAGTTTTAGCTGCATATAGACTTAATCCACTCTGCCTTAAGTTGTCTCCTCTGGTTCTCTTTGTACTTTTTACTTATTCCTATACCAAGCGTTTCACTTGGCTGAGCCACATAGTGCTTGGCACTGCGCTTTCACTTGCCCCTCTGGGGGCCTGGATTGCCGTAAAAGGCACTTTTGATATCCGCATACTGCCTCTCTGTTTTGCAGTTATATTCTGGGTCGCGGGATTTGATATTTTATATGGCCTGCAGGACATTGATTTTGATAAAAAATACGGCCTTTATTCAATCCCGGCAAGATTCGGGATAAAGGCATCTCTATGGATTGCGAGACTGTTCCATTTAATCACGATAGGACTGCTTTTTAGCCTTGTTTCTGTCTTTAACCTGGTTTGGATTTATCTTTTAGGGGTATTAATTGCATCAGTTCTTCTGGTCTATGAACATTCCCTTGTAAAGCCAACTGACCTTAGCAGGCTTGATATGGCATTTTTCAATATGAACGGATATATAAGCATTACCATATTTGTATTTACACTGTTAAATTACTTAATGCCTTAAGCAATCCACAGACTGTAACCTGTGATGAGTAATGAGTTGCGAGTAAAATACCTGTAACACGAAACTCGTTATGCATGACCCGTCACGACTCACAGGACCCCTTTAGAGATTAATGTTCCCCTATGGGAAACCTCAATGATTTATATTCACTCGTGCACGTCTGACTACCGTTAGGCAGGCCTGCCTAACGGTAGTCAGGCTCGCTGGTCGTTGGTAGGTTCTGAGTAAAACTTATGTCAATCATAAAAGACATTAAAGCGAACCGCTTAATCCCCTAATCCAAACTCAAGAAAATACTGATATGGCAAAAAATCAAAAGACCTGATAAGGCGATAGCCAGCTTGCTGGAATTCTTTAATAACGGTTTCTTTTGCTATCTTCATTTCAAGGTTACGGGGTCCAACAGGTAATGGTCGTTTATAAAAGTCAACAATTACTATTCTTCCATCTTTCTTTAAGCTCTTTGACAGCTTTTTTAAATAACCTATCCGATGTTCTATATGGTGTAATGTATTACATATAAACACAATATCAACGGACCGGGGTTTAAGCCCCGGGTCATCTGGTTTAACCTGTCGTGCTTCATAGTTCTTCAGGTTTAATTTATGAGCATCGTCTTTCATGTACTTCACCATGGAGGATTCAATATCCAGGCCAAGGGCTTTTCCTTTAGGGCCAACTGCTATGGCAAAACGCCGGGTGAAATACCCAGTCCCGGCCCCTATGTCGGCAACTACGTCCCCGGGTTTCAGGTTTAGATTTTTTATCACTTCGTCTGGTTTCTGCCACTTCTCCCGCTCCGGGTCTTCAAATCTCTTAACCCACAGCTCGGCGTCATCAAACCTCTTCTGGGAAGCGGGCACTTGATGTGTCTGTTGATCATTACAACCTGCTATCGGATATATCAGTATGGCTATAATTAAAGCTGCACCAGATGCTGTGTGTTTTAAAAATTTGTGTTTCATGGAATCTCCTTTGTTTTAAAAATTATGGTTCTCCCATTTTACCCGCTAATATACTTCATCGTGTGAGCCTATGTTTAAAGGGTAGACTAAATTCCCTTCGATATAAAATACAACTCTGCAATCAAAAGTTAAAATTGCCGCTAAAATGCCCTTTAAATTGTCTTTTAGTTCATGAGTCTTCAATCTTATATAGTTAAATCTATAGATTAGTATTAGTCAATGTAATTCAAATTAACTAAGAAATCGAACCGCTTGAATCATGCATCCTGCATCCTGTATCATAAGGCGATGGCTTACAGAGACTTAAGGGAATTCTTAAAAATCCTTGCAGAAAAGGGTCTTTTGAGAGAGATTACGGCTGAGGTTGACCCTGTACTTGAGATAGCAGAGATTACAGACAGGATGTGCAAGAGCCCCGGTGGTGGCAAAGCCCTTTTTTTTGAAAAAGTAAAAGACTCCAAATTCCCTGTTGTTACAAATATCTTCGGCTCTTTTCAGAGGATGTGCCTTTCCCTTCAGGTTGAAAAACTTGATGATATAGCTGACCGCATAGAAAATTTAATGAATCAATCGCCGCCAAAATCATTAATGGAAAAACTGTCTATGCTTCCCAAACTTTTAGAGTTTTCAAAATGGCTGCCAAAAACTGTTAAAAGTGCCCTGTGTCAGGAGGTTGTTGAAAAGGACAATCCTGATCTATCCAAATTCCCGATTCTAAAATGCTGGCCCGGAGACGGACAGCCGACAGATGAGGGAAAGTTTATAACTTTGCCGATGGTTTTCACAAAAGACCCTGAAACAGGCAGGCCGAATTGCGGTATGTACAGGATTCATATATATGACAAAGTTACTACCGGCATGCACTGGCATATCCATAAGGATGGTGCAAGACATTATGATAAATATAAATCACTTGGCAGAAGGATGCCCGCGGCTGTTGCTGTTGGCAGTGACCCTGCTGTTATATACTCGGCAACTGCCCCCATGCCTGAATCCATAGATGAAATGCTATTTGCAGGGTTTTTACGCGGGGAGCCTGTTGAGATGGTGAAATGCATTACTTCAGATATTGAGATTCCTGCAAACAGCGAGCTGGTGATTGAAGGTTATCTTGAGCCCGGGGAAACGAAGATTGAAGGACCTTTTGGAGACCATACTGGTTTTTATTCAGCTGCTGATTATTATCCAGTTTTTCATGTTACATGCATAACTCACAGGAAGGACATGATATATCCGGCAACCATAGTCGGTAAGCCTCCGATGGAGGATTGCTACATGGGTAAGGCAACAGAGCGCATTTTTCTGCCTCTTCTAAGGCTTGATTTTCCCGAGATAAAGGATTTCAATCTTCCAATGGAAGGGGTATTTCACAACGCTGCGTTGATTTCTATAAAAAAGAGCTATCCCGGACACGCAAGAAAAATTATTCATGGCTTGTGGGGCAAGGGACAGATGATGTTTTCAAAACTTTTGATTGTTGTGAATGATGATGTTGATGTGCAGAATATTTCTTATACAGCCTGGCGTGTTTTGAATAATGTTGACTGGAAGAGGGATGTTGTCATTGCCGAAGGGCCTGTTGACGAACTTGACCATTCTGCCAGCTGGCCAAGATATGGCTCAAAAATGGGCATTGATGCCACAAGAAAAACAAAAGAAGAAGGCATGATGCGGGACTGGCCGGAAGAGATGTTTATGTCTGAAGATATCAAAAAACTTGTCACCGATAGGTGGAGGGAATACGGATTTAAATAACACTTCCGTACTGGTTCCTCAATAATTATGAATCTCCTTGACACCCTGCCTTACTCCGTTATAATCTCAGATAACCTGTCATAAGAATTCAGCGTGTGAGCATGTAAACCTTTTGTGTAAGAGGCGGTAATGAAAAAAAATTTAATAATAGATATCATCAAGCTCTGTTTATCTTTGGACACCAAGTCCGCAGTGTTTTACCGGAAGCTCTCAAGGATTGAAAAGAAAAGGGGTCTGCTTGATTTCTGGAGAGCAATGGCCTCTGACGAAAATAAGCATGCCAAGTACTGGCATCAGCTTCTGGGTCTTGCGAAAAAAGGCATGATACCCCAGGTTTTTGAGAAACCGCATAAAGTAGCTGATGAGCTGAAAGTCATCAGCAAAACAGTGGACATTCTGTTTAAACAAAGTGAAAGTTATTTGAGTATCAAGGATGCGTTTCTCCTCACCTACCGACTGGAATTTTACATGTTACATCCGGCATTCGGGACATTATTCTATTTTCTGAAAACGGTTTCAGTGGGAAAAACTCCTGAAGACGAATATGATATGCATATTGAGCGATTCATAAAAGCCATGAATACATATGGCGCAGAAGCGATTGAATTAGAGATTCTTGGAGAAACCCTCAGGAGACTATGGCATGCAAATAGAGAGTTAACAGTACAGAGCTTTACTGACAGCTTGACAGGCCTTCTCAACAGGCGTGGACTTACCCATTCAATCAATATCCTGGCGCGTTTATCAGAAAGAAACAAATATACTGTTGGGGTCATGATGATAGATATTGATCATTTTAAACAGATAAATGATACCCATGGTCATCAGAAAGGGGATGAAGTCCTTAAAAAAGTAGCCGATATTATCAAAGGGAAAATAAGGGCTTCTGATATAGTTGGAAGATACGGAGGCGAGGAAATACTTGTTTTTCTTCCGGAGGTTAAATCAGAGGCCTTGACAGATACAGCGGAGAAGATACGTTCCGGCGTGGAAAAGGGAACAAAGGAAGATATACCGGTAACTATCAGTATAGGTTGTACAAAAGGATTAATAAGAGGAGATGTAGAAAAAGAGATGGCAGTCCTCATAAAAACCGCAGACGATTGTATGTATAAGGCAAAAGAAGCAGGTAGAAATAAGGTCGTAGTTTGTAATTATACATGACGACTTATAAAATTGCACATAATATAAAATTCTCCCAAAGTCTGTCATACTGGCTTGTCCAGTATCCTTCCTGATCCCGTTCTCCTTAGCACTGCGACGGATGAAACTACGAAGGATGAATGTCAGGAATCGTAAAGAATGATTCCGAACAAGTCGGAATGACAGAAAAAAAGCGGGAATGACAACTGCGTTGAGGCAATAACATAAAACAGGACATTTCTAAATTGGTTTGACAGTGTCAATGCAAATGCTTGACTTTTCCTAAAGCTGATAAGTTATAATTGATGTGCGTTGTTCAGGCGCCCGATTTTGGGCTTAAAGGGGAATCCCGTGAGAGACGGGAGCGGACCCGCCGCTGTAATCCTGATTCCGATTAATTCGGAATAAAAACATCTACCAATTAAACGCCACTTTCCTATATTCAAGGGAGGGAAGGCAGGTAGACCCTGTTAGAAAGCACTAAAGAAGTGGGCTTTTTTCTAACTGGGTAAATGTCGGGAGAGCCAGAAGACCAGCCTGGACAAAGCCTCACAAACAAGCCTTCGAGGTATGAGGATGTGAGGGTAAAGGTTTTGGTCAGGGATTTCCGACTTTTATCCCCGGTTTTCATAGTGAAGGCCGGGTTTTTTTATGAAAAAAAAGTTAAAAGTTTTTTATTTTATATTTTTTCTTTCCTTTTTACCTGTTCCCTTTTCTTTATTCCATGCTTCCTATGCAGAATCTTTTGAACGTATTATCTCCCTTGCCCCGGGCATGACAGAAATTCTCTTTGCCGCAGGCATGGAAGATAAAATCGCGGGAGTAACAACCTTCTGTGACTATCCTGAAGAAGCAAAGGCAAAACCCAGGATAGGGGGTATGTCAAATCCATCACTTGAAGCAATTGTATCGTTAAAACCGGATATTGTTGTTATGACCACTGACGGAAACCCAAAGGGATTTCAGCAAAGGCTTGGTTCAATGAACATAAAAACCTTTGTATTTAAAGCCCTTACGCTGGCTGAATTGCCGGACGGCATACGGGACATGGGTATTGCACTAGGTGAAAAAGAGAAATTTGATAATCTTGCCCTGAAAATAGAACAGTCAATGAATAGATTTAGGGCCAGGAGTCAGGGGTCAGGGACAAGGGACAAGGTTCAGGATGATATTAATTCGTCCCTCATCCCTCGTCCCTCGTCCCTAAGAAAAAAAGTCTTATTCATTATCTGGCCCGGGCCTCTTATAGCAGCCGGGCCTGGAACCGCAATTGATGATGCAATAAATCTGCTCGGGGGGATAAATATTGCAGGAGATGCAAAGAGCAGGTATCCCAAATACTCATTAGAGGAAATTTTACGCCGGTCTCCGGATATCATCTTTATTGGAAAGGGGCACAGGGATATGAAAAAAATTTCCAGTTCGCTTTTAAAAAGACTCTCTCATGTGCCGGCAGTCAGGAATAAAAAGGTGTTTTATGTGAGCGATAGTTTATACAGACTCGGGCCAAGGGTTGTTGACGGGATTGAAGAGCTGGCGGGATATTTAGACAAAAAACAAGTAGAGAGTAGCAAGTAGAAAGTAGAGAGAAAGATGAAACTTAAATTATTAATCATAGTTTTGATCGCTTTTACTATTTTTACAGTGGCTTTATTTATTGGTCCACGAGTAATAAATCCCTTTAGCATTAATGAAATAGAAAAAGAAATTTTGATCTCAATAAGACTGCCAAGGGTTGTTGTTTCTGCTCTTATGGGCATGGCACTCGGCGCGTCAGGCGCTGTGCTTCAGGGTATTCTTAGAAATCCCCTTGCTGACCCTTATATACTCGGAATATCAAGTGGAGCGTCTCTTGCCGCAGTAATTGGAATTATCGCAGGACTTACTTTATGGGGTATTTTCACGATACCTTTACTCGCATTTATAGGTGCTCTCGTTACGGGTATTTTCGTTGGAGCAATGGGGTGGAAAAGAGGAGGCTTCTGGCCTGAGAGACTTCTTCTCGCAGGTGTGGGGCTGGGTTTTTTGTTTTCAGCAGTCTTGATGTTGATTATGAGTATTTCCAGTGATCAAGGATTAAGGCGTGCAACACTCTGGATATTTGGAGATCTCTCTCTGGCAGACTGGTCTGTTATCCCTTATGGCTTTGTCTTTATAACAGCCGGGTTTGTTATCTCCTTATCGCGGGCAAAGGCACTCAATGCCCTGATTCTCGGCGATGAACTTACGCATAGCCTTGGTTTTTCTCCACGTAGAGAAAGGTTTATTCTTTTTATATCTGTGGGTCTTATGACTGCTGCTTCTGTATCTCTCGGCGGCATGATTGGGTTTATAGGGCTTCTTATCCCGCATATAGGAAGATTCATCATAGGCCCTGACAGCAAAATATTAATCCCTGTCTCTGCTCTGGGAGGCGGGATGCTTTTGTGTATTGCAGACCTTATTGGAAAATCCTTATTGTCTCCAATGGAACTGCCGGCCGGTATAATTACCGCTATAATAGGCGCACCTTATTTTTTATATCTTCTCAGGAGGAGAGATGTCCTCGGAACGTAAAGAGATCCTATATTTCTCAGCATCTGACAAACTTAAGATAGATAAAAATATCTTATGCTCCAAGAATATTATTCTTGAATTTGAGCAAGTGAATTTCTCCTATGAAAGGGGCAAGCCTTTTATCAATGACATATCATTCTCTATAGAAAATGGCGGATTTTTAGGTCTTTTGGGGGCTAATGGCTCCGGTAAATCAACAATTCTGAAACTGGCAAGTGGAATACTAAAGGCATCTGCCGGAAGTATAGACCTGTGGGGGAAACCTGTTCAGTCTTATAAGAACAAGGACAGGGCAAAACTTCTCAGTTATCTCCCTCAGATTCTTGACATGCACATTCCATTTACAGTTAAAGAACTTGTAAACATGGGGCTGTATTCATACGACATCCCGCCTCTGTTAAGAGTTGATGAGGCAATTGAGATAGTAGGACTCAGGGATAATGCAGGGTCTCTCATAACAAATCTTAGCGGTGGTGAAAGAAGAAGGGCATTTATTGCCCTGACACTGGTTCAGGGAGCAGGCCTGGTACTTCTTGATGAGCCGCTTGCTAATCTGGATATAAAGTACCAGACAGAACTTCTAAGACTGCTTAGAGAATTACAAGAAAAGAGAAATATAACAGTTGTTATGGCGCTTCATGACATAAATATTGCTTTGCAGTTTGAGAAAATAATGCTTATTAAGGAAGGGGAGATACTCGGCATTGGAAAACCCGATGAGGTATTGACAAAAGATTTACTTAAACTGGCATTTGATGTTGAGGTTGACATTAAACGAGATGACTCGGGAGGAGCGTATATAAAGTATTAAATGGAAAATTCAAAGTACAAAATGGCAAAAAAAGGTTAAGGTCAGAAAGCCCGTATCGATTACATATAGAGGAGGGATGCGCACTTTGAGCACCAGAATAGTTTTCATCATAGGCGGAGCACGGAGCGGGAAAAGTTCTTTTGCCCTGAGTGAAGCATCTAAGATTAAAGGGCTGAAGGCATATATTGCCACTGCAGAGGCGCTTGACAGTGAGATGAAGGAACGTATCGAGAGACATAAAAAAAGCAGGGGAAACAGGTGGGATACTTATGAAGAACCATTAAAAATAAACACTGTACTGACGGGGATGAAAAATAAATACAGCGCTGTTGTTCTTGATTGCCTGACGTTGTGGTTATCGAATCTTATGCTCCGATCCAAGCAGCCTGGAAACGCTATTAATAAGTTTTTGCAGGTTTTAGGCAGTTTAAGCTGTTCAAGCAGTTCAAACCGTTTAAACAGTTTGACCGGATTGAACGGTTTAAACTTATTTATTATTTCAAACGAAGTCGGGATGGGGATTGTACCTGATAATAAAATGGCAAGAGAATTCAGGGATGTGGCAGGATTTTTGAATCAAAAAGTTGCAGAGATAGCAGATGAAGTATATATGGTGACAGCAGGGATACCAGTGAAAATAAAGTAATAGAAATTATTTGATAGGTCGGAATCGACTTGTTAATCCTGTCAGAAAAAATAGAAGGAGGAGAACATGGAATTAAAGGGGAAATTATCAAGGATAACTTCAATTAACGGCAAATTTGCTGAACAGGCACAAAAGCGATTAGATAATCTCACTAAGCCAAAGGGAAGTTTAGGAAGGCTTGAGGAATTTGCAAAACAGCTTGTAGCAATTACTGAAAACCCTATGCCAATGCTGGACAAAAAAGCTATCTTTACATTTGCAGGTGACCATGGAGTTGCCGAGGAAGGTGTGTCTGCCTTTCCAAAAGAGGTTACAACACAGATGGTCTTTAATTTTTTAAATGCCGGGGCAGGAATAAACGTTCTTGCAAAGCATGCCGGAGCTGAAGTTGTGGTTGTGGACATAGGGGTTGATTATGATTTCGGCAGTCTCAAAAATAATTTTTTTGTTACCAAAAAGGTTGTAATGGGGACAAAAAACATGAGAAAAGGCCCTGCTATGACGAGAGATGAGGCAGAAAAGTGCATAGATGTTGGAATAGAGCTCGCAAATGAATATGCAAAAAAGGGGTATAAGATTTTTGGCACAGGAGAGATGGGTATTGCAAATACAACCCCATCGAGCACAATAACAGCTTTATTTACAGGGAAATCTGTTGAGGAGGTTACCGGAAGGGGAACGGGAATAAACGATGACTCATGGATGAACAAAGTTCAGGTTATCAAGGATGCAATTTCCCTGAATAAACCTGATTTATCCGACCCTGTTGATGTGCTTTCAAAAATAGGGGGTACAGAAATCGGAGGCATTGCCGGACTGATTCTCGGGGCAGCAGCTAATAAGATTCCGGTTGTGATTGACG
>SDBV01004277.1_pt1 | contig 20649 bp, 14 predicted proteins | sample 2277081 | NCBI WGS metagenome assembly SDBV01 (sample SAMN10402039, study PRJNA504765) | marine sediment metagenome | isolation source: marine sediment core GS10_PC15, 223 cmbsf | place: Arctic Ocean: Southern Knipovich Ridge | collected 2010 | reverse complement strand
TAGTAGCACTCCGCCAAGAGCTTATAAGCGTCTGCTCTCTCGCAATCCTTGAGCACGGTCTCTCCGATCATAGTTTCACCACCTTGAGCCTCGTTATGCCATAGAACGCCGTGGACCCGCTTAGCCGATCATAGTCTGCAGGAATGATGACGTTGTTGCTTCCACCTCGCGGTGTCTTGCCAAACTGCCTGGCCGCGACTCTGCCATAGGCCCAGTGGCCTTGACCGTAGCATTTCGAGATAGTACCCGGCTTGACGCCTTCCCAAAGCTTAGCCGTGCACTCTATCTCACCGGTCTTGGATACCAGCTTGATGCGATCACCGCTCTTTATGCCAAGTTTCTTTGCATCATCGGGGTTCAGCTTGGCCACATCGTCCCAGGCTTCATCTCCTGGATCGAGATACTTGAGTGACTGATACCATAAGCAGTTGGCGGTGCGGCCTTCCCTGTTGAGCCTGGATTTATAGTCTATGTGGACGAAGGGGTATTCGGCTTTATTTCCCCACATGAACGGCTCTTCATAGTGGGGGATGAATGCGTGTTCTCCACTGGCTTGGTAGTTGCAGGTGGCTAGGATATCGTCCACCGTCGTTTTATGTTTCTCTGCGTGGGCGGTTAGAGCCGCCTTCAGTGTCTCGCTGTAGAACTCGAACATCTTGGTCTTGGTCTTCATGTGTCCCCACCTCTTTCTGAAGTGGTAGGGTGAAGAATTCCAAACTCCGACTGTCCTGAAGTCTTCCCAGCCTTTGAATTTGTCCCCGCCCTTGTGTTTTGCGGGGTCCCACAGGTTCTGCGTGGCGTACTTGAGGGCGTACAAGGCGAATTCCTTCTCGTTGGTCGGGGCCTTGCCTGTCTCGGGATCCTTGTATTCCTTATAGTGATTCAGCAGGTTGTCGAACCCTCGCTCGGAAAGCTTCTCTGCCAGTGCCCAGGGGATCTCGGTTTCATCTATCTTGACATCCCATACGGGCTTAATTACTGGCTGAAGCATTGTGACATGACGATATCCATTGGCATGCGACTTGACGTATCCCCACTTTTCGAATGAGGTATGAGTGGAGGGCAACACTATGTCCGCGAAATGAGTGAATTCAGCAGCATGCGTGGTGATATGAACCAGGAAAGGAATTTTGGACAGGGCACGCTCCCACCGTTCAGTCTGAGGGCAAGAGAATGGAAAATTATTCATGTACGCAATTGCAACTTTGATTTCATTCGGGTCTTCGTTCAGTATGCCTTCTGCGGCGTTGTTGGTGACTACAGCGCTTCCGGGTATGCCCTTCTTCAAGGCGGGGAAACTTTTTGTCCCTCTATGGTCGATCTTTTTGTGCTTCTTCCCAGCCTTGGCGATGTCGTCTATGAACGCGTCGGGCTTTGGGAACGCCTGGGTGTATTCCTTGTTAGCCTTGAGAGTTCCGCCGACATTATCGACCGACCCGACAAGCCCGTTCAGTGCGTGGGCGGCCATGGATGAATATCCGCCACGAACCTGCATGGCCGGGCCGCCCCCGACCCAGCAGATAGCGTGTGGAGCTGCCTTGCCGTATGCAATGGCGACTCTTCTTATCTGATCGGCCGGTAGCTCTGTTTTCTCGGCAGCCCATTCGACCGTTTTGTCCTTCAGTTCGAGATTCCACCACTTAACAAGCCCATGAGTGTTTTTCTCCAGGAAATCTTCTTCCGCCACTTCTTGTCCAACAACGAATTTGTTGACACCGTCCACGAAATCTCCAACGAAGTCCTTGTACCACAATCCTTCGGTCAGAAGGATATGTGCGATGGCCACCGCCAAAGCCCCGTCCTGTCCTGGCGCAATCGGCAGCCATTCATCCGCCTTTGCAGCCGATGCGGAAAACCTGGGGTCGATTACGGCAACGCCGGCCTGGGCGGTGACGTCGCCCCATTTATTGAGGTAGTACGAGACCTGCCTATTGGCGGAGAGGGGATCGGCGCCCCAGAGGATGATGTACTTGGCATTGAGGACATCGTACTGGCGGTAGTCCCATAGACCTTCGGTGTAATAGGCCCCGAACTTCTCTGCCTCGGCGCAAATGGCGCTGTGAGATATGTTGTTCGGCGACCCGATGATCTTAGTCATGCGATCATAGAGTATGTCTCGCATGTACGAGTACCTGCCCCTCATAAGCATATACTTGTGCGTTTCCTTGCTTTTGCGAAGCTCCATGATCTGGTCGGCTATCGTGTTCAGCGCCTCATCCCAGGAAATGGGAACAAACTTCGGGTCCTCATTTCTGCCCTTCCTGGGGTTGGTCCTCTTCATGGGAGTCTTGAGTCTGTCGGGATCATAGAGCTGCTGAATGGCAAGATGACATTTGGAGCAGCATTCTCCCACGTTCACTTTGGAGTTAGGGTTCCCACGGACCTTGATGGCCCGGCCGTCTTCGACGTAGACCTGGATTGAGCACCATGAGGTGCAGCCTTGGCAGGTAGTGGGCTTCCATTTGCCGCTCTCGGCCGGCCTGGAAGCATTTGCCTTGGCAAAGGCCCGCAACGCGGGGGCAAAGACCGACTTGAGTGCTATTGCTGCACCCGCCACCGCTGCGCCTTTCAGAAAATTCTTGCGTGTCAGTTTTTTTTCGGAACTGTTCATCGTCGATTCCTTTTCTGTTCTCATCGTGCGGGAACTCGCTATTGCCCAGTCATTCGCATGCAGGGGGTCTTTCCCAGACACTGCACTAGATGCTGCCCTTGGTCGCCTTGTAATTACCTGAGTTAAAGCTGCGAATGTAGAAGACCTTAGGCTCGGTCCCCAGATGCTCTTTCAGCCGCGTCGGAGGGTATTTCCCAATCAGTTTACTCACTTCGCTGTTGGGGTCATTGAGGTCGCCAAATATCCTGGCCTTTGCCGGACAACTGACGACGCAGAACGGTAACTTGCCTTCCCGAACCCGATGATCACAAAACGTGCACTTTTCTACGATCCCCTTGTACCTCAAGGCGGCTCCCGGATATGTCCGTTCTTTATCTCTGTTGTAATAGGGAATTACGTCTCCCTTGACCTTTCGAGTGACTTCTTCGCCGGAGGAAGTGCAACCCTTTATGGCGGCCTTCTTGCCCCTCCAGTACCTGTGAGTCTCGGTCGTGTTAAAGGAGATGACGCCATACGGGCACATCGTCATGCAGGTCCCGCAACCAAAGCATTTCTTTGGATCATGCGCGGTGATGTCCCCGTCTTCTTTGTGCATCGCCTTGGTCGGGCATGCCCTGACGCATGGTGCTTTCGCGCAGTGGTTGCAAAGTGTGGGCTTGACGTCCAATCCGACATTCGGGAACTTGCCCAATGTCTTGGAGACGATCTTGGCCCACGTGACGCCTGTCTGAATGTTGTTTTCGCTTATGCAGCTTATGACGCACCCTCCACACCCTGTGCATCTGTGGAGATCTATCACCATGGCCAGTTTTTTGTCCTTCAAAGAGGACTTGCCATCTGCCAATGCAGCACCGTCCGATACCAATGCCGTAACTCCAACGACGCCGCCGAGCTTGAAAAAATCTCTACGAGAAATATCGTTTCCTGAGACAGCTTTGGTTTGGTTGTTAGCTAATTTGCCCATAAACTAATCCTCTTTTCTAGTTAATGACCTGTCCGCCAATAACAATGACGTATCGCATCGTGAATATGCCAATCAGCACCAATGCGGATGCTACAGCAAGTGCGGCGAAATGCACTTTGCGGCGAAACAGAATCGCCAGCGGTATCACCGCTCCCAGCACGATCTCCACTCCAAGGAACAGGAAGCCAAACTCGCCAGCAAGTAGGGCCTTGGCTATTTCAACGCTTTCGGCCCCGCCGTTGAGCAGTGCAAACAGTTCGACGACGATCAATCCGAGTTCGACAATCACGAGCCAGCCGATCACCTTGGCGAGTTTCGTCGACAGTTCCACACTCTGGCGCGCTGTCGACAGCATCGCCGTCGCAGCTATCCCGGAAAGAAGTCCACTGTTCAGGAACAGCACTGGTACAAAGGCGCTGTGCCAGAAAGCCCTTCCGAGCGACTGAGACAACAGGACACCCGTGTACGTACCGACGAGAATGGCAAAGGGCACACCGGCGCAAGCGACGAATTTGGACTCTTTGCCTTTGAGTGAAAGCCATGCGTGTATCACACTGAGAAAGAAGAAGATGTTCAGGAACCAAACGCCCCAGGAAATCGCCGACGTGTGATTGAAAGTCAATAGCAGCCGCCAAAACCGCTCTGGCCTGCCCAACTCAGCCACCAGAAAAAGCAAACCGATCCCAACCGCCAGCGGCGCGATGATGGCCGCGATTTTTGCGACCGGCTTGAGTTCCTGTTTCCAGAAGTCCGCCGCAACGGACAACAAAAACGCCCCAGCCCCCAGGCCGCCGAGAAAAAAGTAGACAACGATCATCCAGTTATACGCCAGGTGCGGAACCGCAACATAATCAGGAACCTTCGCCCCCATGTCCGCTACCTCGTCAGCTACCATTACAGGTGTTGACGACAACACCACCGCTAATACGATGCTTCCCAGAATAATCCATTTCGCTAGCATGATTACTCCCTGTCCTAACCTGTGATTTGCACGATCCACCCACAAATACCTGGAAGCCCGTTAATCTCCGGGCAATACCAGTTTTAACACAGCAGTGGGCACCCCAATATGATGCTAGAAAACAATACAGCAAAACACGTACCAAGAATGTTAAAAAAACATTTATGTCGCAAGGCTTGAAAACAAATATACTTATACGTTTACATTTAATCGGAAGCCTATGCGTGTTCTCGTCAACGTAACGGATTTTAGGCAGGACGAGGGGATTGGAAGCATGTTAATGATGTGGAATAAGATAGAAGTTATTGTAGGAGCATGTGTTAGGAATAGGTAACGGATTTTCGTCATCCGGTGATGAAAATTTGTCATATCATAATTCGTAATCGAATGGCACGTCGAACTCCGGGGATTTCTGACTCTTCCCACCCAGTCGGTGAACCTTGTATTGCATGGTGGAGCGTGGGATTCCGAGCATTTCTGCAGCTTTTGCCAAGTTCCCTTCTGCCCGCGCAAGTGCCCAGTCAATCAATCTTTTTTCGACATCGGTGATAATCGACGTCATTTCTACGTTTTCCGCACCTGACAAGACCAAGGATACGATCCCACCCGGAACGTCCGTCGCCTGGGTTTTCGGGAGATGGACTTCGTCAATGGTGTCTTCTTGCGAGAGGGCTACCGTGCGTTCCAGTACATGTTCCAACTCTCGCACGTTCCCCGGCCAGTGGTAGGACTGAAGCTTGGCGATGGCGTGGGGCGAAATCGACAACTGTCCTCGATTAATCTTGATAGCCAGCTTCTCAAGAAAATAGTCTACCAGAAGGGGAATATCTTCCGGCCTGTCCCGGAGAAGAGGAATATGCAGAGGGACAACATTAAGGCGATAGTAAAGGTCTTCACGAAACGTCCCCGCACTCACCAAGGCGGCGAGCGGTTTTTTTGTGGCAGCGATCAAACGGACATTGATCAGAATCGGTTGTTCGCCACCCACTCGCTCGAAGCTCCGCTCCTGGAGGACGCGTATGAGCTTTACCTGAAGCTCCAGTGGGATGTCGTCTACATCGTCCAGGAACAGAGTCCCTCCGTGGGCGATTTCGAACCGGCCGATGCGCCGCTTGGCAGCCCCGGTAAAAGCCCCGGGTTCGTGCCCAAACAACTCTGTTTCCATCAGGTCCCTGGGTAAAGCCGCGCACGAGACGGCAACAAATAAACCAGAGGCACGGTGGGAAGTCTCGTGGATCACGCGTGCGACCAACTCTTTGCCTGTTCCACTTTCGCCCTCGATGAGTACCGTAGTATCCGTTCCTGCGACGGCGTGGATGCGGGCCAGCATTTCCCGCATGGGCTTGGACTGACCTATGATTCGACTTTCGGTTCGAGGCAGCGTAAGTTGGTCGCGAAGGGCCTCGTTCTCGCTGGCCAACTGCTCGTATTTCAATAGTCTATCGAGCTTGAGCAGGAGTTCTTCGGTGGAGAACGGCTTCTGCATGTAATCGAACGCACCGAGCTTCATCGCCTCGATGGCCGTCTCGACTGTCCCGTAGGCGGTCATGACGATCACGGCCTGGGCAGGCTTTTTGCGCTTCAAACCACGAAGGAAGGTAAGTCCGTCCTCCCCGGGCATACGCAGGTCGGTCAGAATGACGTCGAAAAACGTCTTTCTCAGCACAGACTCTGCTTCCAGAGGGCTCCCGGCGGTAGCTACGGAGTAACCCGCTGCACTGAGTTCGTCTTCCAGGACGGAACGCTTGATCGGTTCATCGTCAACTATCAGAATATTCGCCTTGGTTTCAGTCATGAGACTCCTCGGAAGTTGCGGCTTTCGGCAGGCGGATAATGAACCGTGCGCCGCCGAGTGAACCTGGTTCGGGCGAAAGTTCCAATTCGCCCCCGACCGCTCGGATTAGCTGCTGCGAGACCGACAGGCCAAGTCCGGTCCCTTCACCAAGGGGTTTCGTTGTGAAAAACGGTTCGAATACACGCACACGTAACTCTTCGGAAACGCCGAGGCCGCTGTCTTCTACAGAGACATAGACCCATTGAGAGTCGCATGTTGCTTCGATTCGTACTTGTGGCTCGGGACTGTCTTGCGCGGCTTCGGCGGCATTAAGAACCAGATTCAATAATGCCTGCCCCAACCCCTGGGAATTACACATACACACGCAGTCTTCGGGAAGCTGCCATTTCATATCTACATCTCTGCCCCTAATGTTCGCCTGCACCAGCAGTTGGGAAGCATTCACCACATCCGCTATCCGACATTTTTCAATGGAAATGTTTTGTCCTGAGCGGGCAAACGTGAGCATTCCCCGCATAACCCTGGCAATCCGCTGCATCCCTTCAGAAAGCATGGGATAATACTTGGCAGCCCGGATACTCTTGTCCGGATCTTGCTGAAGATATCGGAGGCATTCCTGTATGCCGTCCAGCGGGTTATGGACCTCATGTGCAAGGCCTGCGGCGAGTTCCCCGAGGGCGGCCAACCGCTCCGTGTGGATCATTCGCTCCAGGGTCACCGCACGGTCCTGTTCGAACAATTCCAGACGCCGTACCATGTCAGTGAAGCCCTTGGCCAAGGATTCCACTTCCCGCGTCCCGGAAACGTTCAACTCGCCCCGGCCAACAGACCGTTGAGGAAACAAGGATACCGCCGACTCCAATCGGTGCAACGGCTTCCCGACGCTAATCATAATGATGCGTGCACCGACCAAGACGACCGATAGAGCTGCAACAAGCACAATACCCATAAGCCACAACAAGCGATTGGCTGCCCGAGTTGCCCGGCTGCGGGATATCCCGACATGCAGAGTTCCCAGTTGTCCGTCCAGAAGCGGGGTCGCAACGTCCATCAGCGGCTCATCTTCGGTCCGAAAAAGGATGACTTCGCCGCGATGGGCGCTCCAAAGGTCGGACAGCGCCGGCGGGGGGCCTTCTTCGAAAGTACTCGCGACGATATCCCCGTTTCTGTCTCGAATGCAAAGGTACCGAACCTCGCTATCGGCCTCAGCCGCCCTGTGCAAGGCATCGTGGAGAGTAAGTCTATCCTCCACCAACACCGGTTCGATAATCTGCCCCACAAGAGTTCTGGAGAGGCTTTTGCCTCTCACTGAAAGGTACTGCTCAGCTGAAGATAAAGTATTATGGATCAGATACAGTCCCATTGGAACGAACAGCGTGAGGACAGCCACCGTCCCAATCCACGCCGTGAGCCGATCCAGAGACCAGCGATTCAGGGCCATGAAAAGCCTCCTTGTCGCTCCAGTTGGCGGTACAATTTCACAACGGACTGGTAGGATTTGGGTCGGGGCCGCACGAATCGCTTAATCCCGATGTCCGAGAGGATATCTCTGCCTTCGTCATCCTTATCTAACGCCAACAGCGCCTCTTGCAACGACTTTGCAAGAGTGGCGTCACCACCGACGGGCACGACAATTGGAGGAGGTCCAAACACTTCGCTTCGCCAGATGATCCTTACTTTCTCGGTGAGTGAAGGATCCTCCCGGAGTTTTGATTCCCAAACCAGGGCGTCTATCGCTGCTGCATCCACAACACCCAACGCCACCGCAAGGATCGACCGGTCGTGGCTGCCGGTAAAAACAATCTTCTTAAAGAATGATTTTGGGTTGTAGCCTCGGTTCACAAGCGTAGCGGCCGGGACCAGACAACCCGTATTGGACTCCGGATCGGTGAATGCCATAACCGTTCCACGAATGTCTTCGAGCGTCTCCGCGTTGCTTTTTGCAGGCACGATCACCAGGCAGCGATATTCCAGTGGCTCTTCGAACTCAGGTTGCGCCAGTAATTTGATACGTTTCTTGTGCAGCGAGTGTACATATGTGCCAGTACAAACGAAGGCTATATCCACCTTTCCCTGCTCGAGTGCTTCGCGCACGTCGGTGTAGGAGGGACGGACCACAAATGCCTCCCGGAGCCCTACGTCTCGGCAAATCCTTTGGACCAAACGACGATAGGTAGAGAAGGTCGCTTCGGCGCTCACCATAGTAGCCACGGCAAAACGCAGCCGGTTGCTGTTCTCGGAGGGACTGATCGGAGATCTGGGCGTTTTTGCATCGCGCCGTGAGAAATCTACGAAAGGCTCCCTGGATACTGCGATACTCCATATCCCCCATACGGCGGCCAGGCCAAGGCCCGCCAATAACAGGCACAGTGCAGCCTTTCCAACCGCGCGCCAGAATATGCTTATGCGAAAGCTTTTTTTCAGGTCCATGTCAAAAACTGTCCGCTGCAAATTGCCAGAAGCTTTCAGACGCCGAAACGCACTAACCGGAACATACAAACATACAAACATACAAAGAATCACCTCGTCGGGTCAAGCCGCTTACCTCCAGTGGTAGTCCCGGCCGATGGCATGCGGCCCCGGGGTGTGTTCAAATCCCACCCAGTAGATCGATCTGCGAAGAAAAACGCCCCGCAGTACATACATCATAATGCCTTCGGAACTTAACGGAGAGGGTGGGATTCGCTTCGCGGCGCCTGCGGCGTCAAACTCACGGAGCGTGCCCTGCGGACCCGCGGTGTGTTCTCATCCCACCCAAAAACAACGGAGAGGGTGGGATTCTTTGACATGTGTTTTTGTAACATCTTTCTCAGCCAATATTTAGCCCGTAAGCCTTAAGGTGCCAGAGAGTTATCAATCTTCTATTGTTTACTATTCCTACACGATTTCTTACTATTTTTGACTCTATTTTGAGGGCAATTTAGGGGCAAATTTTTGGAGTAGCTAACGATTCGTCTTCTGGCCCATATGTACCGCCAATGCCTGTTGCTAGGGCCTCACGAAGATCCAAATTAGGTGAAATAATCGCATCGGCAACTCCGCAAAAGCGAAATCCTAGCCGATTGTGCTGGAAAGATCACTTGTCGTAAGCCCTTGTCATTACTGATGGACGAGGTTTTCGGTAGGGACAACGATCATCATGCTTGCTCGCTTTCTCGGCACGAGCTAATCGCTTCTGTTGCCGTCATTGTTGAGACGGATGAAGTTTTCAGGAGGCACAGGTAATATTCGAAGTACTCAGCCAGGATTCGGCGCAGGTGGTTTCCGTTCAAGACGATCAGGTGATCCAAGCATTTCCGGCGGATGGAACCGATCACGCTTTCGACGTAAGCGTTTTGCCATGGTGAGCGGAATGCAGTGACGACTTCTACGATGCCCATGTTTTCTGCCCGGTCCCGGAAGTATTCACCGTAGATGGAGTCGCGATCGCGGAGAAGGAATCGCGGAGCCTCATCAAAAGGAAAAGCCTCTATCAGCTGCTGAGCAGTCCACTGGGCCGTCGGATTGGTTGTGACATTGAAATGGATCAGGCGGCGGCGATCATGCCGGAGGACAAGGAAGACATACAGCACGCGGAAGGTAACGGTGGGCATTGTGAAAAAATCGCAGGCTACGATGTCGGCGGCGTGGTTATTCAGAAAAGTACGCCAAGTCTGCGAAGGCTGTTTGGGCTGTCGGATCATATATTTGTCCACCGTGGATTCGGACACGTCGTGGTCCAGCAGGAGCAGTTCAGACAGGATCCTGGGAGCGCCCCATGTTGAGTTTTCGTGGGACATGCGGCGGATAAGTTTGCGGATCTCATGGTCAGCCTTGGGTCGGCCTGGCTTCTTGCGGGACTTCCGTCGCCAGTAGAGCTTGAAACCCTGACGGTGCCACCGGACAACGGTCTCCGGTTTGACGATGAGCAGTGCCGATCTCCAGCCTGACCATAGCCGCAACAGCCACGCCCAGAAGATCCGATCGCACTTGCGAAGCTTCGGCCGTTGGACTGAACGCTGGAGGACACCCAGTTGGTGGCGGAGCGCCAGGTTCTCGCTGACCAGAGCTGCTCGTCCGGTGAGTATTGCCTTCAGCAACCCCAAAAACATCCGCAGAATTCCCATCTCCATGCCTCCATGCCTTATCAGAAGGTGGGAATCCTACGACAAAAGCGATTCTTTGGCAAAGAACGTAAGTACTGCAAAATCAACGAGGACGGAATTTTCGGGAGGCACAGGTCGAACGCCGCTATTCACACCTTGGTCTCGCTGTCGCTCCAGAACTCGGTGCGCAGAACGCGTTTGAGCAGTTTGCCGGAAGGGTTGCGAGGCAGCTCGGCGCGGAACTCGACGGTCCTTGGCACTTGGAACGCAGACAGTTTCTCACCGCAGCGATCGAGCACTTGCTGTTCGGTCAGGCCCTCACCAGCCCGCGTCACCACGATCGCGTGCACGGCCTCACCCCATCGTTCGTCGGGAATACCGATGACCGCCACATCTCTTACCACTGGTATCGTGTAGATGACGTCTTCAATGTCTTTCGGATAGATGTTGACGCCGCCGGAGAGGATCATGTCCTTGAGCCGATCAACGATGTAGAGGAATCCCTCTTCGTCAATTCTGCCCACGTCGCCGGTATGAAACCAGCCGTGGCGCCAGGCGTCACGCGTGGCCTGTTCGTTGCCGTAATAGCCGTCGAACAAGGTCGCACCGCGCGTGACGATCTCGCCGACTTCGCCCGCGGGCAGATCGTTACCGTCCTTGCCCACGATCTTGAACTCCATGTTGAGAAACGCCTGGCCCACACAGCGGGTTTTGCGCATTTGATCGGCGGGCCGCAGGTTGGTGATTAGACCGGTTTCTGTCAGGCCGTACAATTCGTGCAGCTCAACGCCCGGAAAGCAGTCGAAGATGGCCTCTTTTGTCGCCGTGGCCAACGGTGCGGCGCCCGATACGATCACACGCAGCGACGACAGGTCAAATGTTTTGCGCAGCGGGCTCTGGATGAGCTGGTGCAATTGTGTGGGCACAAGGAACACGTTGGTAACGGCATACTTGTCGATGTCGCGGAAAGTCTGCTCCACGTTGAACTTTCGGTGCACGACCGTCGCGGAGCCAAAATAGAGGTTGTTCAGGACGAAGAAGATTGCGGCATTGTGATAAAGCGGTGTGGTGCAGAGGTTGACGTCGTCGTACCGGATGCCGTACTCCATGCCCAGTTCGAAGAAGTACAGCACGCGGTTCAGATGGGACAGGACGATTCCCTTTGGCAGGCCGGTGGTCCCGGATGAGAAAAGGATCATCATCGGGTCGTTGATCGCCACGCGCACATCCGGCTCCGCTGCTTGGGTATCGCCCGCAAGCCAATCCTCGAGCCACATGGCCGAGGTGTCGGGACGGTTGTCGACAAAGCAGACACGAATCGCTCCGGTCCGGTGCAAATCCATTGCCTTGACTTCGTCATATTGCGACATTTCCGTGAACAGGAACGTACACTCGCACAGCTCAAGCAGTGCGGCGGCCTGTTCGCTGCGCAGCATGTAGTTCAGCGGTACAGCCACCGCCCCTATCATGGACAGGGCGTAGTAGATCGGGATATACGACCAGTGGTTGCGCAGGAAGATCCCGACGTGATCGCCCTCATGGATGCCCCGAGCCTGCAATGCCGCGCTGATGCGGCAAGCCGTGTCGTGGAGCTGCGCAAAGGTCAGCGTGCGCTCCTCGCTGGCGATGGCAAGCTTATCCGGCCGCGCCGCCAGGTGATGGTGCAGGTTTTCGTGAATGGCCAGGCATGACGGTCGGTTGCTGCTGCAGGATCGAGGTTTTGATGCGCTCATATGAAGACTCCCTTTGTCTGCAGAAGCTACCCACCCATGTACAGGCCGCCGTTAACGTGCAGACAATGGCCGGTAATATAACCGGCCTCGGCGGATGCCAGAAAGAGGATACACGCGGCCACCTCCTCCGGAGTACCCCGTCGTCCCAATGGGACGCGGGCCAAAATTTTCGCCAATACATCCGGCGGAATGGAACGGGTCATGTTCGTGTCAATATATCCGGGACAGACGATGTTGACCGTGATCCGGCGCTTCGCCAGTTCCAGCGCCAAGGTCTTGCTCAACCCGATCACGCCGGCTTTGCTGGCGGCGTAGTTGGCCGTGCCGAAAGCGCCCGTATGAGCTACCACCGACGCGATGTTGATGACACGTCCGCCTTCGCGCAACAACCGGGTCGCAGCGCGGCAGCAGTGGAACGTGCCGAAAAGGTTGACGGCCATCACCCGTTGCCATTCCTCATCGGTCAATTTCTTCACCGTTCGATCACTATTGATGCCGGCATTGTTGACCAGTACGTCCAACGCCCCGGCCCGGTCGCGGATGGCCTCGAACATGACTTGTACCTGCTGCATGTCGGCCACGTCGGTAACGATGGGCACAACGCGATCGGATTCGATGCCGGCCTCCTCGCGCCACGTCTCGATCGCCAGGCGATGGGTATCGGCGTCGGACTCCGGGTAATTGGCAAACACCAGAGCGCCGCGCTCGGCAAACGCAGCTGAAGTGACTGCGCCAATGCCGCGTGAGGCGCCGGTAACCAGAACAATTTTGTCCGTCAGGTCGTTCATGAGTCAGGCCTTTCTACAATCATGGCCACGGCGTTGCCGCCGCCCAGACAGAGCGCTGCCAGCCCGCGCTTGGCGCCGCGTTGCTCCATCGCGTTGAGCAGCGTTACCAGCACGCGTGCGCCGCTGGCCCCGAGGGGATGGCCCAGCGCGATTGCTCCGCCGTGGATGTTCAGCCGATCGTGCGGTAGATTCAGCGGCTCCATGCAGGCGAGCATCTGCGCTGCGAACGCTTCGTTGAGCTCAAACAGATCGATATCTTCCATACTCATGCCGGTCTTGGCCAGAACGGTGCGAATTGCCGACACCGGGGCAAGAAATACCTCCTTCGGCTCGACACCGGCGGTTGCGTAGTCGACGATGCGTGCCATGGGTGCGACCTTGTGTTCATCCGCGTAACGTTGCGTGGTAACAACCAGTGCGGCGGCGCCGTCGCTGATCTGCGACGCGTTGCCTGCTGTGACGGTGCCAGCCTTGTCGAAAGCCGGCTTGAGCTTGGCCAGTTGTTCGAGGCCGGTATCGGGCCGCACCCCCTGGTCAGCGGTGATCGTCCTGGGACCTGCGCGGCCGTGTACCTCGACTGGGACAATCTCGTTTCGGAATGCGCCCGACTCGGTAGCCCGGGTGGCGCGGCGCTGACTCTCCGCCGCATAGCGATCCTGAGCCTCCCGAGTGATGTGGCATTTACGGGCGATATACTCAGCCTGCTCGCCCATGTGGCAACCTTCAAACGCACAAAGCAGCCCGTCGGTCAGCATGGAGTCATGCAACACCCGCTCACCAAATTTCCATCCCACCCGTTGGCCGGACAGAAGGTGCGGCGCCCGGCTCATGCTTTCGAAGCCACCAGCGACAATAACCCGGGCGTCACCTACCTTGATCGCCTGCGCCGCCAGCATTACCGCCTTGAGGCTCGAGCCGCACACCTTATTGATGGTGAGGGCGGCGACGTGTGGGCCGATACCGGCGTGGATCGCCGCCTGACGCGCCGGTGCCTGTCCGAGCCCGGCGCTCAGCACGTTGCCCATGAGTACCTCGTCGACCTCGCCGGAATCCAGACCCGAACGATCCAGCGCTTCCCGCACAACCACTGCCCCCAACTTCGGCGCCGGAACGCCGGAAAGGTCGCCCAACAACGTGCCCACCGGCGTGCGACAGCTGCTTATTATGACAGGTTCATCCATTGAAATAACGCCTTCAAAGTTGGTGCACATATGTTGTCCAAACGACGTGAGTGGGCAAATATGACTGACAAAAACGTGCCTTTTCCCGGAGACAAAACGCCGCCGTCAACACACGCCAGCCCTGAAGTGTGCCTGCTCTACTCTCCAGGGCCAAATCAGTATTCCTGGAAGGATATTGATTAGCGGGACAATAGTCAATAGCGGAATGATGAGCTGTGTTGTGATCATCATTCTAACGCGGTTTTCTGTTATTAGGTCCATTGTCAAGAACCCGGTTAAGCATTTGCGTTATCAAGGGGGGGCGATTACAATTTTGGATAATTAACAATGGGGTGCCCTTGGGCAATGCTGTTTAAATCGGACAATTTTCACAATTCCGGAACTATGGTTGGAATGGAGACAAGCGAATAGGCGAAAAGTTAGCCTTAGAAGGCGGTCAGTCAGCAGTTGAATCCGTGACTTAATTCAACGCCTTTGGATTGCCACTTTCGTTGAAGACATACACTTGTTGCACCGTATTAGCATGTATCAGAACTTATGGCGAGAAGCACTAGGATGTGTACCTGCGAGACTACCAGGCGCCTGCGGAGCCCCGTCTGGGATTGGGGCAGTACTGCGCGTATTACAATCATCTGCGTCGGCACCAGAGCCTGGGCAGGCGAACGCAGGAAAGCGTGTACGGGCAGACGGCCTCAGCCTCGGATCAAAATGTTCTTGTCGAGCCGACAAGAAGAGATAGAATCAAGACAGATGGCGGGTGGTCCGCCGCCGCAAGTACTGCTGTTGCTCCGGTCGCCCTTCGGGCTCCCTCCGCAACAGTAGCGGGAACGTTACCCATGCAGACGGTTCCACCTTATTCAAGGCCGGAAACTGTCCAGCGTATGGGGACAAACTGAGAGGTTTCGCACAAAAGAGGGTGGCAAGATGACGCTAGAACATGCGACAGGGATATTCGAAATCGACACGAAACCATTCGGGTGTGCGGAAATTGTGGCATCGTTCCTGGTGAAAGGAACTGATGGCACGGCAATAATAGACCCTGGCTTCCCATCATCAACAAAAACCGTCGTGAATGAACTCAGGAACATCGGTGTCGACCCTGAAGGCATCGATTACATCATACTTACCCACACCCACATAGACCACGCGGGGGCAGCTGGTCTATTGGCGAAGATTGCAGAAGGTGCACAAGTCCTTACTCACAAGCGGGGCGTCTTCTACCTCAAGAACTCAGCAAAAATCCGCGGGGGCGCTACGATGGTGTTCGGACACGAACTCTCGGACAAGTTCGGCGAACCGACGGATATACAGGACCAAAGGATTGTTTCTGTTTCGCACGGCGAGGCAATCGATCTGGGAGACAAGACACTGAGGGTTTATCACACACCGGGCCACAGCGGGGATCACATCTCGCTGTTCGAAGAAGCAACCGGCACGCTCTTCCCCGGTGACACGGCATGCCTCCATTATCCACAGTTGGACCACGTCCTCATCCCTGCTGGAAGCCCACCCATTTACCGCACGGATTACATAGTTGAGGAACTGCAAAGACTCACCGATCTCAACGTCGAGAGAATACTGACGCCGCACTTTGGCCAGGCCAATTCCGGGCCATCTGTCTTTATGGCGCGCAATATTGAATCAGTACAGGACTCGCGCAGGAGAATCGAAAAGATGCTCACTGAGGGGCTGGAGTTCTCACAGGTGGTTGAGAAGCTGAGGGCCGGCATTATCGAACAGTCCGGCAGGCCCAGGTCAGATATTCCCGACTTCATGGCCGACGTTTGGCTAAGAGCCATGCTTAAGACAGGCCTTATGGGATATATGGCAGACATCCTCCAGTACGCAAGGGACATTCGGCCCTTTTCGGAGAACATTAGTGCCCGAGGATAGAACATGAAGAAGAGGATCCCCACTTATTGCGCCCAGTGCTACAACGGCCCGGATTTGTTCACAGTCGTCGTTGAAGATGGTGTCGTGCACAGCGTGGAACCGAATCTCGCTTGCAAAGACATCAGCCCCGCAGAAGGGAGGATCTGTGTAAAGGCGTTCGGCTTAGTTCAGAAGCTTTACAATCCTGACCGAATCAAATCCCCTCTTATCCGCACCAACCCCAGGAAGGGCAAAGACCAAGACCCGGGTTGGAAGGAGATTTCATGGGATGAAGCCCTCACCATACTCGCTGGGAGGATGAAAGAGGTTAGAGGAAAAGGGTTGTTGGATGAAAGCGGATTCCCACGATTGGCGGTGATAATGGGGCAGGCCGCGTCCCCGGCCGCCTACGCAGGGACCTTGCCCGCCTTCTTATCCGCCTGGGGACCGATAGACTTTACCATCGGCGCCGGCGAGGGGATCAAATGCTACCACTCCGAGCACCTGTACTGCGAATACTGGCACCGGTGTTTTATCGGGGCGTCGGACACACCGCGATCCGAATTGGTTATTTCATTCGGACACAACACGAATGCGAGCGGAGGCGCCGCAGGCGTCCTTAGGCATGCCAAAGCGAGGGAGCGAGGTTACAAGCGCATACAGGTTGAGCCCCATCTGTCCGTTAGCGCCACCTCCTCGGACGAATGGATCCCCATAAAAGTCAAGACGGACGCTACGTTCATGTATGCCCTAATCTACGTACTTCTCGTCGAGATGGACCGATCCCGATCTTGTGACATACCTTTCCTCAAGAAGCGTACAAGCAGCCCCTATTTTGTCGGTCCCAACGGTTACTTCATGAGAGACAAGAAATCGAAGGATCCACTTATCTGGGACCTGGCTGACAAAAAGGCAAAGCCCCACAACGCCTTGGATATTGGTGAATTCGCCTTGGAGGGGCAATATGAGATTTCGGGTATCGAAATAGGCCCCGACGGCAATGAGTGGGAACACGAGAATGTTTCGTGCAAACCAAGTTTCCAACTGCTTGTCGAATTCATCGAGCAGTACAACCCCGAGTGGGCGTCCAGGATTTGCGAGGTTCCGGCCGAGACCATAAGAAGAATTGCCCATGAGATCGTGGACAATGCTCATATCGGCCAGACCATTGAAATCTGCGGTGAGAAGCTTCCCTACCGACCTGTTGCGTTCGTTTTAGGCAAGACGGTGAACAACGGCCCCGGTGGATACCAGACCTGTTGGGCGAGAACAATTCTTGCGATGCTGATAGGAGCCTTGGAGGTCCCTGGAGGCACTATGGGTGCTTCCCAGCGGCTCAACAAGCCGCATCATGACAGGTGGTCGAGTGTTTGGCCGGGAAAAGACGGCTTCATGCAGAATTCCCTCAACCCGACCGACAAGAAAAACTGGCCCGCTTTCCCAAAGACGCGGGCTCAGTACACCGAGCTTCTGCCGTTCGTGTTGAACACCGGATGGTCGCCCTTTCTGTCACCTTCCACGCAAGCATGGCTGTCGATGGGGGACGATTCCGCAGGCCTACCGCGGACAACCTTTCCGGACAGTATTCTGCTGTATCGCGCCAACCCCGGAATCTCGATGTACTTCACGAAACTGGTCCAAGAAAAAATGGCGAAGTTTCCCTTCTTTGTCTGCGTCGGCTATACCCTTGACGAGACCAACCATTTCGCGGACATAATATTGCCGGACCATACAGACCTCGAAGGACTTCAGCTGTTCAGGATTGGGCCCTCGGTGCACTCAGAGTCATTCTGGAACGCCTACGGATTCGCGTTGAGACAGCCCGTCGTCGAACCGGTTGTAAACTCGATCGACATGACAGATTTCGCCACCGAGCTGGCCGCGAGGGTGGGCATACTGAAGGAATATAGCGACGCGATAAACGCAGGATTGATAGGCGGTCTGAGGTTGCGGGGTAAGAACTTCAATTATGCACTAGACGCGAACAAACAATACAGCAAGGAGGATATCTGGGACCGCTTGTGCAAAGCTGCCACAATGACCCTTTCAAATGGGAAGGAAGAGCATGGACTGGAGTGGTTCAAGCAGAACGGCTATTACGCTGTGGACTACCCACTCATCAGACACTTCCTACATCCGGTAATGTTCCGCTGGGGCCTGAGATACGAGATCCCCTACCAGGAGAATATCAAACGCATTGGACAAGAACTGGCCAACAGGCTCCACGAGAACGACATACATTGGTGGGATGAGCAGTTGGAAGAGTACCAGGCCTTTCCCAAGTGCGAGGATTTCTCAAAAATCTGGGACGAGTGCTACCGAAAGGCAGGCGCGAACCCAGACGATTACAATTTCTGGCTCGTTAACACACGGAGCATGCAATATGCCTGGGGGTCCAATGCGGCTATCCCCATTATGGCGGAGGTTGCGAAGAACGTGTCGGGGTTCAAGGGCGCCCTCATCAACAAAAGCGTCGCCGAGGATCTCGACATAAGGGAAAACGATATCATTACGATCGAGTCAATATATTCCAAAGTCCGGGCCAGGGCTGTCCTGAGGGAGGGTGTCCGACCGGACACTGTCGTCTTCACGGGACAGTTCGGCCACTGGAAAACTCCATTCGCACGAGATCTCGGCATTCCCAACCTGAATTCTCTTACCTGTCCAGAGACGACGGTCATTGATGCTGGAGGAAGCTCCTCTGACGTTGTGAAGGTAAGAATCGAGAGGGAGGTATAACATGGTGCGCTGGGCAATGGTGGTTGATCTGGGGAAATGCACCGCATGCCAGACGTGCACCATTGCATGCAAAGTCAAAAACGGACTTGGGCCTACCATACAACGCGTCGCTGTCGTCGAAAAGGAAACGGGCAAGTACCCGGACGTAAAGCGCGTGTATATCCCCAAACGATGCATGAACTGCAAAGATCCACTGTGCATCGCTGTCTGTCCCTCGGGAGCAACTGAGCAGCGCCCTGATGGCATTGTTACGGTTGACCAAGACAAATGCTTCGGATGCAGGTATTGCATGATGGCCTGCCCGTACGACGCCAGAAGCTTTTATGGCGCTGAGCAATCGTACCACTCGCAGCCTTCCAAGTGGGAACAGCAGCGGTATAAGGAACACACGGTCGGGGTGGTCGACAAGTGTGATTTCTGCAAGTCGAGGATCGACGATGGCCTCAAAGACAATCTCAAACCAGGCCTCGACCCGGAAGCCACTCCGTTTTGCGTGATCTCCTGCATTGCCTCAGCACTACACTTCGGTGACCTGGACTACCCTGACAGTGATGTCTCACGGCTCATAGAATCCAGGCATGGCGTTCAGCTCCTTCCCGAGATGGAGACCAACCCGTCCATATACTACTTGCCGAGAGAGCATTAAAATGAAGCAGGTAAGAATCAATACGCTACTCGACATTCCCCCCGACAACATTACATTTCAAAGGGAGTGGACGGTCAGGGGACAGCACGGCAAGCGGGCCATTCTCCTTGAGATTGCTTTCTTCGCGGGAGCCGTCGGTCCCGGCCTGTACATGATATCATGCTTCCAGAGGTTCTATTTCGGGCTCTTGGTGGGTTTGCTGATTGTCTTGGTCGGCTACGGTCTGCCCCATATGCTGTTCCTCGGCAGGATCGAACGGTTTTGGCGCGGGATCTTGAAACCGCAGAGCTCCTGGATCAGCAAAGGCTTTGTCATCGCAAACCTCTTCCTGTTGTTCGCCTTTCTCTCAAACGTCCATCACTTTGCGGCGATCGGTGGTAGCCCCCTGTCGCTGGACTCATCGGTGTTCGGCACAATTATGCTGATCGGGTTCATCTCAGCGCTGTTGCTGGCCCTTTATCCCGGATTCTTGTTATCGATCCTGCGCGCTATCCCTTTCTGGAACTCGATTCTGCTGATACCCCTGTTTTTGGCTCAGGCACTTGGGGGTGGGATAGCGCTTACGTTCGTCCTGGCTCAGGTGCCTGGAGTTTCCGGGCCACGGCTGGAGCCCCTGCTTGTTGCGGAAATACCGATCCTGGGGTTCACCGCAGCCCTGATAACCTTGCACCTCTATGCCAGGAGCCGATCCGGAGCCTCCGGCAAAATTTCGGTGCAGCGGCTGGTTCGCGGGAAGTACAGGGTCCTGTTCCTTTTCGGCGCAATGTTTTGTGGTCTGATTATGCCGTTATTGCTCATCCTGCTGGCACTACTCGGGTTAGGGATTACAATACTGACTATCGCAGCTGGTTTGTTTCAACTGACCGGAATCTTGCTGTTCAAGTACTGTCTGCTGAACGTTGGAGCCTACAACCAGCTTTATAGCGATCATCTTCTTCAGACCCAGTCGGTGTTCCCCCCGAAAAACTCTATCCGGCATTAGTGCGACGCAGTGACCCTTCATGGGCAGATAGTTGGGAGCAAGCCATCGATGATTCGAGGCCGACACGCGATCATTTGCACTCTGATTCGGACTTGAAGGAAGGTGACAATCATCCAGAGCGCGAACGGATTGCATGGGCAGAAACAGAACCGGGGGTCATCGTGTCCTCACGCCGCCACTCGCTGATACCGATGATGCAGTCCGCCAAGGATCGGTGTTGAGATCAGCGTGGTCGGGGCGGCAATGGGAGCATCAGCCTGCTGCTGCGGAATCGGCGTCTCGCCATCGAGTC
>SDBV01004276.1_pt1 | contig 20650 bp, 23 predicted proteins | sample 2277081 | NCBI WGS metagenome assembly SDBV01 (sample SAMN10402039, study PRJNA504765) | marine sediment metagenome | isolation source: marine sediment core GS10_PC15, 223 cmbsf | place: Arctic Ocean: Southern Knipovich Ridge | collected 2010 | reverse complement strand
CAACAATGGCCATGTTGAAAATATTCGCCCCGAGCACCAGCAGTCCTCCGTCCTGAAAGATGAGCGCCTGGATACTGATTACGCTGGTCATGATCAGGATCGCTGCCCACGGACCCATCAGGATAGTGGCTATCGCGGCGCCCATCAGGTGTCCAGATGTGCCACCGGCAACTGCAAAATTGAGCATCTGCCCGGCGAAGATCCCAGCAGCTAACACACCCATTAAAGGTACCTGGCGTTCACCCAAATCTTGGCCCACTCGCCTCAATGCATATCCCACGATCAGGATAGAGATAATCCACAGGGTAATTGAGACCACGACCGACAGGAATCCATCTGGTATATGTAACGCTTGAACTGATAGCACTACTCAGACCTCCACCGTCAGTTTCCTCAGACCTCAATATCAAGGAGCTAAGTTTTCAAGGCATTCAGGGCAATGGCCAAAAAAAGTGGCATGGATAGTATTGATTTGGTAGCCTGTATTGTTCAGGAATTGTTCGTAAAGACCCTTAAGCTCTAAGTGATCTATTTCCCTCATGTCTCCACATTGCCTGCAAATCAAATGGTGATGATCATGCTCAGCAAGTTCGTAAACCAATCGACCACGTCCCAGGTGAGCAACAAGGACTAACCCTTGTTCAGCCAGGAAATTTAGTGTCCGGTAAACCGTGGCTTCGGTCAATCCAGGGATGGCCTGCGCCACCCGTTGGTAAATTTCTGTGGGGTTTAAGTGGCCATGGGTATTGCGTAGAACATCCAAAATCGCTAACCTCTGTGGTGTCAGACGGTAGCCTTGTTCACGCAACCAGGATAATTCGGGATAATCATTTCTCATAATACGAATTCTTGCTATTGCAATTATTTGCAATAGCAAGAATTATAACTATGATGATGAATTAAATCAAGTCCCGAGGGCAAAGAAATTCCCAGCCGTAAATCACGACTGGGAATGGGATGCATTTGAAGTAGGCCAGCTAATTATTGTTGATATAAGGGTCAAGCTTGGATACGATTCTATTCTTTGGTTGGAAGCCGGTTATGCGCTCGCGCGACTCGCCATCGACGAAAAGCATCAGGGTTGGCACGCCTAAAACCTGGTACTGCATGGCGATATTAGGCGAGTGATCGACATCAATTTTCACAACCTTTAATTTTCCTGCCCATTCGCTTGCCAACTCCTCAACAATCGGGTCCAGCATCTTGCAGGGACCACACCAGACCGCAGAAAAATCGACCAGCACAGGATCCGGAGCCGTCAGCACCTCACTCTCAAATGTGGCTTCATCGATCTCAGGAATGTTTGCCATCTATACCTCCACCTCACAATATTGCTAAAATTTAATTCGTCGTTGATTGTCTCGCCGATGGTACCCAGACTGATGGTAAAAGTCAAGGGTTTCCCAGGCATTTTGACATTTAGTTAATAGTTAAGAGTGCAATTAGCTCGATAATCTTACTTATGTGATCTGAGGTACAATCGGGGCTGGTTCATCTTCTGATCCATGGTGATTACTTTACGTCAATTTTCGGAGATCGCATGTCAGATTGGAAAATCATTGTTGCTGATGGACTTGATGAAAGGGGCTTGGAGATCCTTACCAAAGCTGCACAAGTAGATGATCGCGCTGGTATCTCTCCTGAAGAATTGATCAAGATGATAAGTGAATTCGATGCACTGATTGTCCGCGGCCAAACTCGGGTAAATGCCGATGTTTTTTCCGCCGCATCCAACCTTAAAGTTGTCGGTCGGGCTGGTGTGGGAGTGGACAACATCGATTTAGCAGCTGCAAACCTGAATCATGTCACAGTGGTGAACTCGCCCTATGCTACCACGCAGGCAGTTGCAGAACACGTACTGGCGTTATTATTTTCCCTTGCCCGATCGATCCCGACGGCAGATGAAACGATGAAATCGGGCTTGTGGCGTAAAAAACAATTTATGGGGGTTGAAATCAAGGATAAAGTGCTTGGCATCATCGGTATGGGTAATATTGGCAGCTCACTGGCTCAAATGTCGAAGTCGCTGGGGATGCAGGTCATTGGATACGACCCTCTCATATCAGATGCAGATATCGAACGCCGGGGAGCAAACCCCGTGAACATTCAAGAATTATATGTCCAATCTGATTTCATTTCCATTCATGTTCCGCTCAACCCCGAAACGCGGGGCATGATCAATGGAGGATCCTTTGGCACCATGAAACGTGGAGTACGTCTGATTTGCACTGCCCGGGGAGGTATTGTTGATGAAACTGCCTTGCTGGCGGCTTTGGAATCGGGACAAGTTGCTGGAGCAGCTTTAGACGTATTTGCAAAGGAACCTCCTGGGATGTCTGCCCTGGTATCTCATCCAAAGGTGGTCGCTACCCCACACATCAGCGCTCAAACTGCCGAAGCACAAGCACGCGCCGCGGTCGATATCGCTAGGGAAGTATTAGCTGCACTGCAGGGTGACCCACTCAGATCGAAAATTGTGTAATTCCAAGTCTAAATCTTAGGAGATTTCATGAACCCCGAGACTAAGCTTGCCCAATTGAAAACAATGCTCAACGAATACACAGACCTTGTTTCTACGATCGGCTTGCTGCATTGGGATCTTGAAACATATATGCCCGCTGGTGGCTCTCATGGACGAGGGTACCAGATGGCAACCCTTTCCAGGATCGCCCATCTGAAGTTCACCGCAGATGAGGTTGGACAGCTGCTTGAGGATTTAACTCCTTATGCGAATGAACTTGACCCAGATTCAGATGATGCCAGATTGATTCGGGTTACCAACCGCTTATACAGGAAGAAATCTAGGGTTCCCGCAACCCTGATGGCTGAGATTGCTAAAGCATCCAGCGATGCCCATCTCGTTTGGGTGCGCGCTCGCCAGGATGCGAATTTTGGCGATTTTCAACCTTCACTGGAGATGATGCTCGATCTAAAACGCCAATATGCTGAATGCTTTCGCCCATTCGATCACATTTATGACCCATTCCTAGATGATTATGAGCCAGGTTTAAAGACTGCGCATGTGCAGGAAATATTCACCGCATTGAGACCGCAGCAAGTTGAGCTGCTGCGCGCTATCGGTAAAAGCCCCCAGGTGGATGACTCCTTTTTGCACCAGAATTTTGACGAAAGTATTCAGTGGGAATTTGGAGTTCAAGTGATCACTGATTATGGATATGATTGGCAGCGTGGTCGCCAGGATAAGTCAACACATCCCTTCACCCAGGATATTGGCCTGGGCGATGTGCGCATCACCACCCGCTTTATGGATAATTTTTTCCCTTCCGCATTTTTCAGCACAACTCATGAAAGTGGGCATGGACTATACGTCCAGGGGATTGATTCAAACCTGGATCGCACACCATTAGCTAACGGTGCTTCATTAGCGATCCACGAATCCCAGTCTCGCATGTACGAAAACATCATCGGACGTTCACGCCAATTCTGGACTCGTTATTATCCATCACTACAGGACTATTTTCCTGCTCAATTGGGCAATATCACCCTTGAGACTTTTTATAAAGCCATCAACAAGGTTGAGCCATCTCTAATCCGTGTCGAAGCGGACGAAGCCACCTACAATATGCATATTATGTTACGGCTTGAGCTGGAGATCTCCTTAATTGGAGGTTCTCTCGAAGTAAAAGATCTACCCGAGGCTTGGAATAACGGTATGCAGGAATACCTGGGAATCTCGCCCCCTAACGATGCTTTGGGAGTTTTGCAGGACGTCCATTGGTCGCAGGGTTATCTCGGTTACTTCTCAACATATGCTCTTGGGAATTTGATTGCAGCACAATTATGGGAATGCATGGCAGAGGATATCCCCGATCTTGATGCTCAAATCCAGCGCGGAGAATTCAATGCCTTAACCTCATGGATGAGGGGTAAAGTTCACCGTCATGGGGCAAAATTTGAACCTCAAGAACTGGTCCAGCGTATCACCGGTGGCAAGATCGATCCGCGTCCATACATGCGCTACCTGACCAACAAGTACACAGAGATATATCAGCTATAAACACCTTCTTGGGAGACCAATAATTATGGCCCGCATATTATTTGTTGATGATGATCCGCTAACTTTAGAGACATTGAAAAGATCTGTCGAATTATTCGGCCATGAGGCGCTTCTCGCCAGCTCTGGGGAGCAGGCCCAAACATTGGTTGCCGATCTTCAGCCTGACCTGATATTGACGGATATGATGCTGCCTGACATGGATGGTTTATCGCTGGTAAAAACGCTGAAGAATACCCCGAGCGCTGCGGAAATCCCTGTCGTTGTTTTATCCGCCAGCCCAGAATTAGATATCAGCGAGATATCACTGGCTGCAGGTGCAGAAGAATTCCTAACAAAACCAGTCCGCTTACAAACGCTGCAGGACGTGATCCAGCGATATACGGGCGAATGATCAGCTCCTCATTGACCAGGATATCCCAACCCTGTTAATAAAACATGTCAGCACTTAACTTGTCTCATGTTTTCATTTTCGTCTTGGTCAGCAATATGCTATCCAGCTGCAGTGGTATGGCTGAAACTCCCATACCAACTCCCTACCCAACTGAATACATCCCTACGGTAATTGCCATGACCTTAGAAGCTCAAGGGATCGAGCTGCCATCAAACGATCCGGCGACAGATTATGTAGAATCTCCAACTATGCCAGCTCCCCCTCTCGAGCTACCCGCAACCCAAACGCCATCACCTGAACCGATCGAAATCACAACCATTCCTTCGTCAACTCCAATCCCGACTGAACTTGCTCAGAACTCTCCACCCCCGGAAAACATCCCGCAATCTATCAATCAGATCATCAGTCCGGGCTCTGGCTCGAAAGTTATTTCACCTTTTATTCTCAGAGCAGCAGTTAAACCCGGCCCGAATTCTGTCGTCCGCATTGAACTGTTGGGAGAGGATGGTCAATTATTGGAGCGTGAAGTTCGCAGATATCAATCCCTGCAAGATGAAAGGGTCAGCTTGGGTAGCGAAGTTACCTATGGGATCAACGCTGTCGCTGAAGCCGGGCGGCTGCAGATCAGTATTGAAGATGAACACGGCCGGCTTCGATCAGTCTCATCCGTAGATTTGATTTTACAATCAATGGGAAACCAGGATCTCTACCAACCTGTAGATCAGCTCGAGGATATTGTCCTGGAATCTCCCAAGATAAACAGGTTGATCCAAGGTGGGACAATGCGTATTGCTGGTCTCGCACGCCCCCGATCAGGACAGCCATTGATGATCGAAATCCTGTCCGGCGATGGTAAAATCGTTGGTACCAGGCAAGTCTCCGTGGTCCCACAACCGGATATTTTGTATGGGACATTTGCCATCGATGTCCCCTATACCGTGGATTACACAACCCGGGTGCTTGTGCAAGTCTGGGAACCTGGCGAACGCATTCCAGGCATCGTTAATCTCTCAAGTGTGGAGGTATTAATCAGTCCGTGAAATCCTACTTTTTAGCTTTTGTATTAATCCTGATAGCTTTCCTCGCTGCTGCTTGCAGCAATCCAACACCCACCGCAGAGGTCCAACTGCCGTCTCTACCAACACCAGATGTTCCACCAATAACAGAAATTGAGGATGCCATTACCAGTTGGGAGAACAGCAATACCACCGATTACTTTATTGAAGCAGATGAAAGAAACCAGGTGGAGCAATGGATGATCAAAATAGTAGTTGCAGAGGGTCAAATTCGGACTGCTCAACGATTAGACTTTGATGCTGAAGGTAATTTGGGAGAACCCTATAGTATTTCACATGAAGAAGCCCAGGCTTATACCATAGAATCACTATTTCAGAGGGTCCGGGAAGATGCCCTCGGCGAGGGTCCATCTCTCTTCAACATGATTGTTGTGTTTGACAATTCGCTGGGTTTTCCGCTTTATGTACATGCCGAAGCCTTACCATCTTATACGGATAATGGAACCCTAGAGTTAAACCGTCAGCACAGCTATGACTTGACCGTCCAGGTCAAGACTTTGCAGGAAGATACTTTTGGAATAGATCAACAACCGATCTATACCCTCATCCGTAGTGATGGTCCTGATGCATGGTGTCACAACTTGAGGATCTTCCCTGACGGTTCTTCAATTTATTTGGATGATTGCAGAAATGAGTTCTGGCAAATACCAACCCCAGAAAGTCGGATGGCTCTACTGAATGAACTAAGATCCTCGTTTGCCAGTTTGGATGATCTGCGCATAGAAGACGGCCAGACCGAACGCTTGATCATGCTGGGAACGGGCGCAGGCACCCCAAATGCCTCCACCCTTGAAGAAGCCTGGCAGCTATCGAAAGAACTTCACGAGATACTCTCTGAACCCACTGGATTAGGGTTAGTGATGTCTTACATCTATGATGGTGAATTTTTTGGATTCGATGTATTCAACAAAATCACGTTGCCCTCCCAATTGGTCAGGAGAGGGGAATTGCGCGGTGTTGTGCTGACACCGGATGGCGATCTTCTCGCATTTAGCGACGATGATGGTTTAAGTGTTTTTGATATCCAAAGCCAGGGATCGACGCTGCTGCTCCCGACACCTGAAGATGGCTATTACCTGCCTCGCTCATGGTCAAATACAGGTCGTTTGTTGGTGTTTCATATGCCGGAAAGTGAAAGTGAGCCGATCCGCCATGGTTGGATATCTCTGGAGGCTAAAACTTGGCACGAATTGCCCATACCGGAGGGGATCCGCGGCTACGGTTGTGATACCGGATCTGTTTGGTCACCGGAGGGGAACGCGTTAGCAATCACCGGCCTGGAATACGGAGAACCATGCAACGCCAGCCCGGGGTTAACCATCGTAGACTTACCCTCCAATAGAGCGCAAGTCGTTATTGCCCCTACAATAAATGCGATCGAGGAAGATGACAGCACCTTGATCCTCGGCGCGCATACACCTGCCTGGTCGCCAGATGGCACCTGGATCGCCTTTGGTCTCGATCAAGATCCAACCGAGATGGCCAACTTCCCAACCCGTCTATATCGCGTCCATCCCGATGGAAGCAATTTAACTCCGCTAACGAGCAATTCTCAAGGCAATGCGACTCACCCAGTATGGGCACAAGATGGCTCACTTTATTATGGTTTGAGTGGAGCGGGCGCGGATGTGGATGGTCTTTATCAGTATCTCCCGAGCGAAAACACCCATGTGTTACTCCTGCCAGGCTCAGGCATCCACCCCTTGAGCATCTCTCCTGATGGAGATTTCCTGCTTTTTGAACAGGAACAGGTATTAAAGATTTGGCGAGTACGTCTTCAGGAGATTGTTGCGGAAATTGCTGGCGAGGATGACAAGCACCCATCTTTCGCAGGCTGGATTTTCATAGAAAGAAATCAGTAAGCAAATTATTGGTAGCCAGGAAATTCATTAGGAGAAACTTTCATGTTGAATCAACCCTTTCCTTCTAAACGTGCCCCCGCTTTCGCGGATGTTCCGGATGAAAAGTGGAATAATTGGCGTTGGCAATTAAGCAACCGTATAAACACACCCGAAGAATTTGAAAAAGTGATTCCACTAACTGATAGCGAGCGAAAAGCACTGAGTGCAGCCCATTTGTTTCGCGTTGACATCACCCCTTATTTCATCTCACTGATCGACCCCGACGATCCGAACGACCCCATACGTAAACAGGTCGTCCCCACTGAAATCGAGATGACGCCTTTTACCGCCATGATGGAAGATTCTCTTGCGGAAGACCGTCATTCTCCAGTGCCCGGTCTTGTCCACCGTTATCCTGACCGGGTGTTGATGTTAGTGACAACTCAATGCGCTTCTTATTGTCGTTATTGCACCCGTTCCCGCATCGTTGGCGATCCCTCAGCCACATTCTCGCGTTCCGAGTTCGAAATGCAGATCGAATATCTCAAACGCACCCCCCAAATCCGCGATGTGCTCCTTTCTGGGGGAGATCCACTGGTCCTGGCTCCCAAGATCTTGGAAGAGATTCTTAGTCGCTTAAGAGAAATTCCTCATATCGAGATCCTTCGCATCGGTTCTCGAGTTCCTATCTTCTTGCCCATGCGCATCACCGATGAGCTCACCGATATTCTCCAGAAATATCACCCTATGTGGCTAAATATTCATGTCAACCATTCAAACGAGATCACCGCTGAGCTGGCAGAGGCCTGCGATCGACTAACCAGGGTAGGAATACCGCTTGGCAATCAATCTGTGCTCCTGGCAGGGGTAAATGATAATGTACATGTGCAGCGACAGCTGGTACACGATTTGGTGCGTATGCGCGTCCGCCCATATTATCTTTACCAATGTGATTTGGTTGAAGGTGCTGGCCACTTCCGCACGCCTGTGGCCAAAGGGGTAGAGATTATTGAAGGGTTGCGCGGTCACACCTCGGGATACGCTGTGCCAGTCTTTATCGTTGACGCGCCTGGTGGCGGGGGCAAGATCCCCGTCGGACCCAACTACCAGCTCAGTATGTCGGATCACAAAATCATTTTGCGCAACTTCGAGGGCTTCATCACCACCTATGAGGAACCTGTTGATTACAGACCCGAAAATGCTGCTCAACCTACCCTAAAACGGCCAGAACCAGGGCAATCAGGGATAAGCGGTTTACTGGATGGTGAACATCTATTTATCAAACCAGAAGAATTTGACACGGTCCATGATCGCGGTGGTTTCCAGCATCGCCTAAAGGATGAAAGCAAGTGGATTCCTTTGGGGATCGGCAGTGGTGATGAGGGTGAGAAGGACTCAGATCGAGAATAATCTTGGTTGTGTCGGCTACTATGCAATCATCGACCACACTCCGCCATAATTTGTGGCGGGTTTTCTGCTTAAAGTTTACTTGAATTGAAAATAACTCGAAAATTATCATGCCTTATATTGTTAACATCGTATTAGAAGGAGAAATAAAAAAATTGCACCAATTGTCAGGCATTTCACCGCGTGGTAGAATGCAGCTAGCGGAAAAGGTTCGTATTTATCCTGGAGGTTGAGAAAGTATGGAAAAGCAAGTTGCCACTTTTGGTGTAAAAAAGGGGTTGGCTCAAATGTTAAAGGGCGGCGTGATCATGGATGTCGTCACGCATGAACATGCGCGTATCGCCGAAGACGCTGGCGCAGTCGCTGTAATGGCTCTGGAACGTGTCCCCTCCGATATCCGTGAACACGGCGGGGTAGCCAGAATGAGCGATCCGGAATTGATCCTGCAAATTATGGATGAAGTGACCATCCCGGTTATGGCTAAAGCACGTATTGGGCATTTTGTAGAAGCGCAAATTCTGGAAGCGATTGGTGTTGATTACATCGATGAATCAGAAGTATTAACGCCAGCGGATGAGGCGTATCATATTAATAAACACGATTTCAAAGTGCCTTTTGTTTGTGGTTGTCGCAACCTTGGCGAAGCCTTACGCCGCATCGGAGAAGGCGCTGCCATGATTCGCACGAAAGGTGAAGCTGGCACCGGGGATGTTGTTGAGGCCGTGCGCCATGCCCGTTCCGTACTGGGTGAGATTCGCCGCCTGCAAAACATGCCTGAAGAAGAGCTGATGGGTTACGCCAAGGATATTGGTGCACCATACGAGCGGGTTCTTGAAACCCGTACTCTGGGTCGCCTGCCAGTTGTCAATTTCGCCGCAGGCGGTCTTGCAACTCCGGCTGATGCAGCCATGATGATGCAGCTCGGCGTGGATGGTGTCTTTGTTGGTTCTGGTATCTTTAAATCTGGCGATCCTGCAAAGCGCGCTGAGGCGATCGTCAAAGCCGTCACTCATTACGATGATCCCAACATTCTGGCCGGAGTAAGCCGCAACCTGGGAGACCCTATGGTTGGCCGGCAAGTCTCCGCAATTCCGGAAGCTGAGTTGATCGCTGACCGCGGTTGGTAAGTGGTCTACAAGCAGCAAGCATAGCCTTAAAATTACTGGTATGAAGATAGGCATCCTCGCTCTTCAGGGAGATTTTGCCGAACACAGTACAACCCTTGAGCACCTGGGAGTTGAGACACGCCAGGTACGTTTGCCCGACCATCTGGAATCGCTAGATGGATTAATCATCCCAGGTGGAGAATCAACAACAATCGGCAAGCTTGCCGAGGACTACCATTTTATTGATCCAATCAGGGAATTTGGCACAAAACAGGCCATCTGGGGTACCTGCGCCGGCGCGATCTTGCTCTCAAAGGATGCCCGGCGCCAGCAACCATTGCTGGAGCTAATGGATATCACCGTTGAAAGGAATGCTTTTGGTAGGCAGGTAGCCAGCTTTGAGATCGATATCGAAGTCCCCGCCTTGATGGAACTCGAGCCGCAGGACAGCCATCCTTTTCACGCTGTATTTATTCGCGCTCCATTAATCGAGACCGTGCGAGGGACAGCACAAATTCTGGCAACTCTGCCAGACGGTCGCATCGTTGCCGCACAACAGGGAAATTTGCTGGCGACTTCCTTTCATCCCGAACTCACACCAGACGATCGCTTCCACCGCTACTTCCTCACTTTAGTGAGTAAATAGGTTAGCTGCTCAATAATCAATTAACGGCTTTCAATAAAGATCTATTCTTATTTATGGTCATCAGACAGTTCGATTGGCGTGATTTACCAATATTATTGCGATATCGGCATCGTGGCTTATTCTTCGATAATGCTTCTGTACTGACACGTGGCGAAATGCTTGTACCAGCAGGAGCAATGCTATCTTATTTCGCTCCTGCGATTGGTAGCTACACTTTTTTGTGCACAGATGAGGACGACCGCGGCGAACCAGTGCTGGGTCAGGTTACCCATGGGCGAGGTGCACAACTTGCCCATCTCTCATTCCTGGCACCTGCAACTGCGCTCGATGATGATAAATTGCGCACCCTTGTGGCACATATGATTCAGCAGATCGGCAACCGTGGGGCATTTCACCTTATGGCCGAAGTCGAAGAACGTACAGCCGCGTATCAAAACCTACGCCAGGCTGGTTTTGCCCATTATATCCACCAACGTATTTGGCAGAGCCAAGAGGATACCCAACATAAACCCTATCCATCTCAGTGGCGAGACATTCGCAGTCAAGATTTCATCGCAGTCCGTTCATTGTACGCTACTTTGGTTCCTGCCCTGATTCAACAAGTCGAATCGCTGCCTACAGAGCGCATGAAAGGGCTGGTTTATTATCTCGACGATGAATTGCTGGCGTTTGCAGAGGTTAGATATGGGCAGCGGGGAATATGGGTGCACCCATATATCCATCCTGATACTCATAATGTGACCGAGCGCTTAGAAGATCTGCTCCATAATCTACCAAACCGTCATTCGCGGCCAGTTTACCTGTGCGTTCGCTCTTACCAATCCTGGCTGGAAAATTCCTTAGAAGACTTGCAGGCAGAAGCAGGCCCACTGCAAGCTGTTATGGTAAAACATCTTGCGGTTGGAAAGAAAGTCAGTAATTCTTTCACCCTCCCGGCTCTGGAAGGTGGACAGCAAGAATTAACAACCCCCTTTATGCGATCGGAGAGTATTGAATAATTTATGACACAACATCGTATTACCGATGATTTACAAGCTCTCATGGGTGTGCTGCCAGAACACATCCACCATGCTGTCATCAAAGAAGATGATAACGATAATTTGTTAGAGGTGATTTTGGATCTCGGACGGGTTCCAACTGCACGTTTTATCGATCGCGAAGTGGTCTTGAGCCAGACTGAGGTCACCCATACTGACATCGATTCTGTCACCGATCGCACGGGAGAATTCGACAGCGATAATCGCGCCGGACTTGAACGCACCCTGCACCGTATTTCAGCCATCCGCAACCGGCGCGGCCACATTGTGGGCTTGACCTGCCGTGTGGGTCGTGCCGTATATGGTACGACCGATCTGATCAAGGACCTGATTGAGAGTGGTCAAAGTTTACTGCTCCTGGGACGACCCGGCGTTGGAAAAACGACTCAATTGCGAGAAGCTGCCCGGATTCTGGCGGAGATCAAACGCGTGGTAGTTGTGGACACATCCAATGAGATCGGCGGCGATGGGGATGTTCCTCATCCTGCAGTTGGTCGGGCCCGACGTATGCAGGTGAGGACCCCCTCCCTGCAGCACGAAGTAATGATCGAGGCGGTCGAGAACCACAATCCGGAGGTGATCGTGATCGATGAAATTGGGCGCGAGTTAGAGGCGACCGCGGCGCGGACTATCGCAGAGCGTGGTGTCCAATTGGTCGGTACTGCACATGGCAACACCCTTGAAAACCTGCTGCTCAACCCGACCCTGTCCGACCTGGTTGGTGGTATCGAATCGGTCACCCTCTCGGATGAAGAGGCTCGTCGCCGTGGCACTCAGAAAACTGTACTTGAGCGCCGATCTCCCCCCACATTTGATGTGCTGATCGAGATCCAGACTCGCGACCGTCTGGCGGTCAATCGTGATGTCTCTGAAGCCGTGGACGCTCTCTTGCGCGGCTATCCCCTGCTACCGGAAATTCGCACCCGCGGAACGGACGGTAAGATCCAAATTGAAAAAAGCAGAACAGCCGCGCCCACCCACCAGTCTGTGCAGTCCCGAGGAGGTTTCCGACGCATGGCAAATGGTGGACCAAAACGCCAACGGCAGCCATCCAAGGAGATAGACAATCACGCCGGGGAAACAGGTGTTCGATCGCCAGATCAACCACTGCAAACCATGCGGATTTACGCATATGGGGTGGCCCGCAACCGGTTAATCCAAGCTACGAAACGATTAGGAGTGCCTGTGCAGGTGGTGAAGGATTTTGGTGAGGCAGATGTTTTAGTCACTCTGCGCACCTATTATCGCAAACGCCAGCGGCCGATCGTTGATGCGGAAAACCGCGGCATGCCAATTTATGTCTTGCGTTCCAACACTGTCAACCAAATGCAGCAATTTCTCAGTGACCTGTTCAACCTCGCACACGATACTGGTGAGGAACAAACCGTCGAACGAGCCGTCCAAGAGACTGAGGGTGCGATTAATGCCGTTCTTAACGGCGAACGGTGGATTGAGCTGCCGCCTGCACTCTCTTACATCCGCCGATTGCAGCATGAGATGGCCCGCCAAGCCAACCTGACCTCTCACTCCTACGGGAAAGAACCTTATCGACGGGTGCGGATTTTCAGGGACTGAGATTTAAATACACCATGTTCATTACATTCGAAGGACCGGATGGCAGCGGGAAAACCACCCAGATCAGCCCGCTTTCCGATTATCTCATTCAAAATGGGTATTCAGTATTGATCACGCGTGAGCCAGGCGGCACCGTGATCGGTGACCAGGTTCGCCAGGTGCTCTCAGACTTGAAAAATACCGGCATGCATCCCCGCAGCGAAACACTTCTTTTCCTGGCCGCGCGAGCTCAACTGGTTGAACAGGTCATCAAACCCAATTTGGAGAAGGGTTTCATCGTCTTGTGCGACCGCTACGCCGACTCCACCATGGCTTACCAGGGGCATGGGCATCAGAATGACCTGGTCCAGATCAAGAACCTGATCAATTTTGCGACCGGTGGTTTAAAACCAGATTTAACTTTATTGTTCGATATGGATGTTGAAGAAGGGTTACAGCGAAAAGCTCACGGCAGTGAGTGGAACCGTTTAGATGCTTACAGTCTAGAGTTTCACCAGCGGGTGCGCATGGGATATCATATCTTGGCTGAATCTGAGCCGGAACGCTGGGTGAAGATCGAAGCCGGACAGTCTCCTGAGAAAATCCGGGTGGCTGTTCGTGAAGCTGTTCAAGCCCGATTAATTACACCAGTGGGATCTTAAAAGCCAGCCTTTTAATTCCACCCCGATTTAGAAATCAGGCAAATCCGGACCACCCATTCCGCCCCCTTCTGAATCCAAACCAGGTATTGCGGCCTCGATCTCTTCCGGGGATTGACCGGACTCTAACCGGTCGAGAACATCGTCGTATTCCGGGCCTAAATCCTCGCCCATTTCGGACCCCATCTGGCGCATCATCCGGGCCATCGCTTTGGGATCATCCTCTAACCCAGCCAGATTCGCTGGATCGGCCATGTTTTCCAATCGGCTTTCCTCTGAATGGGCAATTCGGAGGCGACCAATGGTTCGCTGTACTTCTTGGCTGTTACAATTAACACACTGTACTTTTTGTTTGCCATATTCATCATAAGACAGGTATACTTCAAAGCGCCGTTTACAATCCAAACACCGGTATTCATAGCTCGGCATAAGCATTACTCCATATGAAAAATTTCCAGATCACTATTATACCCTCCAGTGAGGTCGGCAATACATGACTAAAGATTGCGATCTTTATCCACGTGTACGGACCGAGCCCCTGTTGATCGTCATCTCTGGACCCTCTGGCGTTGGCAAAGACAGCGTCATTAAGAAGATGAAGGAACGTGATTTACCATTCCATTTTGTCGTGACCGCAACAACACGCCCCCGGCGCCAAGCAGAGATCCAAGGTGAGGATTATTTTTTTGTCTCATCTGAGAATTTCACGCAGATGATCGAGAATGACGAGCTCCTGGAATATGCCGTTGTATATGGGGACTATAAAGGTATACCCAAAGAACAGGTCCGTCAGGCGCTGGCCAGCGAGAAAAATGTCATTATGCGCATTGACGTGCAAGGCGCTGCAACCATCCGTCAGATTTCACCGCAAGCCTTGCTGATCTTCCTCACCACACAAAATGAAGAAGAGATGATCGAACGCTTAAAACAACGCCAAACTGAGACCACGGATGGGTTGAACAAACGTATCGAAACTGCCCGTGAGGAGCTTAAGCGGGTGCATGAGTTTGATTACGTCGTCATCAATCGTGATTGCCACCTCGATGAAGCGGTTGATACAATCCTTGCCATCATTCGTGCCGAACACCATCGTGCCAATCCAAAAAAGGTAACCCTGTGACTCACGAACCTTCAAATACTGAATATCCCGCTACTTCCTCCCATCCTGAATATTCTCAAGCAGCGCCTCCACAACCCCCACCTCCCGGCCAAAGGATAGCAATCAGCACACCGACTCGCCGGCCTTATGTCACCTACACGCTGCTGGTGATCAACGTTCTTATCTTCATTCTGCAATCCGCAGGCGACGCTTTGTTCGGATTCGATCTGGTTGCCAGTATGGGGATGAAGGTAAACGAGCTCATCCTGCAGGGGGAATTCTGGCGCTTAATTACACCCATGTTCCTGCATGGTTCCATCCTCCATTTGGGTTTTAATATGTATGCTCTCTACATCTTCGGACCCGGATTGGAACGCTATTATAAGCCTGGTCGTTTCCTGCTCTTATTCTTCCTGGGTGGCTTTGCGGGAAACGTTTTTTCCTTCATATTTTCCGCTTCCAATTCTCTTGGTTCATCAACCGCTATCTTCAGCTTATTAGCGGCGGAAGGTGTGTTTCTCTATCTTAATCAAAAAATATTCGGGGGAGTGGCCAGGCGGGCGCTCAATAATCTCATCATGATCGCGGTTGTCAACTTGATTATTGGTCTGTCTCCAGGCATCGACAACTGGGGACATATGGGAGGTCTGCTAGGTGGGGCTATTTTCGCCTTTTTAGGCGGACCGATCTTGAAAGTAGAAGGAATTACTCCCAATCTACGTGTCGTCGATACAAGAGAATCCGGTGATGTGATCCGGGCTGCCATTGTAGATATCTTGATCTTCGGCTCTCTGGCCGTCGGCACTATCTTCCTGCGGAGTGCCTGACTGTTGTCAGCCAAGAAGTTCCAGATAATATTTCCGTTAGATGAAATTCGGCTGCCGTTTTTCCATAAATGCTTGCAAGCCTTCGTTGAATTCCTCACCGCGCCGGGCGATATCCTGGATGCGGGCCTCATAATCAAGTACCTGTTCTAAATTGGCGAAATGGGCTTTGTTGAAAACGCGCTTCGCTAATCCCATCGTGCGCACTGGCCCACCGGCAATTTCAGCTGCCCAATCCTCTGCCTGAGGGTTGATGCTGTCGGCAGGCGCTAACCGGTTGACTAAACCCCACTCCAATGCCTGGTGGGCGCTGATGGGCATATTGGTGAAAGCGTATTCGGTTGCCCGGCCGAGTCCAATCAACTTAGGCAGAAATAACGATATGCCGGAATCAAAGCTCAACCCGACACCCAGAAAACCCACCAAGAACTGGGCTTCTTCCGAAGCAATCCGTAGATCGCAAGCCAGAGCTATACCCAGCGCGGCTCCGGCAACTGGACCATTGATGACCGCGATGACCGGCTTCTCCAGGCTCCTGATCTGCAAGATTAGTGGATTGAATGTCCGCGCTAGGTGATCGCGGAATGATTCGTTTCTGACCTGAAAAACCTCACCTAAATCATGGCCTGCGCTGAAAATGTTCCCGCTTCCGGTGAGCAGCACACAGCGAACCTGCGCATCGTCAGCAGCATCTTTAAAGATTTTCTGGGTAGAGAAGATCATCTCCTCAGTAAAGGCATTCGCTTTAGGATGGTTGAGGGTGATGGTCAGCACACCTGACTTCAATCCACTTCGGACATTTTCAGAATCCAACATCTGATCTCCTTTTCTCTTTGCATAAAGCCTCGTTCAACAATATTAAAAGAGGCGGAAAGTTTTTCATTCCGCCTCTAGTGTGTTGGTTTGATTTTCCAGGGCAGGCACGATCTGCTCCCGGCGTTCAACTCGCTATTAAATTGACCAATCTGAGAAATCCGAGTCGCCATCCTCGCTGTCGCCTAAATCATCATCGTACCCAAACTGCAGTTCTATACCCTCATTTGCTAATCGGACCCACAAGATCAATAAGTGCCCACCCTCAGTTTCAATATAGCGTGCAGCGACTATCGGAGCCTGTTCCTGCAAACCATCCTGGGTCCGGTATTCGAGGCATATTGGTTGTTGGTGCCGCCAGGCACGATGGCAGCGTTCGACCAGCTCAGGTCCATTGAATGTCCTCAATCGAGTCACCACGATCTCACTCAGATTTGGACTTTCGCTCAAGCCCAACACCCATTCATCTTTTATGGGTTCAAATGTAGGTGAGGGACCTTCTATGATAGTTATTTTGTCTTCCATTCTCGTTTCCCAATGCTCCCAAAAAACATTAATATTCTTGGATAGGCAATCATACCATGATTCAATAACCCACAATTCCTGGTTCAGATGGTAGAAAGGCATTCTGATAGAGAATTAATTTATTCCCCAAAACAACCTTGCTGGTCGCAGGGTATAATTCGATGGGAAAGGCATCCCTATGCATAAACTTGTGATTATGGTTGAACAACTTCCCGATGAGGTAAAATTCGACGAGATGTGGCCTGAATTCTTGCATGTATCTGAACGCATGCCGGGGCTAAAAACGGAAGCTACCTGCCGCGTCGAGAGCGTTCTCTTTGGCAACTATCACCCTACCCTGGTGCACGAGCTATATTTTGATTCGGTGGAGGATATTAAAAATGCGATGAGGTCCCCTGAAGGTAGAACTGCTGGGGAGTTGCTCCAACGGATGACGGGCGGGCGAATGAGCCTTATCATCGCTGACCACAAAGAAGATCAAATAGAAAATATCCGCCGCTACCAACGGTACAGGAACGATGCACAGTAAATCAGAGCTCAATCCATCCCATTTGGTAGATTTTATGCGCGCAAATGATATCCCGGGTGAAATCCTTCATCTGGAGGTGCCAACGCCAACAGTGGAGGCTGCTGCATCTGCAGTAGGAACCGCACCCGAAAATATTGTGAAATCCCTGCTCTTTCTTGTCGGTGATGGTTCTGTTCTGGCAATCACCTGTGGTCCAGCTCATATTGAGCGCCGGGCGATCGCCGCCCATTTCCAGGTTGGGCGAAAAAAAGTAAAATTGGCTGACCCGCAGATTGTGCTGAAGGAAACGGGCTACCAGGTTGGGGCAATGCCGCCTTTCGGGCATTTTTCTCGTCTGCCCACATTGATCGATCAACGGGTCTTGGAAAAGGATCAGGTATATGCCGGTGGGGGTTCAGCACAAACCTTGCTGCGCATCGCTCCTGAAACGATTTTAGCTGTATCCCAGGCTCAAATATTAGACCTGCTCGTACCCCCCAAACACAAGATTGATACCCAGGCAGGTTAGCAAAGATGCCTGCTGAAAGGAAAATGCATCCGCTGGCGCGCTTCCTGTTGTTTATCCTTTTGGTGGGCGTGATCGTGGCTGGCTACCAGGTCTACAGCTGGATCAGCAGGCAGAGCCGGCGTGCTCCGCAGGTCTTCGCCTGGCTGCGCAACCCACAATCCCATCCCGAATGGACCATCAAAATTGGTGAACGATGTGGGCAGGCACCTCTGGTGATGCCAACTGACGGTTTCGTTGGTTTTTTATGGGGTGACTCTTTTCGTCCCGGACACAGCCACCAGGGGCTGGATATATTCGGCGGGGAGGGATTAAATCAAACCCCTGTCATCGCTGCTTACCCTGGCTACCTGTCTCGATTGCCGGATTGGAAATCATCGCTGATCATCCGCATCCCGGATGACCCCCTTCATCCCGGACGGCAGATCTGGACTTACTATACTCACATGGCTGACGCGGCCGGAAATTCCTATATTGACTCCCAATTTCCGGCAGACACAAATGAAGTCTATGTTGAAGCCGGCACACTCTTGGGTTACCAGGGAAATTTCTCCGGAGATCCCAATAATCCCGTCGGTATTCATCTGCATTTCTCGATTGTCCAGGATGATGGGCAGGGAAAATTCCGCAACGAATTAGAGATCAAGAACACGCTCGATCCCTCACCTTACCTGGGTTTACCAGCCAATGCCGATAGCAACCAGGGTGAAATCCCCATTTGCCCCACCGACATGAAGTCATCTTGATCGGTGATCCTTTACCAATAACTGAGATAGCCACCCAAGATAGATCAACTGTGACTGCAGGGAGTAGCCATGAACTTTAAAGATAAAGTTGTCCTCATCACTGGCGCGGGTCGGGGCATCGGCCGGGAGATCGCAGCTTCTTTTGGTACTCAGGGAGCGTGGGTCGCGGCCAATGATATCACCCCCGTCAATCTTGATCATACTGTTCAGCAGATCAGCGACGCCGGAGGGGTCGTAAAAGATTATGTCACCGATATCAGCAAGAAAATGCCCGTCCAGGCTATGGTGGCACAAATCCTCGATGAATGGGAGCGGATCGACATCCTGGTCAACAACGCCGGAGTGGAACCGCATGCCCCATTGCTGGATCTGGACGCCTGGGATTGGCAGCGTACCATCGACGTGAATTTGAGTGGACCTTTCTACACTACTCAAACTGTGGGTCGCATCATGCGAGAGCAGGGGCAGGGCGTTATTGTCAATATCGCTTCCATTGCCGGGCGCGCCCACGGTTTGAAAGACCGCTCAGCATATGTAGCCAGCAAGATGGGTCTCATCGGTTTGACTCGTGAAGCCGCCCGAGAACTGGCTGCATACAACATTCGCGTCAACGCGGTCTGCCCGGGGGTTATCGAAACCGAGATGACCACTGAATTACGGCAGAATGAAGCCATGGTTGCCAAATGGCTGGAGGATATCCCGCAATCACGCCTTGGGCAGCCGCAAGATGTCGCTGGTCTGGTGCTGTTTTTGTGCAGCGATGCTGCCAGATACATCACTGGGCAAGCGATCAATGTGGATGGCGGGAAGGTGATGAACTAGATCAAGCACAAAATATTTTATACATTCTCAAATTAACTCTCACTCAGGAGATCGATATGACCGAATATACCTCAATTCTCGTTGAAACTCACCAGCGGGTTGGGCTGATCCGCTTCAATCGCCTAAAGGCGCTGAACGCACTGAATACCACAGTTCTAATGGAGCTGAATAGGGCGCTGAACGATTTTGACAGAGATAGTCGTGTTGGTGCCATGGTGATCACCGGCGATAAGCGCGCTTTTGCTGCTGGAGCTGATATCAAAGAGATGGTTGAGGCCTCCGCCGTTGAGATGTTGCAGCGTGATCACATATCCGCCTTCGACGGGATCATGCAGATCAAGAAACCTGTTATCGCGGCCGTCTCTGGTTGGTGCCTGGGAGGGGGGAATGAGCTGGCCATGTCTTGCGATATGATCGTGGCTTCGGAGACTGCCAAGTTTGGGCAGCCAGAGGTCAACCTGGGCGTGATCCCCGGAGCGGGTGGCACTCAACGCCTGACACGGGCGGTTGGCAAAGCGGTTGCCATGGAGATGGTGCTCAACAATCGTACCCTGACTGCTGAGGAAGCGCTAGACTTTGGATTGGTCAACCGGGTTGTGCCGGTGGAAAGCTATTTAGCTGCGGCACTGGAATTGGCGAACGAGATCGCCGCCCGGGCGCCGTTGGCCATCCGCTTTGGAAAAGAAACTGTCAATCAGGCTTTTGAGTCTGCTCTCAGCGATGGCCTGGCTGAAGAGCGGCGCGCTTTTTACTTCCTGTTTGCCAGCCAGGACCAGAAAGAAGGCATGCAGGCTTTCATCGAGAAACGAACCCCCGACTGGCAGGGGAAGTAAAGTAAAAGAACCCCGCAGCTTGCTGCGGGGTTCTTTTACTATTGATCAGTATCTTCTGATTCAGGGGTCATCGTTTCTGCAATCTCCACCTTCTCTTCCATGGTGACCTGGCCGCGCAGGAAGGCGCCCTCCTCGGTGGAGAAGGCCGCCGTGACCACATCCCCCCACACCCGGCCTGTGGAGCGGATCTCCAGCTTCTCGGCCACAATATCGCCCCGC
>SDBV01004275.1_pt1 | contig 20650 bp, 22 predicted proteins | sample 2277081 | NCBI WGS metagenome assembly SDBV01 (sample SAMN10402039, study PRJNA504765) | marine sediment metagenome | isolation source: marine sediment core GS10_PC15, 223 cmbsf | place: Arctic Ocean: Southern Knipovich Ridge | collected 2010 | reverse complement strand
AAGAATTTGAAGGAACTTATGGGTAAAATGATTCCAGGCGATGAATTAATAATCTATAAATTGAGTAACTCAGGACTCAATATTAACCAGCTTTGCTATTTGATTAAACATCTGAGGAAAAATGGTATCCATTTCCGAAGCATATTGGATGGCGTCGACACAAAATCAGAAAATGGAACTTATTTTTTAAATTTTATAGAATCTATATCAGACTTAGAGAAAACAGAGAAAATTACAGAGAAGACAATGGAGAAGAATCCTGCTATTGAACCTAAAATTGTTGTTGATTCTAAAAAATCAAAACGAGGAAGAAAACCTAAATTCTCATATGCTCAGATAATGGATATAAAATCACAGCGTATTAGGAAGGTCCCTATTAAAGCGATAGCAAGAGAGTACAATGTCACCATTGCGACCATTTGGAATTATATTAAAAAATCTTATGATAAGGATTTCCGGTATGTCCCTGAGAAGGATTCGGAGAAAGCTAAAACGAATAACGTTAATTTTGAAGATATTACTTTCAAGGACTTCAATATAGTTAGGATTAAAAAGAAACAGAACACTTACAGTGGTGAAGTTATGACCGTTAATGAAGGGCAAATGTGCCTAGCTTAAGTAAATAAAGTACAACCGACCCGGACATATAAAACAGATACCCCCGATTTATTATATTTGCAAAACCCATAATTAGTATCTATTATACTAATTATGATAAACGTTGAAAAACAGCATATGAACAGCATATGAACAGCGACGGTAACAGTGTAGGAAGTGAAAGGGTCATTGGGCGCCCCTTTGAAAAGGGCCAATCTGGTAATCCTAATGGCCGGCCAAAAAAAGAAAATACTTTTTCTGACACTGCGATAGAGTTATTGGGTGCGTCGGAAATAGACATAAAATACACTATAAATGGTAAAGAAAAAGAGATCCGGCTTGAATCAAACAAAAATATATACTTCGGTCTTGTTTCTGCTTTAATTTTAGAGGGACTTAAGGGCGATGTTCGGGCTATAAAAGAACTCATCGATAGAACAGAAGGAAAAGCTGTTCAAAAAATAGATTTAGAGGGTTCCATTGAGACTAAACTACCTGATTTATCCCATTTAAATGTAAAGCAGCTTGAGAAATTATATGGAAGCTTCTCAAAAGATACTACTTAATGCTGCAGAGAAGGCGTTATGTGAAAAATCTTTTTACCAATTCTTTAAAATAGGATGGCGATATTCTGATCCCGCTAAGTTTGTTGATGATTGGCATATTAAGGTACTATGCGACGCGTTACAGGGCGTTTTTGAGGGCAAAACAACACGATTAATTATTAACATCCCCCCTCGATGCAGCAAATCCACAATAATATGCGTCTTTTTCCCTGTTTGGTGCTGGATAAAAGACCCCACAAAAAAACTACTAACAGGCTCACACACCAGAGATTTAGCGACAAGAGATACAGTTAAATCTAGATATTTGATGCAATCTTCTTGGTTTCGTAATCTATGGGGGAATGCATTTAATCTATCTAGTGACCAAAACCAAAAAACATACTACACAAATACAGATATGGGCGCTAGGTACTGCTTTAGTGTTGGGGGTGGGATCACGGGAACCGGTGCTGACTACATATTATTAGATGACCCCCTTGATTCTAGTTCGGGAAATTCAAAGAAAAAACGAGAGACTGCTAACCAGTGGTTTGATGAGGCATTGTCAACCAGGCTCAATAGTCAAAAATTAGGCGCTATTGTGGTAATAATGCAAAGATTACACTCTAAGGATTTGACCGGGTATTTACTATCTAAAAGTAAAGAGTGGGACCACATTTGTCTACCTATGAGATTTGAATCTAAGAGTCGCTATGATAAGAGAAAAAAGAAAGGTCAAATACTATCAAAAAGATTTTCAGAGAAGAATTTAAAAAAATACGAGAAGAGTGTCGGTAGGTATGCTGTTGCATCTCAGCTTCAACAGAGGCCATCACCTAGAGAGGGGGGTATAATAAAGTGTGATTGGATTGAGGAATACACTGTGTTACCTAGTAAGGTTTTGTCTTATGAATGGTCTTGGGACAGTGCAATAAAAACCGGAAAAAATAATGATTATACGGTAGGTACATATTGGGCGGAATGTGATAGTGGGTATTATATGGTTGATATGTTTAGGAAGAAAGTCGAATACCCAGAATTCAAGAAAAGGTTAGAATCTCTATATTACAAACATGTATCAAATGCAATTTTGGTAGAAGATAAGTCATCTGGCCAACAGTTAATACAAGAATACAAAAGAAGAACACGCCTTCCTATAATAGGTATGATGCCTGGTAGGGATATGCTTTCTTCTAAAGAAGAAAGATTGACGCAGGTGTCCGACTTATTTGAATCTGGGATAGTCAAATTCCCAAAAAATGCCCCTTGGCTTGAAGATGTGATTGATGAATTAACAAGTTTCCCAAAGGCAGATCACGACGATATTGTAGACAGTATATCCCAGTATCTATCAAGAAGGATACGGAAAATGAGAAACTCAAAGCCGGTACCAAATGACATCCAAGATGATCTAAAAACCAAATCTAATTCCCTTGATTGGTAAAATAATAGTATAATTTAAATATGTTATTTTTATAAATCTAAAAATAGGTAGGGAAAAATGGCTATTTTCGACACTAACGGAAACGAATTTCAAGTTAAGACATCACAAAGAAGCTCTAATATAAATAATGGTGGATTAGATAGTCATATGAGTAAGGTTATTGGTGGTATCGGTACTGATATAGCTGATAATTTTTATGATGAAGACTTTCTAGCCTTATTTAACGACTTCGAATCTAGGGCCGATCAATTTGAAAAGATGGCTAGAAGCGATCCGGTTATTAAGGGGTTGTTGAGAGCTACTATCAATCCAATTATTTCGGCTTCTTGGAATGTAAATTTTGAAGATTCTCAAGATATTACTGACGAACAAAAGAGACAATTAGACTATATTCGGTTTGTTATATTCGATGATCTTAAATTTCTAGATAAAAAACTGTTTGAAATACTCACCTTCTTTAAACAGGGTTGGTCAATATTTGAAAAAGTATTTATCCATCAAAAAACAAAGCAATTTGGGGATATCATATCTATCCGATTACCCATTAGAATGCAAAAGACGATAGAGACTTTCCTTTTTAGAGATGAAAATCACCCTGATAAAGTCACTCATTTAAGGCAATTATTTTCATCTAACCAATCAGTGAATGCAGATATTCCTATTGAAAAACTCATCGTATTCACTCTTGGACAAGTGGGTAATGACCTAAGTGGGGAATCGATATTAAGAAGTACATATAAACCTTGGAAACAAAAAGACTTTACCGAACATATGCAGATGATTGGCATTGAAAGGATGGCTCTTGGGACGCCAGTCACAAACCTACCTGAAAACTATGAGGAAGTTGATTTAACCTCGGTAAAAAAACAAGTAAGAAATTTTATGTCTAATGATAAAGCCGGTCTTTTTCTTCCTTTTGGGTTTGATACCAAGCTAATCCCTGGCGAGATGAACAACAAGGCTATCCAAGATACAATAGATTCTAAAAATACAGAAATGGCTATATCAATGTTGGCTCAGTTCCTATTATTAGGCCAACAGAATAGAGGGGGGGCGTTTTCTCTTGGCCAAGATCAGTCAGATTTCTTTTTAAATAGCCTGGAATACTCAGCTTCGATAGTCATCCACAACATGAATCAATTAATTAAAGAGCTAATTTCTATACAGTTTGGACCTCAAGACGAATTTCCAAAAATGGAAGTCAAAGGGGTTAACAGTAAGGCATCAAAAGAGATGGCCGATACACTAACAACCCTAACCGGTATCGGATTATTGAAAGCCGATGACAGAATACAAAAATTCGTACGTGAATTATATAAATTACCTGAAATAGATGAGGAAGACATCCAAGAAGGTACGCCGGAATTACCGACAAACCTATCCGAATCAAATAATGACACTATCCAATTGCAAGATTTTGGATTCAAGGAAAATGTTTATGTGAAAGGGATCACTGAAAACGAAAATTTCATACAAGATTTCTTTAATGATAAGTATATTCCTGAGACTGAGAAGCTAGAATCTAATATTCAAAAAATATTAAACGATGGTTACGCAAAAGCAAAAACAAATATGGTGGATGGTACGGAATTCATTTCTTTAAAGGGCAATACTGGCCTTAAGAATGACATGAAATCCAAAGTTAAGGATCAGTTTAACAAGTTTGAAAAACGTCTTGTAGGGCCTCAATTCGCCGATAAGATAATGAACGGGGCATTGAAAAATGCTGAGGCTACTATAAAAGATCTATCCGAGATTAAGTTAGCCTTTATTAGCCAGGGGGAATTCAACTCTTTTATGGCTGGTCATATATCAAATATCGAGGCGGTATTCTTCAATGAAGAACGTAGAATCCTAGAAAATATAGAATCAAACTTTGGTAATGGTCTTAGCATTGATGTAATTGAAACCCAGGTAGACAATATTAAATTAAATCGAAACATTTTAAAACTATCGGTGGTTGCTCACCCTCGCGCTGTATTTAGAGGTGATGTACTTAGATGGGCTGAATCGAATGATATCACTAATTTTAAAATGTTAATCCCTAGGAATGTTAAATTAGATCCTACCGGTACGACTATCGCATCTATATTTTTAATAAAACAATTATTGGAGTGGGAAGAAAAGAATGCTGACAAACAAAATGGTGGAGGTGTCGTGGGTGGCTTGGGATTACATCATGGAAGCCAGGAATATTATTTACCAATAGCGGCTAATGAGTTAAATGCAGCACAAGAGTTAAGTACAGAACAAAGAAAGAATTTAGAGAAAGTTTCAAAGTGATGTAAAATATTATTATGATATTTTATAAATATAAATATTAGGGGTTATTATGTCATTTAAATTACAAGAAGGTACGGTTATCCAGACATTGATTTTATCAAAAGATACATTTGAGGGGGTTTCCAATGCTAAAGAATGGATCAAAGAAAATGATTTCATTGACAATAAAGTTGATGAAACTGAAAATTCTTTTCGATTTCGCCAAAGAGAGCCTAACGAATTTAAAGAAGACGGTTTTGGAGAAGGCGAAAAGTTTAGGACTACTGAAATAACAGATGGCGTTAGCGCTGTTATTGGGTTCCTGAAAGAACAATCAACACAGATGCAAGAGGTAGAGGCCGACGGTCACATACATAGAGCTGGTGATGAATTAACGGGCCCAGCTATCGCTGTAGAGGGGGGTCATTGGCATCAAATCAATGAAGAATTCACTTCTGCTGATAGAAACACGCCGGATCATACGCATACGTTACCTAACGGAGAAAGAACTGGTCTTAGAGAACAGCCTGAAAATAATGAAGCAGGTGATGATATTAAAGATAGAGACGAATCCCTACTTGCAGGACATTTAGATAATGACAAAGATAAAGACAAGAGGAATAGGAATTTTCATTTCTGCGTTGATTTTACAAATATAAAACTCAATGAAGGGGATTCAAATACAGCGTGGATTGAAATAATGCATACTATCTCGGGTGCAACTCATGGTGTATTTGGGGAAATAAAAATATCAAAAGAAGATATCGAGCAATACAAAAGGAATTTTGACGATGGTATAAGAGGGCAAGAATTGCCAATTGATTTTTTCCATGAATCATTGAAAGAGGCAGCGGGATGGATTAAAGAGTTGGATATACGGGGGAATGGGGATGAGCTCTGGGCGCTTGCAGAATTCACCCCTAAGGCTGAAAGAATGATCAAGGAAAAAGAGATCAAATTCTTCAGCCCTAATTATAGTGAAAAACATTTAACCAAAAAAGGTAAGGTTATTAAGAATGTATTACTTGGTGGTGGTTTAACGAATAGGCCATTCTTGGATCTATCGCCGATAAAACTTTCTGAAAATCTTATGGTTCATGTTGATGACAATTTAATTGAAAAGGAGAACGAAATGGCAGAAATTAAAAAATTGACTGAAGATATCAGCAAATTAAGTACAGATAATAAAACATTATCTGAGCAGCTAGTCACTAGCCAAGAGGAAACTAAAAAACTCTCTGAAAAAATTGATTCTCTTGAGAAAGAACAAGAAGATCAGAATTTTGAAGGTGAGTTTTCAAAGCTTTTAAGTGAAGGCAAAACCTTACCTTCTCTAAAAGAAAAGCTTAAAGATAAGTTTTCTTCTAAAGAACTTAGTGAATTTTACTCAGAAATGCCCGCTGTTTTGTCTATGAAAGCAATCGGGTCGGAAGAAAATCCAACCACAAAACGATTGGATTCTGCGGAACAATCCATAGTAAATCAAGGAATTTTTACAGAAGAAGAAATCCTTAAATATAAAACAAAATAGGAGGGGTTTAAAATGGCCTTAACAGCAAATAGAGTTAGTAAGTTTTCAGAGAGAAATGAACTTGAACGTTTGGAAGTGGACGTTAGTGATCCTGTAATATTTGAAGGAGCTATATTAGCCAGAAACCCAGGGGGAACAGGAAATCTATTACTCGGTGCCGATACTGCATCATTTGTATTTGCTGGTATCGCATTCGATGAATTCCCAGGGTTTGTACCTCAGGATGTTACAACTATCACAACAGATGACAGGAAAATTGATGTAGCCGTACCTGGTAGTGGGCGATCTTTTATTCTCCCTATCGGTTCAACTGTAGATGCTACAGATATTGGCCTGGATGTTTTTATTGTAGATGATGAAACGGTTGATTTAGTAGGCGTTACAACTAACGATGTTCGGGTAGGAACTATTGTAAACGTTATAGACGCTAACACAGTAAAAGTTAGAATCTAATAAAAAGGAGATAAAAAGATGACTGCAACAGCTGAACTAGTAAAGCAATTTAATGTAATTGCTCGCACTACTTTTAATAAAAAGTATGAATCACACAAGCCTAAATTTAAAAATTTACTATTTACTTTTGATAGTGGATTAGTAGACTCTAATTTTTTCCCATATTTTGATTTTTTAGATCAAGTTGAGGAGTGGACCGGTACGAGGATTTACCAAACATTCCCAGAGGGACATCAATTTCGTATTGAAAATAAAAAATTTGATACGGGTATCAAAATTGGAGTTGAAAAGTTTGAAAGGGCTAGTAATCAAGTCAACAATGCATTAGCACCCTTGAACCCTTATAAAATACGTATTGGTGAGCTTGGTGTAATGGCCGCAGATTTTCCTTCCGTTAGGGCCATAGATATGGTAATCGATGGGGATACAAATACTTTTGGAACTACATTCGATGGGCAGAATTTTTTCTCTGCCACTCATGACTATGCGCCGACGGCTGGTTCTCAAAACAATATCATTGGAGGAACCGGAATTTCACTTTCCCAAATAGAAGCCGATTTAATAAGTGCTAGAAGTCGATTCGCAGGGTTTTCTTATGTCCAATCTCCTAACGATAGGGTTCGAGGTTTAAATGAATCAATTGAAGGCATGAAAATGCTTGTAATAGCACCCTCTAATCTAGATGGTCAATTTTACAAATTAAAGCAAAGTACCTTCTTTAATAATTCAGATAACCCTTCAAGAACTACTTTTGATTTCATGACTTTACCATCTTTGACCGCAGATGATCCAAATGATTGGTATGTTGCATTGCTTGATGAAGAAATGATGAAACCTTTCTTGCATCAAGTAGAAAAACCATTTGCAATTGATTTACCAAAAGCAGATGACGAAAGCGTTAGGCAAAGAGATGAATTTGAATGGGGAATCCGTGGACGAATGAATGTAGCTTATGGGGCTTGGTGGAAAATGATCAAAATTACAAACTCATAAACTTTGAGTAGAAATGGGTGGGGACAGTTTGTCCCCACCTATAATTGGAATATGGAAGCGAGGAGACTAGGAAAATGATTAAAAAAACAATAGAAGTAGAATCAAGAACAGGTATAATTTTGAGGAAGAGATCCTTTAAGAAAGGCACTGTTTGTGTACATGAAATTAAAGGGAATGAATTTTACAGATTTAAATCAGGTGGATTCATTAAAGAATTATCAAAAAAAGAATATCACTATTTAATGGGTCTCTCTAAAAAGGAAGTTCCGAAAGAGACCGAGGAAAAACAACAGCCACAAGAGGCTAAGGACATCGAAGAGCCAAAACCTAAAAAAAAGGGACGGCCTAAAAAAGGGGATAAATAATGAGTACGCCGTTAGGTATATCAGCTAGCAATGTAGAAAGTACAATAGGGGACGCTTCAGGGATTTATAATAATCCTGCATTTGCTGTTACGGATGCAGGCCAAACATTAGACATTTCCACATTAACTCTAAACAATAGCAGTTCTTTAACTAGACACATTTCATTAATAAATATTGGAGCAAATCCAGTACGTGTTGCATTTGGATCAGACGGAACTGCAATCACATTTGTAGATTTACCTGGTAATAGCTGGAATGCTGAGTTATCAGATAGTGCAGGATTATTTAGTCAATTAAGCATAGATGGTAATACAAATAAAATTGGTTTTAGATGTAGCGCTGCTTTAACAACTACAGTTTATATCCTATTAACATAAGGGGAAAAAAATGACATCACTTTGCGGTTTTAATCCATCAACACCACCGGTCCCAATAGGTCAAAAAGGGGTAGCCGATGGGGTTGCCACACTTGATAGTGGGGGTAAAATACCTGAATCTCAAATCCCTAGCTCTGTGTTAGGGGCGTTAAAATTTCAAGGCACTTGGAATGCCAACACAAATACCCCTACACTTGCTTCTGGCGTAGGCGAACAAGGTGATACTTTTATCGTCAGCGAGGCAGGAACAACGCCTTTAGATGGTATTACAGATTGGGAAGTCAATGATTTTCCTGTTTTTAATGGAACAGTTTGGTTGAAAATTGATAACAGTGAACTAGTAACCTCTGTTAATGGGCAGACAGGGGCAGTTTCCCTTAGCTTTTTAAACTTAACGGATACACCTGCTAGTTATGGTAGCGTTGCTGCTTTACCTGTCAAAGTAAATGCGACTACTAATGGATTGGAAGTATCTGACATTATTTCTCTTCAGAGAATAAATACAACCACGGGTGATGATTTCGAGTTAGCTGATCAATCAGGTAGTTTAGCTATTCAAGTTCGTTCTTTAGATGGCAATGTGGGAATTGGAGGGTTTACATCTGATAATAAATTATTTGTTAGTGGTGACGTTCAGATAAAAGCCGCAGCAGTTGGGGACAGTCTTGTTCTGGGGACATTCGATCAATCACAGCAAACCCCGAAACTTAGCTTAGGTGCTCAATTAATCAATTCTATAGAGGCGTTTGTTGAAAGGGATAATGATGGTGCTGGAACGACGTCATTACGACTAAAAGGAACGGCGGGGATAACCTTTGATTCCCAAACAAGTTCCGATCCTTTCACTTTTAATACTGGCGCAGTTGTTGTAAACAATGAAATAAAAACTACTGAAAGATGGGTGTTTGAGAAATATTTTGCGTTCAACAATCCACCTGCTAATAATACTATAAATTTATCATTCAATAACACAGGAGGGTTCCCGAGAGCCTTTACTACAGATAAAAAAGGGAATGTAAATAGAATTAATGTAGCTTTTGATTTTGATTCAGCATACACCGCTTGGGGCGCGGGAACTGTTCAATTTATATTTTTCTTAGATGGGGTAGCACAGCTTACAACAGCGACATTCACAAAAGTACAATTTGATGCAGCTGCGACAGGCATTGCAAATAAAACAGTTGAAATAACTGGATTGGATATCGATTTTGTGAGCGGTCAAGAATTAACTTGTCAGATGATCACATCTGTATCATTTAATGGGACGGGAATTGATATGCATATGATGCTGTTCGGATTTTATAATAATATTTAAAGGAGATATTCAACAATGGCCTACGCTAGCGTTTCTGATGTTCAAGCCTATTTTGCAGATGTTGATTTTGGTAGTTCAGGCGCGGTAATAACCACGGCTGAAATTGACCAATGGTTAATTGAAGATAATAATTTTATAAACGGAAAATTAGAAAAGACAATAGATGTCTCTACTGTTACTAGCGCCGGATTACAAATACTAAAAACAATAAATGCAAAGTTAACAGCCCATAGGGTTGATGGTGCCAACCCATATTTCAATTCAAGAACAAAAGACGAGAAAAGTAATACTCGTAATCTTAGAAAACAGGCTATGGATGACCTAAGCTTAATTGAGAATAGGGATGTTCAAATCACGCCGTCATTCAAAGGGACCATAACTTCATTATTCGTTAATGATCCACCCCCACCTAAAGAGTGGACTAAAACCACAATTATCTAATGAGTGCAGGCTTCTTTTCCACTAAATTAGATAGACAGAGTAAGAAATTAATTGACGGCTTAGCATCTAAAGAAGTTTTAAAGCTCAAAAAAACTATCTCTGATATTGGTAAAAATTACAGACGCAATAGAAGTAAGATGTTTTCGGGGGCACAAAAACGTGACCAAAATTTAGCCTGGAAGCCACTAAATCCATTAACTATAGAATTTAAAAAAAGAAAGTTTGGTTCTAACAAAGGTACATTAATAGGCTCAGGGAGACTTGCTCGTAGTATAATTAGGGAAGGATCAGAGGGGAACATATCAAAAGTTTCTGATTTTGAAGGTGAATTTGGGACTAATGTATTTTATGCTAAATTCCATTTCACGGGTCTACCTAATAGACGGGTAAAATCAGCAAGACAGAGTGCGTTTCTTAGAGCTAACTTAGGATTGTTTAAAAAAGTAGGGGATAAAATTCCACTTCCAAAAAGGGATCCTATATCGCCTAATAAATCTGAAAGAAAGACTTATGGAGAGATATTAAAGCAAGGCATTATTAGAAATTTAAAAGCGATAGGCATTGAGGTAACATAATGACAATAATAAGAGATTCAGAAGATTTATTATTAACCACCAGAGATCTTTTAAAAGACCATATCAATACATTCATTACTAAAATCAACACAGAGAAGGGTGATACATTATTAGACCCTTTCAGTGATAACGAGTTCTTTTTCTTTTTCAGAGGTAAACCCAATCTAAAAAAGATGATCTATATTTTCAATGGAGACGTCAATATCAATTCTAATAGGGGCGGCCTTGCCCAGATATCAGATATATTCTGTTGGATAGTTATAAACCAACAATTGAATGATGATTCATTCTTTAAATCTCTCAGATATATGAGAGCAATACAAGATACATTGAATTCTAGAATTCTAATGGATATCGAAAACACCTCTAGCGATATCACTCTAGAACAAATAGCACCTTTTGATATAGAACAGAAAGACAAGTTCCCTTCAACAATCGTTTCTGGCGTTAGATTTTCAATAGATATTGCAATTAGTTAATATTTTTTTATAAAATTAGATTGTAATGGTATAATTAAAATGAATTTTCATAAGAAAAGAGGAAGCTATGACGGATAAATCAAATATCAGCGATATACAAATAGTTAACGATGTTTTGTCTGCAAAAAAGGTAAAGTATGAGGGTAAAGATACTTTAAATAGCACAATAAGCCTAGGGAGGGGAGATCTAAATTCTAAAAAACGCAGATTTAAAGTTACTAATTTATCAGGTAAGAAATTGTTGATTGATAAATGTGCTTGGTATTCAAGTTCGAATCAAATCACAATTAAGAAGGGAACTTTGTGGGAGGATATTCCACAAGGAGTAAAAAGTAAGATTTCATTTAGTGAAAAAGATTTTAAATAGGAGGAAAATTTAATGGCAATTCAAGCAACTAGAAATCCATTTGGTATCAAATACGCTATCGCATATGATAGATGTTCATTTAAACCATTTGGATTGTGGAGAGTTATAGGGGAAATGAATTTAGATCGGTCTATTGATAACGTACCAAATACAGGGGGGCACATTAGTGGTGCCTGGGATAGTGAATTTGGACAACCAGAAAATAGTATCGCATTAACGGTTCGTGAGTTGCCATTCTTTGCGTTTACTGTACTAGAAGGTGCAACAACTAATGAAATCGTGCCAGAGGCAACGGGTAGTGTCGGAGCGTTAACAAATAAACAAGGGACATCTGTTTTTGATGCAACTACCGGTATCGATTCAATTGCTGCCAAGGTCGGAGTAGAGCAAAATATAAAAGCGATTAGATATATTTTTGTTGCTACCGGTCCTGCCACTGTAGATATTCATTTACATGGTGATGGTACCCCATTTGAAACAATTGAAGGCGTCGTAGCTTCAAATATAACCGTTCCTAGCACAGGCGGGACCGTTGATGTTGATTCATTAGGGATTACAATTACTGGCGGGTCTGGCACGATTGCTTTTGTAACGGATGATACCGCATCTTCTGATACTAGACCAATACATCAAGGGTTTGGTATAACCCCGGTCGGTTCTGAGGGAGACACTCCAACTTCGTTTGGCCTATTAGGTGTTTATCCTAAAAAGTCTGATGGAATGCAATTCTGGATTGATTTTCCAAATGTAGTGGGTAGTGGATTACCAATAGGGGCAACCACACGGGAATGGTCTGAGTCTTCAATCACATTAACGCCATTAATTGATACGGCGACTGACAGATTGTATACATTCTTTAGCAAATTACCAGATGTAATCTGCTAATTAAAAAAAAAGGAAGCGAGGAAGCGGCGATGAAATTAGAACAAAAGAATCAAATTGGTATTATAAATAATGCATTAAGTTGCGTAAACATAGAAGTTGGGGGTAAATCATATATCCCCAACTTCACATTAGCAACGGCTATGATTTTAGAAGAGCGAGATATTGATGTTTTTAAGAATAGTAATATTTTGGAGAGCCCTAAGGGGATAGCGAACGTAATACACGCGAGCTTGCCAATTAAGATTCAAAAAGATATCGATATTTTGGAACTAGCAATTCAAATTGACCTCTCTATGATGTTAAATGTGGCAGAAGCTATCAAGCCTAAAGCCTCAGAATAAAAAACAAACTCAGATTATTGTGATTGAATGGGAATATCTAGATGAAACTCTTGGTTTTCATAGTATATTTTTAAGTGGGACAAGGTTCCCAATAAAATATACTATAGGGGCTATGATATTGTTAGGTAGACAAGGGCTAGATTTGTCTATTGATTTAACCTGGAATATCCCTACAAATTTACCAAAAATAATACACGCCTGCCTACCTATGGACTCCCGAAAAAGTATTTCATTCATTGAGTTAGCAGAGAAAATAAGTACAGACGATATACCTATATTATCAAATCACCTTAGAAGCATTATAGGTACAAATTCAAAAAATATTGAATCAGATAAACAAGGGAAAAGTACCGGCATAAAAGAGATTTTAACTTATATGAAGGTGAATTTCTCATTGTCTGACAAACAAATATTGGAAATGACTATACAAGAGATCCTTGATTTTATAGAATTAAAAAACAATCAAGATGTGGGTTTCTTAAAAAACATAACTTCCTTTTTAGCCCCTGTGATATTAGCCCCGTGCTCTAAAAATCCTAACAGTGTTAATGATCATCTAAGAAAAATACAAAATATCAATAATTCTACGGACGACATAGAGTATAATGATAAGGAGTTAGACGAGTTAGAAAAAAAGTTTAAGGGTATTTAATGGCTAATGACATTGCATTTAAAGTTACAATTGATCCAAAGCAAGCACAAACAGCCCTGGTCAGCCTTCAAAAGAATTTAAAATCAATTGGTGAGGGATTCACAAGATTTGGCAGGCAATCAGCGGTGGCCTTTGCCGGTTTTGCCGCTGTAATTGGAGGGGTAACCTTTGCTTTTGCTAACTTTGAGAGCCAATTAATAGACATCCAACGAACTACAGGTATAACAGGGGATGAATTAAAAGATTTAGGTAGTGAAATATTAGAATTATCTAAAAATAGCGATAGAAGTGCTATCGAATTAGGTAAGATTGCCGCTGCTGCTGGCCAATTAGGTATCCAAGGTTCACAAAATATACTTACATTCACTAAAACAGTTGCCCAAGTTTCAACCGCCTTAGGGTTTGCCGCTGAATTTACGGCAACAGCTCTTGCAAGGATATCCAAAGCCTTTGATATCCCTATAGATGACGTGGAGCGTTTAAGTTCATCGATAAATGAACTTTCACAAACAACCAGTGCAAGCGCTGAAGAAATTGTCATAGCGATTCAAAATGTGGCGCCGGTGTTAGGTCGATTAGCATTCTCTGAAGAGCAAATAGCTGGGTTAACTGCTACATTTATTGAACTCACGGGAAGTGGTGAGAGAGCGGCGGTAGCCTTGAGTCGATTCTTTTCGCAAGCTTCGGATAACTTCGATAAACTTGCTGAGGTAACAGGGTTAAGCCAAGACAGTTTAAAGGAATTATTTGATACAGATCCCACAAAATTCTTTTTATCAATTCAAAAAGGGTTTGCAGGCGTTGAAAGTAACGCATTAAGAACAGCTAAAGCACAAGAGATTTTTGGGATTCAGGGAGCCAGGGCGGTTCTTGCCAACAATGAACAGATTGAAAGGCTGGTAAAAAATCTTAACGATTCGGAAAAAGCCTTTAATGAAAATGTTTCAATTCAAGAAGAATTTGAAGCAACAAGCAAAAAATTACTATTCCAGCTTGGCCGGTTAAGGAATATATTCCAAATACTATTTATTGATTTAGGGCAAAGATTAGCGCCAACCATACGTACAATTATAGATGGGTTAACCAACTTAGCCTTAAAATTTGAAGCGCTCCCGGACCCTATAAAAGATTCCTTAGCCAATGCATTGTTATTAGGTGCGGCACTTACCGGTATGTTTGCTATATTAGGATTTGGAATAGGATTCATCTTAAAGGCAGCCAGTAATTTTATAGCTTTAGGTAGAGTTCTAGTAAAAGTAGCGCCATCATTCAAAAAGATCGCGTTAGGTATCAGAGGGATCTCTTTAGCTTTACTAGCCAACCCAATAGGATTGATTATTGGTGCAATTGCTTTAGCTATAGGTGTCTTACTTTTCGCATTCAGAAATAATTTTGGTGGAATTTTAGATATATTAAAAATCTTTGTGGATCAATGGCTAGCAGCGTTTCAATTCGTTAGAACTGTTGTTGGTCTTGTAGCCAATGTATTAAGAGATAAGTTAGGTGGGGCCTTTAGATTCATAACGAATCTATCCAGGGCTGTCATAAAAAGAGTAATAGAAAATTTCACAATATTTTTTAATGTCTTAATTAAAGGTGCGAACTTAGCTTTCAAACCAATTTCACGTCTATTCGGTGTAGTTAAAATATTTTTCAATGGGATTATCAACGTTGTTGGTATAGCTATAGATAAATTAGGATCCTTTTTTAAAACCTTTGTTAAATTAGCGGCGGCGGTTATTGGATTTGATCTAAATGCTCTTAAAAGCGCCATCAAGGAATTCACTGATACTAGTGAAGATAATGCAGACAGGCTTAAGGATGTGTGGAAAGAAACACAAGACGCCAATACGGAAGCCTCAAGAAAAGCAAATAAAGATATCTTAAAAGATAATCAAGACTTAGCCAAACAATTAACAGCGCCTGGCCTTCCACCTATACCAGGTCTCCCGACTGCACCAGGTGCCCCAGGGGTAACCATTCCAGATGTCCCAGGACCTAAATTTGTTGATACAGAGGCAGAGAAACGAAAACAAGCATTAATACAAGCCGCTCAGGATAGAATTGCAGGCGTTCAAAAAGAAGGTCAAGAAATCTTTACTATCAGGCAAGAGCAATCAATTTTAGAATTACAGTCATTGCAAGGGACTCTAAGCAGACGTGAAGAGTTGGAGCTTGAACAATTTCAAGCAAGAAGAGATCTTTTGTTGGAGCAAGGCAGTTTAGATAAGGAAACTGTAGAGCTATTAAAGCAAGAAGAGCAAACTATCAGAGATCGTTTTAATAGGCTTCAATTAGAGCGTGAAAAACAGCTTCAAATTCAAAGACAGAAATTACAAATAAGTGATCTAACTACCCTTAAAGGTTTTCTTGGTGAAGTAGGGGTAGCCTTCAAAGAGGCCGCTTTAGTCCTGAAAGGGATTAGGTTGGGGGAAGCTATAGTTAGTGTAGCCACAGGCATTGCCAATGCGTTAGCGGGGCCCTTCCCTGTTAATATTGCTAACGCTGCTATTGTTGGTGCTCAGGGCGCCGCTCAGATAGCTACAATACAGGCTCAACAATTCCAGGTTGGGGCTGTGAATATACCAGCTCAAATACCTGCAATTCTAGATCCTGGTGAAATGGTTATTACTAGATCGATTGCTCAGGGTATTAGGGGTGGGGACTTAACATTAGGTGGACCTGGTGGCGGCCAACAGGAAGGGACAACTAATAATTTTAATATTAACTTTGATGGGGCGCAATTTTTAGGGATAGATGAAAGTGCCGTGGATCAAATTGAGGAACTATTGATTGCTAAACGTGAAGTTATTGGCAGCGCATTAGTTCCAGGAATAGGGGTTTAATATGAGCTTAAATACTAGCTTAGGTGAGGGATTTAAATTCTTTCGAAGAAATTTTACTGATATTACAAGGACTGAAATATCGGAGGCTGTAGCTACTATTGATAATAATTCAGCTAATCTTGATTTAATGCTTAATCGGAATGAATTCGATAGGTGGGAATCAATTGGTGCTAATGATGACCAGGTAAAGGTTACATTTGATGTGGATTTTAATGTAGACAGGAATCTAACAGACTTCTTTCTTATAGATACCAATCTAACCAGCTTTGAATTACAGAGATTTGATACAGGGCTAGGTGAGTTTGTTACATTTTTCAATGAAAACAAGAATTTCTTTATGAACTTTAATGGCAGTGATGAATTTATAAATGCCGCAGACGATGCAACTTTAGATATCACAGATGATTTGACTGTAAGTGTCTGGGTTAACGCGGCCGCAGGCTCATCACAATCCATAATTGGTAAATATGATACAAATTCTCAACGTTCTTGGCTTATAACAACAGCTAGTAGTACGAAAGCTAGGGTAATTATATCCGATGACGGAATCGGTGGGCCTCCATTAAGTTCGAATTTAAAAGATTACACCACAAGTATAGATGTTCTTGATAACACTTGGCATCATATTGCATTCACATTTGAAACAGGGGTATTAAAAATATATGTCGATGGAGTTGAAGATACATCGGTGACAAAAACCTCAGATGGTCCAATAACTTCTATCTTTAGTAGTACTACAGATGTAACAATGGCAACTCGTCTAGCTACAGGTGTCGGGGGGCAATTCTTGACCGGAAGCATAGACGAGGCTGCCATATGGGATACTACCGTACTTACCGCCTCAGAGATAGCAGAAATATATAATAACGGACAACCCACAGACCTTTCAGAGCATAGCCAGGCGGTAAATCTAGTATCTTGGTGGCAGATGGGCGATAGGGACGTGCCGCCAACCGTTACGGATAGAATTGGTAGCAATGATGGAAATATGAATAATATGGACGCTACAAATATTGCCGCGTCACCTATTGGAGCTCAAGGAAACCAAGACAGTTTCTTTACGGCCTCATTTACTGGGGTTACAACCGAACAATTCAAACTGATTATGTATAAGACTCAAACTCCCAATGAAGAAAAAAGAATCAATGAGCTTATTATTACAGAACTTATAGGTCAATTTGAGTTCAGACCTTTTGCCCAGCCTCGGCACGATGGGAATGTAGTAGAAAATAAGATGATTAATGGCCGATCAAAGTTTGTCTATAATCTAGTTCAGCATAATTTTAATCTGACATTAACAAGTCACACAAGCATACCTGATAGACAGTTAATCCAAACCCTCATAGATCTGAATGATTCCTTTATCTTTTGGCCTTCTGGTGGTGATGAGACGCAGTTTTCATTTGCAGATGAGGGATATAGGCTCGAAGATATATTCTTAGTTTCTATGGCTAATTTCCCTAGTCCTTTCTATACAAGGAATTACTATAGGGCTGGGACTAATTTACAGATTCTTTTAAAAGAGGTGTCATAGCCTTGGTTGCATTAACCCCAGTCGCTAAACATTCTAATAATCCGTTCCAATTCAAAGTCCTTAAAGTTGAACTTGCTACTAGACGGACAAATAATACATTAGATCCATTTGTTGATATTACGCGCTTTGTAAAGAAGGGCGGAATAAGCCGTTTGAGTAAGTCTATAGATTCAAATGACTTTGATATTGGATTTTTTGAACAATCAAATTTAACACTCACCCTAGATAATTCTCAAGGTCAATTTATGAAAGGGAGAGGTTTTTTTGTAAACAAGATCATAGATAGGTCTAGAGTGAAGGTGGTGGCCGGATTTAGGAACATAGACGATGGCACTATCGATTCCGAAACTACATTTGAGGGGATATTGTCCGCTGAGACGGCCAACGCTTCCCTTAGATCTGAGACTATAACCTATAAGATATTAAGTTTCAGTTCATTGATTACAAGATTAAGAAGCAGATCCGCCGCAGTTGATGACGGTATGGACTTCAGGACTGCTATATTCAACCTATTAAATATTAATGAAATCAAAACCTATATCACGGTCGATATAAACAATATAAACCCTAAATTCAACGGCACGGTTGATAGTGGTGTCTTTTTTGAGGGTAAACAGTTAGATGAATCTATAAATAAACTCTTGTTAGCCTCCAATTCTGTATTAAAAATAAAAAACAACACTATTTTCATACAGGATAGGGAACAATCTGTAGATGTTAAGTTTGAATACTTCGGCAAGGGAGGCACTAGACCGGCTAATATAATAGATATTAGCAACTATAATGAAGGGGACAAAAGAATCATCACTCGTGTCCAATTTGAGGGTGATCTAGGGGTGTTTGATTCCCCCGACTTTATTATTGATAAGTTCGGGGCTAAATTAAAACGTGTTGATATAGGATTTATTACCAATACGATTAAAAAGTTTGGTATCTCGCAAGATATACTAGGAGAGTTCCAATTCCCGAAAACTGAGTTTCAAATCACAGGCCCTTATTTAGGCGAACAGGTCGATTTATTAGATTTAATAACAGTAGATAACCCAGGGTATGATTTTAATACAAACGTGGCCCTGTATGACTCCCCTGATTCGGAATATGACACTGATGACGTATACGCTAGTAGTAATACAGGTTTGATAATTGATAAGAATCTGGGGTTTAAAGTCTTGAAAGTAGAACATGATTTTGCGAGGTATCAAACTAAATTAAAAGTGAGAAGGATTGGTAGCAAGGAATTTGATGGTCAGTTAAGTTAGCGGTTTTCTTTCTTGTCTCTATATTTACGAAACTCGACCTTAACAGTATCCAATTTTTGAAAATTCATTATATTTTTATCAATGAAGGATTCAATGTACGGGATTAAGGACTTCATATTTGAAAATTCTTTTCTAACTTCATCTATCTGCACATCAAAATACCCATTAAAAACCTCCATTAGAATATCAATATCCCTTATTCTTTGGTCTAAATCAATTAATTTCTGGTCAATCTCAACCAATTTTATATCAATAGTGGCGTTCATTTAGATAACTTTCCCAGTAGCTAAAGCGAAGATTTGCTTTCTCAACTCTTCAAATTGTTTACCGATATGGATTTTGAATTTATCATCGATACTAACTTCGAATTTTTCTAGACTTTTGTCTATAGCTTTTTCTATGGATTCTATTTGTTCATCTATGTCTTTTTTAGTGTAAACGGACTCTTTGAATTTCCTGAAATCTTTTGAAATTTCTTTTTTTCTTTTAAAAATATAGCCAGTCCAAAAGAGATTACCAATAACTAACGAGCCAAAAATTGTCATTGGTGTAGAATTAAGTATGAAGTCTACTATACCTGTAATGCTCTTTATCATCATCGTTTAGGTGAGCGTTTCCAGGGATACCTTTCTTGAATTCAGTATTGTTAATTGAGAAGCAAATACAGAAAATTGAGTCGTGAAGCTTAATTCATTGGCTTTATCTTTTTGTAGTTCTAATAAAACAATTTGGGTTTCAATATTTCTTAATTCATCATTACGAGACTGATTAAAATCATACCCAGGGTTAGGAACCCAAGCACTATTTGCATACCACTCTTTAATCTTTTTATCTTCTACAAAGCTACATAAGCCTTCATTTGGTCCTTCCACTATGATCCCAGGCTTATAATTAACAATTGTATTATCAAATAATTTTACATCCATTTTATTGCCTATAGTCATAGCCTACAGCGGCTAAAAATGCTTCGCTCACCATTGATTTAAGCGCTAAGATCGTTCCGTTTTGTATTAACATATTAGCAGAGATACCGGTTTCTTGGGTGAACCCAGATGTTGATTGAACAGCATATACTAGCATTCCACTTGTAGCGGTAAAAGCCCGGATGACAAAAAATACTTCTTGGATATTTGGATTTTGTGCCGTAGCAACAAACCTACATATCCAATTGTTTATAGGGGCCGGGATCGTATTGAAATCATTCAACGTTAATGAGGTGGATAAACCTGTTGATTCCTGTGCGTTATGGTAATGATACTGTCCCTTTTGATAATCGAATTTTAAAATATTACTAGCCCCATCATTAAAGACGGTTACTCCGGTCCATCGCCAATATCTGAATGGATGATAGTACCCTTCTTTCTTATCTGGCAACCTAGGCGGTTTATC
>SDBV01004274.1_pt1 | contig 20653 bp, 18 predicted proteins | sample 2277081 | NCBI WGS metagenome assembly SDBV01 (sample SAMN10402039, study PRJNA504765) | marine sediment metagenome | isolation source: marine sediment core GS10_PC15, 223 cmbsf | place: Arctic Ocean: Southern Knipovich Ridge | collected 2010 | reverse complement strand
CCAGTACCTGTTTGGCGAAGTCCATGCCACCCTGGGCCATGTAATCCTTGGCCATCATCATCCGGTAGTATTCTTCAATGACCGCCTGGACCATACCGGAAGAGACGTCTCGCAGCCTGGCCACTTGTACGGAGATCTTTTCTACCTCTTCCTCAGGTAAATGCCGCATGATAGCGGCGGAAGCGGCCACCCCCATTGCAATCATTAGTATGGCCGCCTTCTCGTAGGGAGTCATTTTCGGTACGTTTGATTCCCCCCTGGCGGCGGGATTGCCTTTGCCAATGGCTACCATTTCATTACGCCTTCATACCAGAAGACCATATTCGCAGGAGCTGAGCCGCGCCTTCCGGATTATCTTCCGTGAACTTGGTTACTTCCTGTGTCATCCGGTCCTGGGCCTCGAGTTGGGCTCGGGCCTCAGGTGAAAGTTTTTGCATAAAAGTATCGGTAACCATCTCCATCTCGCCGGTGGCCTCCAAGGCTCCAGCGGCAGTGACCGGCATACCGCCTGGGATGGCCGCCAGACCTTCCACGCCGCCCACCATTATGGCTTCCTCCACCACGGCGCCCGGTAATAGCTGAGTGATACTGATGCGCTGGGCAGTGCGGTGTAGAATTTTCAACAGGAAGTACAGGGCCACCAAAAGGCCTATCCCAATCGCGGCATTGGCAACATGTTTCTTCCAGAAATCGCTACGTTCTATCGACCGCATTGAGGCTGCTTCGGCCAATTCCAACTCGCGATCAAACTGCATGTTTTGGACCTCGATCTGGTCGCCGCGGGTCACGTCGATTCCCAAAGCCGTGGATATGAGGGCGCTGAATTGGTCTAATTCCGTGTCTGGCCGGGGCTGGTAAGTCCTGACCGTTTCTCCCTCGGTGTCGGTACTGGCTACGTAGCGGCCATCGACCAATACCGCCACGGTCAGTCGGCGCAGGTCGCCTGAACTGGCAATGAAATGCTCAACGGTCTTGTTAAGTTCATAATTGGTTACCGACTGTTCGATGACCCGGCTGGAAGTGTCGGCGCCGGAGAATGATTCGTTGTTGCGCTCTTCGCTCAGGATGGCCGCATCTTCGGTATCATAAAACTCGCTGGTGCGTTCCAACTGCTCAAAATTCAGTTCGGCTGATACCTTCACCATGGACTTGCCCGACCCTAATACATCATCCATTAGTTCCTGGGCTTTATGCTGCAACTCAACTTCCACCGATCGCCGAATCTCCCAATTTCGACTGCCGATGGGGTAATCCCCATTCTCCTTGATAGCCTCAGTCAACAGTTTGCCGGAAGCGTCCACAATACTCACGTTCTCTTCCAACAGATCGGGAACACCATTAGCCACCATCATGGCGATGCCTTTGATCTGCCTGGGCCGCAGATAGGCCGTGGGTTCCAGGTGCAGGACGATGGAGGCCGAGGAGGCCTGTCTATCTTCGAAAAATCTTTTCTCCGGGATCACCAGGTGGACCCGGCACATTTTGACTTCATCCATCATATTGATAGTATGGGTCAATTCCCCCTCCAGAGCCCGCTGGTAGTTCACCCGTTGCATGAAGGTGGTCATACCCATGCGTTGTTCATCGAACAGTTCAAACCCGGTGATCGCACCGGTGCCCAGTCCGCCCGCGGCAAAGGTAAGCCGGTACTCGGTTACCCGATCCACCGGTACATAAACGGCCGTCCCGCCCGAAGACAATTGATAGGGTACGCCATCATCACGCAGGGTGCTGACGATCTCATTGGCGTCCTCCGGCGATAGATCCCGATACAGCAATGTGTATTCCGGCCGGTTGGCCCACAGCGACAGCACAATCAGCGCGCTGAGCACGCCGATGGCCACGATGAACAGGGCAATTCTCTGCCCGATGGTGAACTGCTCTAGAAAAGCTCTTATCTGCTGAAAAAATGGAGGCATATCAATTTACCTTTCCAACTGTCCGCTAGATATTCATCCGGTTGATTTCCTGGTACGCTTCCAACATCTTGTTGCGTACCTCCAGCATCAGTTTAAAACTGACGCTGGCCTCTTCCAGGGCCACCATGGCGGTGTGCAAGTCGTCCGATTCTCCCCGTACCACCTTGCTCATCTGCTCATCCGCTTGCACCGCTTGGTCGTTCACGGCATAGAGCATTTCCTTCAGCTTCTGGCCGAAGGTCGGGCGTCCTGTTTCCTCCGGCTTGACCAGACGACTGCTTTTGTCCGGCAGACCTAGCGGGGTGATGCGGGTAATATTCTCGCTGATTTTCATATCAACCTCTCAGATCGATAAAGTTCCCGATAGGCACCGGACGGGGCTTCTGCGGACCGTAGGACTTTTGTCCAGTGCCTTCTGGGACATTAAACATTAAATCTATAATACTTTTTTCACCGGTTGTCAAGACTGATTCTTCCGTTTCAGCCCCCTGCGCCGGATTTTGCCACCGGTTTTGAATAGGAGCCTCCAAGTGACTGAATTCGACCTCTTCGGCAGATTGCCCAGCGGTCGGAAGGTCAAGAGGCCTTGGGCGGGCATTTCCCCGTGGCGCGGTTACCACCCGTGAAAGGGACTCCTGCAGCGTGTTATTGACCTGCATGAGAAGCTAGATGTCCAGTGTTTTCCGGGCTAGGGTCTTGGCAGCAGTCAGTACCGAAGTGTTGGCCTCATAGGATCGTGTGGCGGTGATCATCTGCATCATCTCATCCACCACATTCACATCCGGCATGCGTACAAACCCCCGGGCATCCGCTTTGGGATGGGTAGGATCGTAGACCACTCGCTCGTTGGGATGCTCAATTATCTTGGCCTCCGGCCAGGGTTTGCTGTACCACCGATGCCGCTCGTTAACCCCCTTTAAGTGACTGTTATCCGATCTATGCAGGGCCAGGCGTTTGCTGCGCAGCAACGATTGAAAGGGCTCTTTACCGGCCTGCGGGTCAACCGTCTTGCGGTGGTAGATTGGCTCGCCCAGGCCGGCCACCATATTGGCGTTTGAGATATTCTCGGAGACGGTCTCCAGTCGGGCGAGCTCAGTGGTCAAACCCCGGGCGGCGTTACCGAAAATACTGAATATACCTGGGATCCTCATCTGTTTCCTTCCTTAATCACCGAATCCGGCCGGTAATGGCGCTGGTCAAACCTTCGAATTTGCGCCGCAACATCCGGGCGGAAAAATCGTAGCGAATCTGGTTCTGGGCCAGGTCGGCCATCTCCCGGGTGATCGACACCTTGCCACGCTCCCATTCCGGGGCCAGCTTCTCCGATGGATCAGGCCGAATATGGCGTGGATTGGTAACTTTCAGCCCCTTCTGCAATTGGGCGGTGGACAGCTCGTCGAGAAAACGGGTTGGCTTCCGTTTATAGTCCGGATTGTTCAGATTCGCCACATTTTCGGAAATGTTCCGATGATGGCGCATGAGAATATCCAAGGAGCGCTTCAGCAACACTCCGGATGGATTGTTGAAAATCTTCATCGCGAATGGTCCTTATGCCTCATTCTGGGTGGAATACGCACAAGAGTCGTGCCAAACTACCGTCTGGAGGGATATAGCAACGGCTGCGGTGAGTAGTGGAGCCCCAAGTAGGCGTTAGCACGGGAAAAATTTGCCCTGCCGGGAGAAAAGTTACCCAGGGCGGGAGACATTGATAATACCAACAACTCTGATCGGTACTGGATGGGCGAGACCTTGTTCCCGCCTGGTCGGTTCAAAAACTGAGGGGCACCCCTCAGTTCATAGAACCATCGATCTCATACAGCTTGAGTTTATTACGCAAGGTCTTCACCGAAATGTCCAAGATCCGGGCCGCCTGGGTACGGTTATTCCCGGTCCCCTCCAGCGTTGCCAAAATCGCCTGCTTTTCCACCTCAGCAATAGTGTTACTGCCGGTAAACACCGTATCCAGCGTGCCTGTCTCCCGAGCTGGGGAGGGGAAAAAGTGTTCCATCTCCAACTGGGGAAGGTCTCCGGCGAACAGCACCGCCCGCTCGGTGTTGTTCTTCATCTCCCGCACATTTCCCGGCCAGCTATAATGTTCAAGCTTGCGCTGGGTCTCGGTGCTAATCGTCTTTTTAGGCTGGCTGTACTTCCGGCAGAACAGGTCTATAAAGTATTCCAGCAGTATGGGGATGTCATCCTTCCGGTCCCGCAGCGGAGGTACCAGGATCGGTACTACGTTCAGGCGATAAAACAGGTCCTCGCGGAACTGTCCTTCCCGCACCAGGGTTTGGATATCCCGGTTGGAAGTAGCCACTATGCGCACATCCACATCAATGAGCTTATGGCTGCCCACTTTGGTGATCTGCTGTTCCTGAAGCACCCTGAGCAGCTTGGCCTGCATGCCGGGGGCGATCTCGCTGATCTCATCCAGCAGCAGGGTACCACCGTTGGCTTCCTCAAAAATGCCCTTGGTGGTCTTACTGGCACCGGTGAATGAACCTTGAATGTGCCCAAAAAGTGTGCTCTCCATCAGGTTCTCAGGAATGGCGGCACAATTGAGCTGCAGGAAAGGCTGCTTGGATCGGTCGCTACGACGGTGCACCGCTGTAGCCACTAGCTCCTTGCCAGTCCCGCTCTCCCCCTGGATGAAGACCGGGGCATCACTGCGGCTGACCATTTCCACCACCTGCATCACCTCAAGGAGCTCCTTGCTCTGACCGACCATATCCGTGATCACCGCCTGGGCCTGGAGCTGTTCCTTCAGATGCCGATTCTCCCGCCGTAGTGAGTTTATCTCAAAATAACGACTCAACCGGGACTCGATTTCCGTAATCGAGAACGGCTTGGTAAGATAATCGAAAGCCCCTTGCTTCATCGCCTTCACCGCCGTTTCCACCGTGCCATAGGCGGTGATAATGATTACCCCCGGCGGCTGATCGAATTTGTTGACGGCCTGCAATAACTCCAAGCCGTCCATTTTAGGCATTTTCAGATCGGTAAGTACTAAATCGGGAGGTTCCGCCTTGATCTTGGCCAGTGCCGCCTCACCGTCCTCCGCCAGTTCCACCCGGTATCCCTTGCCTTCCAGGGTTTCCTGAAGGAAAAGGCGGATATAATTGTCGTCGTCTACGACCAGAATGCCGTACGCATCCATGTTTTTAGCTCCTTCGAATCCACCGGATAATCGAACTTGCTCTCATGATCAGCCGGTCCGGAATTGGCAACACCAAATTACGTTTACTGGAAAGCACGGACATTAAATGGGCAAAGCGATCTCCAGCCGAACAGCGCCTGGGCTCCGGGGGGCAAACTCGGCCCGTCCGCCCAGAGCTTCAATGATCCGCCGCACCTGTACCAATCCCAGGCCCAGATGCCCGGATTTGGTGGTGTAGAAGGGCACCCACCACTCTGTGGTGTCGCCGGTACCCGTACCATTATTGCTATTTTGTACGATGATCAAAGCTTCCCGGCCATGGTCCTGCAGCGTCAGGCGGACATCTCCGGTTGCCGGTTGCTCCAATGCTTCCAGCGAGTTAAACAACACCTGTTCCAGTGCCAGTCTCAACAACTCGGGGTCCGACACCACCTGGATGTCCGCACTTTTTACCTCCAGTTGGATTACGTCATCATCAAGGGATTTCTCAGCCGTCACCTGCTCCACGGTGTGGAGTAAAAACGATCCCAGGTCCACCTTCATCCAGTGCGGCTCAACGATTTCATTAAAGACTGTACCCAGGGCAGTGGCCAGCAGATTGAGCCGCTCGATCCCCAGCTTGATCATATTGAGCTTGTCGCTTTCCTTGGGATCCAGGGTCTGCACCTGCAATAGCAATTCGGCGAACCCCTGCATGGAAGTCAATGGCGTGCGAATCTCGTGTACCAGCGTCCCGGTGAGATTCTTGAGGATCTGATTTTCCACCTCCCGCAGGTGGGTCAACTCCAGCTCCTGGGCCACCAGCAGCAATAAGCGGCCCTTTTCGATAGGGTTGTCCAGATAAATGCAGTCGTATATCCCGGCTGAGCCCGCATCAGCCAGTCGTACCTCTACCCCGCTACGCGAACTGGCCTCGTCCAGCAGCTGCTGTAGGGTTTCCAACGAACCGGGAGCCAGTACGTCGGCCAGTGCACTGGTATCCTGCAACTTGAAGTCCCGCTTGGCCTCACTATTGGTGGAAATGACCTCCAGGTCCTGGTTAATTACCAGGGAGGATTGGGACAGTCCCCCAACCAGGGTACCCATCAGATACAAGGGGGCCAGGTTTGGCAACTCCAGGGAAGTGGGTGGCGGGGCCGGTTCCCAGGGGCCTTGGCTATCGGAGAGTAACTCCTGTTCCAGTTGGTGATAGGCGGCCTGGACCCCGGCCGCCGAGACTCGAAACTGTTCGATTAGGTCATCTATGGGAGCCTTGGGGTCCATTCAGTCCTCATTCTCTTCGGTCTGCTGTTCCTTAATCCCATCTTCCTCGGTTTGCACCGCTGGCGGGGCTGACTCGCTTTCCGGCGGGGGTTCGGGCTCCGGGCGCTGTCCGAGTTCCGCGGTACGCATCTGGCGCTCGTAGCTGGCGATGACATTAGGTTCCCGCCCGGGAGGTCCACCGGGACTCTGTCCCAGGGGGCGATGCAGGCTGAGTGACTCATCCTTGGTGGAGGGCCCGCCTGTACCGGCAGTCTCCATTGCCTGGTGCGCCTCTTCCAATTCGAGACGTAACTGCTCCACCTGTTGCTTCAATAACCGGTTCTCCTGCAATACGGCTAACTCTTGTTGAGCCCGGGCGATCACCAGCAACAGCTGGTCGATCCGCACCGGCTTGACCAGATAGGTATAGACCAGCTGGTGTAGATCCTCGAAAACCAGATCGGGTTCGGGGTAACCGGTGAGCAGAATAATAATTAGCTCCGGACTGACTGCGCGCATCTTCCGGGCCAGCTCGATCCCATCCATCTCGGGATTGATCATGTCCAGTAGGGCAACGGCCGGGTGGTGTTCGCCCAACAGACTAAGAGCCATGTCGGGCTCGCGGGTACTATAGACCTCCCAATTGCGATCCTGCAATTGAAGAGTAAGAGTTCTGATTACCGCCCGTTCGGTTTCGTAAAGTAGAGCGGAACGCTGGGTTGCCGATTGGTGTTGATCCTCAGGCATTCACCGATTTTTCTGCAGCTGCTCGTGATGCTTCGGCCTGAATCTTGGCCAGCAGGCGTGACCAGACCAAATAAATGATATCGGCGGTGCGGTCAGCTTCCTGGGGCCAGGCTGCCGATGCGAAAATCATTTCGGCTGCTTTGTCGCCCTTATGATCTGCCAGTTCCGTCTCGCGAAAGTTTTCCGCCAGGGCCATACAGGTGATATCCGATTGAGCCCGGTTGGAATCAGGGAACAGGGCGAAGGCTGTATCAGCGGTCAGCCATAGCAGGTTAGCTTTAGGCTCATGGCGGCGAGTCATCTGGAGGCAGGCCTGGTGAAAGGCATCTGTCTTTTCCATAGTTGCCAGGGTCCGTGGGGTCACGAAACGCAACAGGTTAATGCCGATTTCGGCGCCATCCCCTTCAGCAGAATCGATAAGTAGACGGAGCATCCCCTGGGCTGCGTCTATATCCACACGGCCCGCCCTGTCAGCAATCCCGTTATCTTCGTTATCATACACCTGAGGGGCAATTTGGGTGGCCAGAATCCGCAACAGGGTCTGCATATCTTCGGCCAGGGCCTCTTGCCCAGCAACAATGAAGACCACCAGGAATCCCAGGTGCAGGTCACGATAGCGGATTGGAATCGTGTAGATGTACTCCAGGTGTTCCTGGGGCGAGGAAAACTTCTTCAGCAGCTTGGCGGTCTCCCCACTGTTTTCCAGAACTGTGAGATCCTCCTCTGATACATCTGCTGATAATCTTTTCCAAGAGTAGGCGGGAACTTTCTTGTGGAGCGGCGACCCCGAAGGGAAATTGAGCCGGCCCACCCGGTACTCCCCTTGGGCATCCTTGAATAATAGGCAGCTGTGCGTAATTCCCAGGCCGATGGACAAAGTATCCAGGACAAACTCCATAGTCATGTCCCAGTCGTTGGTATCATAAAGCAGCCTGGTGACTTCATGCAGGGTTGTCACATCGCGTAGCATCTTGGAGATTTGGGCTTGCAGAGCCTCGTTTTCCCGCTTGAGGCGCTGTTCGGTCAAGGCCCTTTCCACCACCTGGCCCAGCTGACGCAGGTCAAATGGTTTGTTCAGGTAAGCGTAGACCTGGAGGTGCACCGATTCGATGGCTGAGTCCAGGGTGGCATAACCGGTGAGGATAATGACCATGGTATCGGTTTTCTGGTCGTACACCGCCCGGGTGATATCCATTCCAGAAATGTCTGGCATCCGCAGATCGGTCAACACCAGATCGAACTGCTCAGTTTGGATGGCCTTCAGGGCTTCGGTAGCATCCACATATGACACTACATGGTAACCGCACTGGGTCAGATGTTGCGAGATCGCCTCGACAATGAATCTTTCATCATCAACTACTAAAATGCGCGGTTTCATAGCATACCTGTATCTAGCCGATTATTAGTAAGTTAGCCCCAACGGACCTATAATATCCTACAGAATATAGAACCACTTCAGGCTTTTCTCGTCGCCGAGTTCAGAGGCCCCATTTTCATAGTCTCTCCAACCCGGAACCACATGACCTTTTTGCGTTCCTTACTTACGGTCGTACCCAGATTACCGATCGCCAAGGATACTTCTGGAAAAACGGTATCATGGATTCTGATGCTTTCCACTTCAGTCTTAACGTCAGTTTCCGCCCCTCCATCCGTCCCTTCCGACTCTTTGGAGTTCAGGTGATAATGCTGTTCCAGCAGGGCCTTTTCCTTCTTCCTGAGCTCCTGCAGTTGGGCTTCTTTGTCCTCCGCCAGCCCCCCGGCATGCTCCTTGAGCAGAGTCAGAAACTGAGCCCGTTTCTGGACGTAAGCCAGTTCCATCCGGTTATGACGCTGGTCCGCCCGTAAATCGGACCGAGCCTTTAAGGCCGATTCTGGCGGAGTAAAACCTACCTTCAGTTCAGTAGGAATCCTTCCATCTGATCCGCCTACCCGGATTTCGATCTTCTTGCCGGCGAAACAAGTACCGCCGCGGATCAGTCCTTCACGCGAAAGGGCTATTATATGGCGACCGGCCGTGACGGCGCTGTTGATGATGTACCGGCTGGCTTTCACGTCCTGCTTGGCCCCTATGGTAGCATCTTGAATGAATCCGGCCACAATGTTCCTGCCGGACAGGACCCTGGCCCGGTTCTGTCCGATTATGCCGTTGCGCACCACGACATTGCCACTGCGCGAGTAAACATCGGCGCCTTCCACATTGCCACCGATGTAAATATCGCCAACCGCTTCGACGCGGAACCCGGCCCGGACATCTTTCTCGATAAAGACCGAACCCTCAACTTTAATATCACCCCGTTGGGAATCCACACTGCCGTTAATGTGCTTAACGTCTGATACAGTGACTTTCCCCCCGGACCAGGAGGCAATCCCGCGGCTGCTGGCCAAGAGAGTCAGCTCGTCACTGGACAGATAAGTACCCTCGCCTGCCGGTATAGGAATATCTACCCCGGCTTTTGCCTTGGACTCACCAAAAACCGTGATCCCTTCCACTCCCTCGGTTGAGGGCATCTTCGAGAGAATCTGTTGTCCCTTACTGACCCGGCCGAAAAGAGCGGTGATGGAAGTGGCCCCAGTCGCTTGGTCGGTGATATCCGCGGGGGGTACCCCGTCCTCGGACCCCAGATTCCAGATCAGCCGCGCGCCGCCGCCGTCCACCGGTGGCTTACCCTTGGCGAATACCAAAAGTTTCCCCTTGATCTGCTTCTTCACCAGACTATCCACCGCTTGGTCGTCGATACCGTAGGTAACCTTGGCGTGCTCAATAGCCAGGTATATCTGTTTCATTGAAGGAAAGGGATTCGCCTCCTTAGGAACAAAAAGTGCCGCCTGGTACCCGTCATTCAAGATCTTTACCTCGATGGGACGAGTTACCATTTCGGCGGACTTGGAATCCTTGATAGGCTCATTCATAATCAAACATTAAACTCAAATCTAACTTCATGGGAATTACCGCAGGAGCAGGTGACCTTCATCCCTACAATAGTGTCTTCTTCAAGCAGGGGCTGCACTTCCATCGGTGGCTGATTAACCCGCGCAGGGACTTCCGGTACAATAGTCTGGGGAGCGCCCTGACGCACACTGGTTTTCTTAATAATGGTCTTGTGGGCGACGGTAAGATTCTGGGCTGACGGTAGAGCTTCCTCTTCCCATTGGACAAAACCCGACGCATCGGCGGCCTTGGTGACCCTGCTGCGGGCATTTTCCGGGTTGCTGCCGGTGTCCGGCCCGGTCTCCTCCCGCTCAAGCAGATATTCTCTTTCAAACTCGTGTTCTTCCATCCCCCAAATCCTTTACCAATCCCACTGGGGCGAAGGCTGTAACTACCCTTGGCTCCTACTGAACGGATGGTTGCAAACCTCATGCCGTAATTGCGCTATCCATCCGACTCCGACGCTCACCACGGCCGTAGACAGCCGAAATACCGCCTTTGGCGCAGGTACATTATAGTACCTTAATAACGGGTAGGCAATATTTTCCTACCCCCCCTGTTTCAGTTGGATTCCAATGTAATTGAATCTCAAACACGGATAATTTAAAACGGAGTTGAAACTAAACAAATATTGAATCAAGGTTTTAGGCTACCTGCCTGCCATCGTTCACAGCACCGCCATGATGGTGGAGAAGAAAGAAAACCTTAACGCCTCTGCTTTTAGACTTGAGCACGATAAATTTCGCATTAAACAACTCTATTTATACCGGGAATACGGTCCGGGCTACGGGTTGGGTCTTTCGCAGGTCTGTGAGGTGATCCGCCGGCAGCCAGCATTACCGTAGGCCTGCTTTCTTCGCCCAGCGTAACTTTCGGTCCGGTAGCCAGGAGCATTTCCAAACAATAATCGCCTGGCCCAAGGAGTAGAGCACATGAATATTGAAAATGAGAATTCCCGCCTGCCAGACCTCGCGGCCATGCGGGGGGTGGATATCCTGCACGACCCACGTTTGAACAAGGGCACCGCCTTCACTCCCGAAGAGCGGGAAAACCTGGGGTTGCGAGGTTTGCTGCCACCCCGGATTATGCCGGTGGATGAGCAGTTGGAGAGAGTCTACGAGAATTATGGCTACAAAGGCTCTGACCTGATGAAGTACATCTACCTCCTGGGGCTGTTGGACCGGAACGAGACACTTTTCTACATGCTTTTAGAGCGGCACCTGGAGGAAATGATGCCCATTGTATATACACCTACGGTGGGGCTGGCGTGCCAGAAATACAGCCGCATCTTCCGGCGGCCCCGGGGTATCTGCATCAGCCTGGACGATCTGGGCGCAGTGGATAAACTGCTGAGCAACTGGCCCTACCAGGACATCCGCATCATCGTGGTAACCGACGGCGAGCGTATCCTGGGCTTGGGTGATTTGGGCCTCAACGGCATGGGGATCCCCGTTGGCAAATTGAGTCTGTACGTGGCCGCTGCCGGCATCGAACCCTGCCAGACCCTGCCGGTGACTCTGGATGTTGGCACGAATAACGAGGAGCTGTTGGAAGACCCGTTATACTTAGGACTCGCCCGTAAACGAGAGCGGGGCGAACTTTACGACCAGCTGGTTGACGAGTTCATCTGGGCGGTGCACGAACGCTGGCCTCAATGCCTTATACAGTTTGAAGACTTCGGCAGCACCAACGCCTTCCGCCTGCTGGAAAAATACCGGGATCGGACGCTGGTTTTTAACGACGATATTCAAGGCACCGGAGCGGTAGCCTTCGCCGGATTGTTGGGTGCCTTGCGGATCACCGGCCAGCCTCTGATCGAACAGCGGATCGTGTTCCTGGGGGCTGGAGAGGCCGGTATCGGGATCGCCAAAGCCATCGTAACCGGTCTGTTAGAAGCCGGCCTGGATGAAACGGCGGCCCGGGGGCGGTTCTGGTTCGTCGACTCCAAGGGATTGGTCACTAAAGATCGTTACGATCAGCTGGCTGAGCATAAGAAGCTGTTCGCCCGGGACGATAAGCCCATTAAGCGGTTGGTGGACGTGGTCGAGCATGTGTGGCCCACCGTCCTGCTGGGAGTTTCGGGTCAGCCGGGACTGTTCAACGAACAGGTCGTAAAAACCATGGCCCAGCATAAAGAGCGGCCAATCATCTTCGCTCTCAGTAATCCTACCTCCAAGGCTGAATGCACCGCTGAACAGGCCTATTCCTGGACCGAGGGACGGGCCATCTTCGCCAGCGGCAGCCCTTTCGATCCTGTAGTTCACAACGGTCAGACTTTTCATCCGGGACAGGGTAACAATGCCTACATCTTCCCAGGCGTAGGGCTGGGAGCCCTCGTAACCGGGGCCAAGCGGGTCACCGACAGCATGTTCCACCGTGCTGCCCTTACTTTGGCGGCGGCGGTGCCGGATAGTATGTTGGCCCGTGGCAGCGTCTATCCGTCGCTTAAGGAGCTCCAAACGGTTTCGCTGGAAATCGCCGTTGCTGTGGCTCGTGAGGCTTACCGGCTGGGAATCGCCACTGCCCCGGAGCCGGCGGACTTAAGCCAAGCTATCCGGGAATATACCTGGCAGCCTGAGTACCGGCCGTTAGACTGAGGAGTGACCGGCCGGCCCGGGATATGCAGAGCCAATTGTCCATCGATGAGGGCTTGTTCCGGCGTCTGCTGTGCCAAGCGGCCGACGCAGAAAGCGGCCGGGTTACCATCAACCTGGGGAAACTGGGACTGGCGGAGTTGCTGCTGGACCAAATATGCCTGGGCCGGGACACGGTGGAATTACCCCTGAACATAGCCAGTGGCATGCTCGGTAGAGGCAAGCTGCTCCGGCTACAGCTTTCCGGCTGGCAACTTAGCGATGGCGTTCTTTGGTTTACCCTCGAGCAGCTGGGACTCCTACGTGGTCGACTGCTTCAAATCTGCCATGCTACCCTTTCGGCCCTGTTTAGCAGGAAACTATCCGACCAAACGACCAAAGAGCTGCCGCTTTTGCGGGCAGACGGATGCCTGGGTCTCCCGGTAGAGGCACTGCTGCGCCGGGCCGGAGCTACCGAGCTACCGTTTGAAGTAACTGCTGTCACTGTGGATCGGGGGATCGTCATTTACTTTAGGGAAGTGGCGGAAAAATCTGAGCACTAATCGCCACTGAAGATCAGCCCGTAAAAATCGGGGCCGGGCTTAAAGCGCTTCACCAGGCTTAGACCGGCGCCTGCATATTCGCTGATCACAGTTTCTTCAGCGACCCGATGCTCCAGCGGCGGGCCGGACTCCCCTGAGCGCCGGTTCCAGTCGATCATCACGTGCCGGGCGTCCCGGCGGGCCAGGCGCAGCATTTCCACCAGCATGGCAGGCCGGTCCTCGAATTCATGGTAGACGGTGGAGGTAAAGACCAGATCACAGCAACCATCAGGCAAAGGTATGGAAGTTTCACCAGAAAGCACCAGCTGCACGTTTGCCTCCTGGGAAGCGGCGATTTCCAGCTCCAGCAAATCCAGCATCTCCTGGCTGGTATCAACGGCATAGAGCTCGCCGCTGGAGCCTGCCGCCCGGGCCAACGGCAGGGCGAAATAGCCGGTCCCACAGCCGATGTCCACGATCACCTTACCATCCAGCGGCTCCAGGAACTCCAACACCCGTTCCCACGGTAGTTGCCGGCGGCGCTCGGGTGCGCTCAGTTTTTGATGCTGTGAGTGGTGGAATTTAAACGCTGCCACAGTTCACCCCCGATTTGGCTAACGGTGAGACAGCCGGGTCTCAACCCGAGTCACAGCCGTCCGGGCTAAAGGAATCACCCAAGTCCCGTTATCCAGCCGGACCACGGCCCTGAAGTCCTCCCTGGCCCCGGCCAGGTCGCCACGTCCTTCCCGGATGGTGGCCCGCAGGTATAGGGCTTGCCCCAGGTGCCAGTCGAACTCCATCTCGTAGTTATCGATTGCCCACTGGGCTCGCTCCAGGGCCAACACCGGATCACCCTCCTCCCAGGCCAGTGCCGCCTCTAGAGCGGCGTATTTCAATTTCCATTCCAGCCGCTGGTTGGGATGCGACCGCTGGACCAGACCCTGCAGTTGCGGCAATAGTTGTCGCGCTCGGTTCAGGCGGTGGGTGCGTACCAGTTCCTCGCCATATAGAAAGTTGAAGTAATAGTTATCGGGGTAATGATCCATCAAAAGGGAGGTATAGCGATAGGCCGCCTGGGGATTGTCCTCGATGTACAGGTAGAGAATGGAGAGGGTGCTGGCGGCCTCTATCCAGGCGTGGGGTGCCTGCCGCACGGCCCGGTCCAGCTCGGCGATACCCAGTTGGCGGTCAGGCCGGATGCCAAACATGCGGGCCAGGATCTGTACCGGCCTGGAACTGGCTCCGGCGTAATAGTCGAATATACCGATCGGCAACCAGGCGTCGGCCAGGGTCGAGTCCTGCCGGTGGGCCCGCTGCACCAGCCGAACTCCCTTAAGACCCGAATAGATAACCGAAGTCCAGCGCTTCTGGGCTATGGCGACCCGTGCTCGCAGGCCGTAGGTGGTGCCCAGGAATAGCAGGATTTCGGCCTCCGGGCTGTCTCGTCGCAGCATAGCCTTGTAGTGCGGGATAGTAACGTCAACAGCACTCAACAGGGCTTCGTAAGACTCCGCCACCCCTTGCTCCGTCAGCGCTCGCAGCCAGCGATTGCTCGCCGCCACGAAAGGGGCCACCGGGTTGTCCGGGTCGCGGGCGATCACCGAGTCCAACGCGGCCTGGGCCTGGGCAAAGCGATAGGAATACATGGCGTCGATACCAATCCATAGCAGGGAGTCGCCCTTGTCCGCAGTGTGATCGGGAGGCAGGTCACCACTGCGGGCCGGCGCGTGGGTCCCGCCGATCGATACCAGGGCCAACAGACCCAGGCCGAACCATCCGGCCTTGACCCGCCTGATCGGCTGAGGGCTGGGTTGTCTGGTAGGGATCAATCTCAGGGTTGGCTAAGCCGCTGCTGCACTACCCGGGCCCGGGGATGGTCGGCATCCAGACTGAGTGCCCGGCGCAAAGTGGAATGGGCCTGAATGGTGTCCTGCAGAGCGGCGTAGGTCAGGCTCAATCCCACGTAGGAATCAACGCTGAAGGGGTCCATTTCCAGCGCCCGGTTAAAATAGTCCCGCGAGCGCTCGTACTCACCCTGCTCCCGAGCGGTTTCCCCGGCACCAACCAGGGCGGGCACCAACCACTGGGCGGAATTGCCGCCAGTAAGAGCCATAGCCTTGCCGTGAGCGTCCAACGCTTGGTGGAACTGTCCCTGGCGCTGGAGTTCAAGTGATTGCAGGTAGTAGGCCCGGGGCAGCCATTGGCCAACCTGCTCGCTGGGGCCGTGCAGATACAACCACAGCTCCCATTCCCGCACGGCGTCAGAAAAGCGCAGATCGGACAAGTAGGCCCTACCCAATGAGAAAGAAACCGATTCGTCTCCCGGATACTCATCCAGATAGCGCAGATAGGTGCGGATAGCGGTGGAATAATTGCCTTCTTGCGAGGACACATCGCCCAGGGCGGGATAGACCGCATGGTAGTTGGCATCCAGAGAAAGGGCGTCGTACAGGTCGGTCTTGGCCCGGTCCAGCATCCCCAAACCGGCGTAAGCCCGCCCCCGGGCATAGAATAGTGCAGCGTGGTCAGGATATTGTTCCAGCCCGGCCCGTGCCACGGTGACCGCTTCGCCAAAGCTGCCCCGGAGCACTAGGTTGATACTCCGGTTGTAATATACTTCGGCCAGCGGCCCGAATCGTTCCTCCACCTGCCGGTAGATGACCATGGCGCCGGTAAAGTCCCTATCTGCTTCCCGCACTTCGCCCTGGGCCAGGCGGGCGGCATAGCTTTCCGGGTTGAGGTAAATGATTTCTTGGAAAGTTGACCAGGCCCGGGCGGTGCTGCCGGCCTGCAGGTGCAGCCGGCCCAGATCGAATAGCAGCTGCTGATTCAACGGCTCCGCCGCCAACGCCCGTTGCAGGTACTCCTCAGCCGATCGATACTTATGGTTACGGGCCTGGATATCCGCCAAAGCCACCTGCGTTGACGGGTCGTTCGGATTTTCAGCGGCCCGGCGCTCAAGTTCCTGTACCCGCTCATACTCGCCTTCGAAACGGAAGCGCTGATTCATAGGCACGCTGTCCGCCGGGGCCAGGCGCGCCAGCCGGCGGGCGGTGCGGCGGTTCAGGGTTGCCAATTGTTCGTTTAGCGCAGTGATCTTCGCGGTCATGTCTCGCAGCTCGGTCTCGGTGTAGGTCTTGGCCACCGGCTGGGCGGGGGGTCTGCGACGCCGTCGGGGTCGGGATTGCTTCTTGGTTGGACGTCGCCGGCGGATCTGCTGGGAGTCGGGGGCAGTGGTATCCGCAGTTGCGGAGGGACGTTTACGCCGACGCGGCTGTTTACTGGTCTCCTGCTGATCCCCGGCGACGTCCACAGCCGGGGTCGGGGGAGTGCTACCGGCCGACAGCGGCTCGCCCGCCAGCAATAGTGCCGACCAGGTTAAAATCAGGTAAGGTTTGAGTGCCGAAATAGTGCGCATTGGCCGCCGGCTAAGATTATCCCTAAGCAGCCCTGGATGCAAGCTTTAGCCTCTGGCTTGGTGAGCCCCATCCTTGGGTCTCTAAACGGTTGGCTGGAACGGTCAATCCCCAGGGGGCGCTGTCCCGGACCCGGCCAGTAGATCCTGCTGCCGTCCTGTTTGCAATTCTTGGATTTTGTCGAGGGGTTTATCCAACTGGCGGGTTCGAGTGGTTACTAGCTCTTGATAGTCCCGTTGGGCACTTTCGAGGCTCCGTCCCAGCTTATCCATCTGCCCGATATATTTACCCCACTGCTTGTGGAACTGCTCCAGCAGTTTGAATATATCCCCCGCTTTTTCCTCCATGGCAAAATTCCGTACCGCCTGGCGTACTAGTGAGAGAACAGCATACAGAGTGATCGGCGAGCAGAGAATTATGCGCTGTTCCAGGGCATAGTCCAGCAGACTGGCATCATTTTGGTGAATGAACCCGTAAATGGCTTCATTGGGGATAAAGACCATTGCATAATCGACGGTACCATCCGCGGGGCTGACATACCCTCGGCCCGCGACGTCCTTGATGTGGTTTTTTACATCGGCCAGGAATTGGTGCTTAGCCTGCTGGGCATCCGATTCAGACTCCGCTTCGATGTAGTATTCATACTGATCGATGGGAAACTTGACATCCAGATTGATCTTCATGCTCTTGGGCAACAAGAAAGTAAAGTCGGGCCTGGAACCAGATTTCAGTGTTACTTGCGTCTGATAGTTGATGCCTTCCTCAAGGCCCAGTAGCTGCAAGATATCCTCAACCATTCTCTCCCCCCATTTGCCGCGGGCTTGGGAGGAAGACAGGACTTGCCGCAGTCCATCAGTGGTTGAGCGAAGTTGCTCGGTCTGCTCTTTACTTGAGATCAGCCCCTGTTCCAACTTGGTTGACTTGTCCACCAGATCCTTCAACGCCGTGCCTATTTCTTGCAGGTTCGCGTCGATGAGCTTCTTCTTGGATTCCAGGTGCTGATCGCTCTCTTTACTGAGAGCCTTGAATTTCTCTTCAGCTAATTGCAAAAACTGGTCACTTGAGATTTTCAGTGCCTGATTGGAGAGCGCCGCGAAAGTATCCTTGAAGCGCTTATCCAGCTGGTCCCGCTCGCCCAGTTCACGCTGGGCTGCTTCCAGCCGCAGCCGCGCCTCCTGGAGTCCAGCGTCAAGCCTCAGCCGGGCGAACAAGTATCCCCCAATTAACCCCGCACCCAGGGCCAACAGTACCAATAGAATCCACACCCAAGTGGCCATCTTTCGCTCCGGAATTTGGCTGCGCCCCGACAGCTCTGCCAAGTCGCGCCGGTGAGTAGAGTTATCGGGGAATTTACAGTTTATTGAGTGGCGCGGGGTGCAAACCGGGCCGGGCCTCTACCTGGAAGGCCGGCCGGGTGCGCCTGATGATCGAGGCCACCAGCTCCAGATCGTAGTTCCACTGCCGCCGGTCCTGGTAGCGGCCGGCGAATTTCACCAGGTCCGCCAGCTCCAGTAGCTGGCCCACCAGGGTGGCGATTTCGATTTCTTCCACCTTGCGCGGCAACACCCGCTGAATCTCGGAAGTGGTCATCTCCAAAGCCCGGAACAGGTAGCGCAGCTCCAGGTAGCGCCGCAGGATGCGGGAGAGTTCCAGGTAGTGTTCACTCGCCCGGGCTTGATCATAACCGAGTTCTCGTAGCCGCGCTAGGTCGTCCAAGGCTGCCCGGCCCGGATAGATCCGACTGCCCTTAATGCCTGCCGCAATGGGTGCGGCCCGCCGCCGCCAGATCAGCACCATGACGCCCAGCAATAGGATCAATGACAACACCTGCAGCATCCGGGCACGGGGATCGGTGAGGATCACCGGTAACATACTTTTGATATTCCGAATATCCTGCTCCTCACCGGTGAGACTGGTGACCACGAAGACCGCCAGCGAGTCGGTTTCCAGCAGATGCTCAGAGCCATCCGGGAGAACATACTTGACCGGGATACCAGGTAACACTATCCGCCCCAGCTCCCAGAAACTGAACACATATTCAGCGAACCGCGGCCCCAGGTTGGTCTCCAGGAGGCTGACGACCGGGTTAGCAATCTCCAGCTGCGGAAAATGCGGCACCGCTCCCGGCGCCAGGTCCACGACTAGCCGCAGTTGCACCGGTTGCCCAACTTGTACCGTATCGGTGCTCCAGTGAGCCGTAATACCGTTACCCTGGGCCTGAAGGACAGCGATCAGGAAAAGTATGGCGGTGGCAGGGACTCTCAATGGCGAGTGGAGCGGGTGATAAAGTAGTTCATCAGTGGTTGCACGTAACTCTGGTGGGTATTGATGGAGATCAGATCGATGGAATTCCGCCGGCAGAATTGCTGGAAAACGGTGCGGCGTTCTTCAACTTGCCGGCTGAACTGTTCTCTGATCGCCAAAGAGGCAGTATCCAGCCAGGCTGACGCACCGGTTTCCGGATCGTACCATTTCACCAAACCCAGATTGGGTAGATCTTGTTCGGATGGATCTTCCAGGCGCAAAAGGATCAGATCGTGTTTACGGCCCACCATTTTCAGGGGAATATCAAATCCTTCGTCCAGGAAGTCGGACAACAGAAAGATAACCGCGCGCCGCTTCAATACCCGCAGCAAGTATTCCAGCGCCAAGTCGATGCGGGTACTGCGCCCCACCGGATCATGGTAAACCAGGTCACGGATGACTCGCAGCACATGAGCCCTGCCCTTTTTGGGAGGAATGAACTTCTCCACACCGTCACTGAAGATGACCAGCCCAACCTTGTCATTATTCTTGATGGCACTGAAGGCCAGCACGGCGGCAATTTCAGTGGCAATATCGCTTTTCAAGGCTGCCCCGGTGCCGTACATGGAAGAGCCACTACCGTCCACCGCCAGTACCACGGTGAGTTCCCGTTCCTCGTCGAAGCGTTTGATGAACGGTTTACCGAATCGGGCGGTGACATTCCAATCGATGGCGCGGATGTCATCGCCAGGCAGATATTCGCGTACTTCGGCGAACTCCATCCCCTGTCCTTTGAATACCGAGTGGTACTCACCGCCGAAAATGTCGTTCACCAGATGCCGGGTATGGATTTCAATATACCGGACTTTCTCTAGTATCTGGGCGGGAATCATGGTTGCCTCGACCGGGTGGTATACAAGCAGCTGGAGGCTATCAGGCGCTCCCGGGGATTGTCAGGGGGTCGGGATAGTCTCGAACAGTCGGTCGATAATGTCTTCAGTGGTAACATTTTCGGCTTCCGCTTCATATGTCAGCAGAATTCTATGCCTCAACACCGGCCGGGCTACATCCCGGACATCATCCAGGATCACATACCCCCGGTGGTTCAGGAAAGCCCGGGCGCGGGAAGCGATGGCGGTATAGATGGTGGCCCGAGGCGAAGCCCCGAAGGCTATTAAGTCCTTGAGATCGTTCAGGCCGGCCTGGGCGGGATTCCGGGTGGCGGTCACCAGATCCACGATGTACTGCTGGATATTCTCTGCCAGGTAGATGGCGTTGACCAGCTTCCTGCTCTTGAGCACCTGCCTGACCTTGACCACCGCCTTCACCTTGGGCAAGTCTGTTGTCATCGCCATCCGCTGCAGGATCAGCAGTTCCTCCTCCCGGGAGGGATAATCCACCAGCACCTTGAACATGAAGCGGTCTACCTGGGCTTCGGGCAGCGGGTATGTGCCTTCCTGCTCGATGGGGTTCTGGGTGGCCATGACCATGAACGGTTTGGGCAGGGCGAAGGTATCGGTGCCAATGGTTACCTGCCTCTCCTGCATAGCCTCCAACAGGGCGCTCTGCACCTTGGCGGGCGAGCGGTTGATCTCGTCCGCCAGGACAATATTTGTGAAGATGGGTCCCCGTTTGGTTTCAAAGGTCCCTTCCTTGGGATTGTAGATCGGGGTACCGATCAGATCCGCGGGCAACAGGTCGGGAGTGAATTGGATGCGCTGAAAGCGGGTGCCGATCAGGTGGGCCAACGTGTTGACCGTCATCGTTTTGGCCAGTCCGGGCACACCCTCCAGCAGCACGTGGCCATTGGAGAGCATGGTGATTAACAGCTTTTGGATCAGATCGTGCTGTCCGACTATCACCTGGCCGGTGGCCTGGCGCAACTGG
>SDBV01004273.1_pt1 | contig 20653 bp, 25 predicted proteins | sample 2277081 | NCBI WGS metagenome assembly SDBV01 (sample SAMN10402039, study PRJNA504765) | marine sediment metagenome | isolation source: marine sediment core GS10_PC15, 223 cmbsf | place: Arctic Ocean: Southern Knipovich Ridge | collected 2010 | reverse complement strand
AATTTTATGGATTTTGAGGTACAATTTGTCATAGCAAGTTTTCCTTTTTTTTGTGTGATAAGTTTGATTATATCAAACATTTGGAAAACTTGCTTCTTTTATTTATGAAATATCCGGGCTAGACTTCATGCGGGATATGAGATGACATTTTCAATTAAAAAAATGCTTGCACAGGCTTTTAATGCTTTTTTTAATCATATTGGTTTTTGGATTTGTAATATATTAGCGGTACAGTTCATAGTTTTGGGGCCACTTATTTTGGGTTCTATGTTCAATGTGTATTGCTCGTCACTATTTAATTTTTTATTTGATCTTTCAGGTTTATATAATAATGCTTGGCAACCAATTCTTAATTGGTTGCAACCATATCTTCCAAAGTATAGTTATGAGGGGCCTGAAGATCTCACTCTACTTCTTAGCATTTATCTATTTTCAATGAGTTTAAATTTTTCAGCAGTTTTCTGGCAGTATGCAGCATCTTTTGCTGAGTATGGCAAAATCAGTGGACATTCATTCAAAAAAGTTGGTCAAAACACTACTGTCTATTATTATGTTAAGACTTTTCGTGCAGTAGGGATGCTCGTCCTTATTCTTGTTATGAGGAATATTATACCCCACATTGTTCCAGGAAACCATGATGCGTTTTGGTACATTTGGAACTTTGGCTTTGCTATCCCATTTTACTATGCATATTATCGCTTTTGGTTTGTTATGCCACAGATTTTTTCAGGTAACTCTTTAGTCCCGTCCATAAAATCTAGTTGGATTGCAACAAAGCAGCTTGGTCTTGAAGGAGTTGCTGCTTTTATAGTACTCATTAGTATCAGATTATCTTTGCTGAATGCACTCGATTATTTACCTTTTCATCATGACTATATGAGTCTTGTACGGCTTATTTATGATAATCTCGTTTTAGTATTTTTAATGCTTATAGATTTTGCGGCTTGGTATCAAGTGCGTGATAGCAAAGAGGTTATTCTTGAGCATACGAATCAGGAAGCGGTAATTAGTTGAGAAAACTACTCATTGTACACCTTGCTTGCGATAATCACGCTTGAACTTCTTTTTGATCTCATCAAGATGCATGAGCCAACTTGTTGGTCTGCCGTGTGGGCAGCTAAACCGTTTGTCGGTACTATACAGATCAATAATAAGTTGTTTCATCTGCTCTTGACTTAACACATCACCAGCTTTCACGGCAGCTTTGCAGGCCATATGAGCATAGAGTTTTTTTTGCATCGTTTGATTGAACGTTTCTTGATCAAGTTCTTTATATTCATGAATATAGCCAATTGCATCTTTAATGATCTCATCCATAGCTGCATGCTTGAGTTGTATAGGAGTGGCCTGTACTTTGAGTGTATCAGTGCCGAACGGTTCAAGTTCGATGCCATACTGGGTAAACAGGTCGATATGTTCCGTAATCATTTGCATATCTTGCACTGTTAAGGTGATCATCTGAGGAAACATCAATTTTATCGTTGCTATATTGCCATGCTGCGCGCAGAATCGTTCATAGAGAATGCGTTCATGTGCTGCATGTTGATCAATCATTAAAAGGCCATCTTCTTGTTCAAGCAACAGGTAGGTTCTGTTGTATTGACCGACGAGCATATATTCTTGGTGCGATAGAGCAGGTGTTATTGATTGGTGTACCGTTTGCTGGAGATTGAGCTGCGGAATGGTTTGGTGGGCATGCGTTTGCTCATGAAGTTCGCAAGGTTCTTCATCATTTACTTGAGCACTCTTGCTTAAAAACTGATCAAAGTTGAATGGGTTAAAGTTTGTAGCCGATCTGTTTACGGTTGGTATTTGCACATATGGTTGTGGCTTTTCAAGGGGGATGCTCGGTTTAAACTGAACTGTTTTCTGGAGTTGCTGTGAAAGATCTTGTTCAAGCGCTTGTGTAACGGTGTTGGTAATGGCCTTTTGCACAGAGCGTGGATGCAGAAATTGGACCTCTTCTTTGCGCGGATGAATATTAATATCAACCTCATGTGGATCCACTGAAATAAAGATACACCCTGCTGGGTAACGGCCGGGAGGCAACACTTGTTGATAGCCTTTCATAAAGGCCCGTGAAAGAGCAGTGTCTTTTACCCAACGTTGATTTACAAACAGATAGATCATGTTGCGATCATAGCGCTCAAACTGATGATTTGAGATTACACCTGCAATGGTAATTTTTTTGTGTGTATGGCTTATTGGTACGATATGTTTTACCAGAGTGGATTCAAATAGTTGTGATATGCGGCCTTCGATCGTTTCAATTTTCGGGCAATTATAAAGCAGTTTGTCTTCTGAGTAGAGTTTAAAATCGATATGTGTGTGCGCTAAGCAAAAGGCAAAAAAGAGTTGTTGAATTTGGCGCCATTCAGTCTCTCTCGTTTTTAAAAATTTTTGACGTGCTGGAACATTATAAAATAGATCTGTGATGGTAATATCGGTGCCGGTATTTGCATGGACTATCTCATCATTCTTATTATTGATAAGCTTACTTGCTTCAATCTCAATTTTGGTGCCTTGCTCGCAGTCAGCCTCTTTGGTAATTAACGTCGTTTTACTAACAGCTGCAATGCTTGCAAGTGCTTCCCCACGGAATCCAAAGGTGGTTATTGAAGTTAATTCATCGACACAAGTAATTTTACTCGTGGCATGTTCCTCAAAACAAAGCTTTGCATCCTCAGGTGACATGCCGCACCCATTATCAACCACACGCAGCAGCTCTTTGCCGCCATTTTTAATATAAATCGCAATCTTGGTGCTTTGTGCATCAATGGCATTTTCTAACAGCTCTTTAAGCACATTTGCGGGACGTTCAACAACTTCTCCCGCAGCAATTTTTTGCGCTTCATTGGGTGCTAATTTTCTTATTTTCTTCATGGTTTATCTCAACATATGGACAACAAAGTAAGTATGACAACCAACGTATCATAGTATAGTATATTTGTCTTGTTGTGGGGTAAACTGATTTTTGACTGTTGATTTCTGGAAAATTATTAACATAAAGTTTGGGGGCTTTCTATGGTTAAGTTGTATATTCTTTTGTTAGTAGGTTGTTCATTATATTTGAATGGTGCGGCGGATCAACCAGGTCAACCAGATCAAGAAGCTATATTGCGAAGATGGAGCATAGGGTCAAGGAATCTATCAGGTCTCAACGAGGAGGCACAAGGTAATCAAAAGACTCCCGAAGATCCCGAAAAACTCCTTGCAAGCCAATTTGTAGTAGAAGCAAACCAGGTATATACCAAATTCGCTAAAAAGTCAGGTTATTTGCCTGAGATCAAGACAGAGAAAGAGAAAACAAAAGCAGTAAAAGTACGAGAATCTTTACTAAAATTAGCTTTAGACAATTTAAGGGAGCAGAATGAAGATACTGAGAAAATAATGCATCTAGTAGCACCGCTGGAGACTGGACTAAGGACATATAGAGAAAGAAGTAGAGAAAGAAGTGGGGGTGCTAATATTATAGAAGGAGCAAGTCCCCGCGTCATTAGTCTTTGGGGAAAGATTAGAGAATTAGATAGTCAAAAAAACTTTAAGGATACTATATTCTTTCAGCTTGCAAAGGAAAGGCTTAAGGGAAACCAGGACATTCAAATGCGAAGAAATCAACTTGTAGAGCTGGCTAAAGATGCTTTAGAAGCAAATTATGATGAAATGTCCCTCATGATAATGCGAGTTACGGTAGCGTTTGATAAAGGCCTCCATGCTGAAGAAATGACCAACGAGGTTATAGATAATTTGTTCAAAAAGGCTGCTGCAGATGAATTAGAAATAGGTGATGAATTTAGCCCGCGGACACAAAAACTATTTCAACAAATTAATTCAAGTAAGCTAGATAGAAAAAAGTCGCTTGCAAAGATAGCTAAGGGAGAGTCGCTTGAACAGTTGTTTTGACATAGCCATCAGAAGGTTCTAGTGCGTGTATATCAATCTGTGCAAAAAGTGGATGCTTCTTTAGTTGCTGTAGATAAGTCAAGACATCTTGTGAAGTTGTGCCAAACAGGATGAGATCAAGATGCTTTTTTTTCAGATTAAAGGTATGCAAGGATACACCCTGAGGCAATGTAGTTATGAACAACTGGAGCAGTGGAGCTGGATTTTTTGGTTTTTGTTTAATGCGTGTTGTTTTTGCAAGATATTTCTTTAGCTTTTCCTCTCGATCCTTGAGCCTTCTTTTTTCGGTTAAACAGTGGTCTAATTGCCCTGAGGTTGATGCGAGTGTAGTGTGTGATGTTTGTAAAGCTTGGAGAGTATTGAATTGATTGATGGAGAGTGCTCCCAAACTTATGATCAAAGTGGCAAGTAAAACGCATGATCGCCAAAACCATCGATGTAGAGTTTGTTGTTCTTTGGGTGATGCTGTTTTGAGAAAGTTTATCTGTTTCATGATGGTGCTCCTAAAAAACTACCTAGTGCATATACAAGATCTGTATTGACAGTATCAGGCGTGGTGCCTAAATAACGCTGAAGCTGATCATTCTTTAATAGATTTTTTATCTGCATCTGCTCTTTATCAACTGCTTGCACCAACTGCGTCTGGCTAAATTGTGGACCATGCAGATACTTATACAGATCGAACTGAATGCTTAATGGTGTGCGTATTGATTGCATATACAATGATAGATTGGTATGGAGGATCTGTAGTTGTAATAGTAATGATTGTGCTATACTGCAGACATAAAAGAGCGATTGGTCTTTGTCAGGGCCCACATAAAAATACTCATAGCGTGTGCGATGGAGTTCGGGGATTATAAGATCTGCAAGTTGTGCATAACTGTTTGTGTGATGTATGAACTGCTCATGTACTAATGGTTTATCAATAATAAAATGGCTGTAAGCATGTTGGAGGCTGTATTCAGTAATAAATAGATTGATTGATTGTTGTATGGCTGTCGGATTATATACTACTGCCTCAGCTGCAACCGGAAGTTCGAATCGCTGCTCTGCTTTAATCTCCATATGTTTGTTGGTATCTGATCTTATCCAATAGCAAGCAATATGCTCAGGTCCAACTATGATCTGTATACTGTTCTTAGTCAATCGTGGCAGTGGCCACATCAATTATTCTCCCGCTGACAACTCTGTCTTTATCGGCACTGTCTTTTTCAATAGTTATAGCAGTATATCCTTTTTTTTGCATCAATTTTTTTACGCTTTGTCCCTGTTGCCATCCAATCTCAATATAGAGCTGTTTAATATCATGATCTTGCAGAAGGCTGTTGGGTTTAATGAACTGAGGTGCTTGATCAATAATCTGTTTGATAACACGAAGGCCTTCATCATCTGCATATAAGGCATGCTTGTGTTCCCAATCAGTAACTGATGGTTCAAGTTGTTGATATTCTTGTTGGGTTATATAAGGGGGATTGCATACAATCAGATCAAAGGGCATCTTTGGCACTTTATTAAAAAGATCAGATTGTATGCATGTTATATTTTCAAGTCCGAGGGCTTTTTTATTTTGTTCGGCCAAAGCAAGTGCGTCGTTACATATATCGGTTGCATAAATAGTTGCATCAGGCAACATATGCGCAAACAATAGCGCAATGCAACCAGAGCCCGCACAAAGATCAAGTATAGTTAAGTTATCAGCTTTGCTTTTTTTAATCTGATCGATTACACGCAAAACCCATTCTTCTGTTTCAGGGCGTGGAATGAGCACCGGTGGCTTGACGATGATTGACAAGGGACCAAACGGTACGGTGCCCATAATATAAGAAATTGGTTTATGTTGATCAGTAATTTCCTTGAGCCATTGTTCAAGTTGTGCCTGTTGTTGAGCGGTGAGATCAAGATCATCTTGTAGGAGTAGTTCTGCTTTGGATTTGCTGGTTAGTTTTTCCAGCAGCCACCAAGCGTATTGATTGCGGACCTGTTTGCGTGGAAGCTCTTTTTTGAGCATTTTCTCAAGGTGGTGAATGTATTGAATTGCCTTCATGGGGATCCAGTCATAATTATCAAATTATTAACTCTTTATATTACCTCATTACATGCAGACCAATAGTTTTTACATCAGGATATAACTCCTGTAGGTTGAGCACGCAAGAGACTACATTCTCTTTGCTTGTGTCAATATATATAACTCCATGAAATAGGGATTCATGATTAACTAAATAACGGTTAATTGCTTGGCCTATATCAGCCCTGTCGAGATAAAGAATGCCTGTGTTGCATTCAACAAACTCATAATCTCCCTCAAAGCGAGGGTGTTCTTTTTCAATCGCATATAAGAATCTTTCTGCAGGCTCTTTGACTCCTTGATCATAACAGGATTTGCGTACTAAATGTGACCAACGCAGTGGGCGTCTGGTTATGCCAATCACCTGAGGAGCAAGACGGTATGACGAGATATATAACGGGTCGATTGTTCTCATAGTGTTATTGATAAACGATAGTATCTCATATCCTTCCTCCTTCTGATGCTGACAGAGCATCTTTGCCTTTTTTGTCATCTCGTTATAATTGCGTAGATATAGATGATCTAAATCGTGCATATCAATATTGACAAAAACAAGCATTTGATTGGTAGCATTGCTGACTGCCATAAGTGCTTTTTTGGTATCGACACTATAGACAGAGCCTAAAATATGGAGAGTTACGCACAGTGAAAGACAACAGAACTTTTTCATTATACTGCTTTCCTTTTTTTAAAGTGAATGAATACAGAGTATTTATATACCACAAGCCATTTTAAATCAAGCAGTCTTTAGCCTTCAAGAAGTTCCTGCACATATGCTTGCGCATCAAAAGGTTTGTATGCCTGAGGTTCTTCACCATAAGAGATATACATGATCGGTATCTGTAGTTGATCAGCTATAGAAAAGACAATGCCACCTTTGCCTGTACCGTCCATTTTAGTCAAAATAATGCCAGAAAGATCGGTACTTTCATGAAAAAGCTGTGCCTGTTCAAATGAGTTTTGCCCGAGCATCGCATCAATAGTGAGCAATGTGGCTATCTTCTTGTCAGGTAACTGTTTGGCAATAACACGTTTTATCTTCTCAAGTTCACGCATAAGGTTGATCTTTGTTTGCAGGCGGCCAGCAGTGTCAATAATAAGTTGATCATATCCTTCATCGTTAAAACGCTTGCAACCGGCAAACACAACCGAAGCGGGATCTTGCCCGGTATGGCCTAATTCAATTGCAGTATCAGTTTTAGTTGCCCATGCATCGAGTTGCTCAGGAGCTGCAGCACGAAATGTATCGGCTGCAACAAACAGCACCCTCTTGTTTTGTTTGCGTGCACGATAGGCCATCTTTGCAGCACAGGTAGTTTTACCGCTACCATTAATGCCAACCAGTAAGATAACATCAGCATTATCAGTAGATGCATGTTGCGCCAAAATAGAAAGAAGTTCTTTATGCAAAGCTAGTTTCAGGTCAGTACCTGCTTTAATGGCACCACGAGCATGCTGATCTTTAAGATATTTAATAATATTCTTTGTTGTAGGCACACCTGTATCCGCTTGCAACAAAATCAGTTCAAGATCTTTAAGCGTATCTTCATCAACGGTAGATTGCCCAAAGAGATTGCCCAGCTTGTCGGTAATTGAATTATAGATTTTTTGTAAGTTCTTTTTGATGAAATTAAACATAGATCAGCCTTGTAAGGATAGCTAGTGATAATAGTGATCTATTCATATCGGGTAAAGCTCCAGAATAATATACATAAGAAATTATCTCTATCTAGTCTATAGATAAAATAAATGCCTATCAATAGGACATAGGGTATTATTTGAACTTTAACTATCAGCTAAAGATCTTAGATATAATCCCGTTAGTGTTCGATGGTTTAGGTTTCAATAACTCTATCATGGTATTCATTGTGAGATAATCCTTGAGATCCATGTCAGATTCGCAAGTATGGCATTTCATGCTACATTTCTCGCTACTTTGCATGTAATTCAATATACAATTTTTGTGGAATACATTAGCACAGTCCTTGTGGATATAAACGTCATTGCTGATATAAACGTTTTTACGTTGAATTTTTTCACGACATATTGGGCAATTACAAACTAGCTTTATATCTACAATACCATAAAAAAGTGCTATAATTGTTGCGACGTTTGCATCAGTGTCAGTTATTTCTGAAATTTTTTTAAGGTTTTCTATGCAATTCGCACCATGCTTACATAATAATGAGACCGCGAAATTATTGTTCAAGCGTATGGCAATATCCAAAGGTGTTCGACCTTTACAATCTTGATTATTTAATTTAGGAGTCCCTTCTTCTTGGAATAGCAGTGAAAGGGTATTATGTAGCCCTAATTCAACAGCTATATGTAGTACACTTCTCCCCATTTGGTCACAAGCTTGTAGAGGTAGTTGTTGACATAATGCCAGTAGATTGTTAGCCTCTTTTGTCTGTTTGCTTTCAAAAAGGTAGAGCAAGTACTTATCGAGTTCTGTGAGTAAAGTAGCATTGTGTTCTTCGGTCGTATCAAGTTGCATTTTTAGTTTATTTGCACGCTCTTTTTCTTCTTTTAGACTGGCGTTCAGTTGTGCTATTTGGGACTTTAGCAGAGCAAGTTCCGAATTAGCGAATGGTTTTTTTGATGCTGCCGCGTGCATAATCACAAATGGATCTAAGAAAAGGATAGCTAGTAATAATAGTGATCTATTCATTCGGGCAAGGCTCCAGAATAATTATACATAAGAAGTTATCTCTATCTAGTCTATAGATAAAATAAATGCCTATCAATAGGATATTGTTTGAAGTTTAATATCAGCCCAAGATCTTAGATAGCAAACTTCTTCTGGTTAGTAGTGCAGGTTTCAATAATTTTTTTATGGTGTCTAGTGTGACATAATCATCACACTTGGTGTACTCTTGGCACGAGGGACAGTTGGTGCTATGGGGCCTATAGTCACTTATACACTTTTGGTGGAAAGCCGCAGAACAGCTCTTGTGGATACAAGCTTTTTTGTATTCCATTTCGTCCAAACATATCAAGCAACCACCGCCCGCACCGTTATCTTCAGGTTTGTTTTGTTTCTTCACGATACCAATAAAAAATGCTTCAGTTGCAAGGCTATTTTCAGAAGTTTGAGTTGTGTTTTGAACTTGATTAAGACTTTTCACGTGATCGGCGCCATATCCACACAATAATTCAGTCATGGGGGCATTGCCCATTGTTAGGGCAATCTCCAAGGGTGTTCGATTATGATAATCTTGGTCATTTAATCCAGGAATGGGATTGCGATCGAGGAGCAGTGGAAGGATATTATGTAGTTCTTTTTCAACAACTATATGTAGCGCTTTCCTTCCATCTTTATCCTGAGCTTGTAGAGGCAGTTGCTCCTCTGACAGCAGTATATCCTGCGCCTCTCTTATGCCTTCACTTGCAAGAAGGCAAAGCAGGTGCTCGTCGAGTTTTGTGAGTAAAGCAGTATTGTGTTCTTCGGTCGTATCAAGTTGCAATTTTAGTTCATCTGCACGACCTTATTCAGTTTGTAGGCTGACGCGCAGTTGTGCTATTAGGGGCTTTTGCAGAGTGAGTTCCGTTTGAAGTTTTTTGATGGTTTCTTCTTTCTTATTTTGCAGAGTAAGTTCCGATTGAAGTTGTCGGACCGTTTCTTTTTGCTGATTTTGATCTTTGGAATGTTTGTAACAAGCGTATCCTACGACTGCCAGGACAATAACTGTTGGAGCGGCAGCAGCTAACATGAGCTTAGTTTTTTGGTAAATTCCTCTCGGTTTTTGTGCTTCCTCGTGCATAATTACAAATGTATTTAAATGTGTGCAAAGCACAATTATGAGAGCTACAGCTATATTTTTCTGTGTAGTCACTATAGAGCTCCAGTTTGATACGTATAGTTTAGCATGAACACCTTCACCTCTTAGTATATTATATAAGAAAAATAAAAAATGTAAAAGGTTTGGCTGTTTTTTCAACCTGAAAAAATGCTTTGCGCTCGTTGCAAAAACAGTTTGAGGCGTAGATAGTCATTGCCAGTTAACAGAGAAAAGGTGCCAATTATTTGATGGAGTTTTTGCTCATGCAAAACTCCTAAAGCCTTTTGTTGTTTTAATAATGCCAAAAGCAGTTCATCAATATTATGGATTTGATTGGCAGCATTAAAAAGCATATGCATATAGGTAGTTTGGTAAAAGAAACTTTTTGCAAGGTCGGTGTCCGCTGGTTTGATAAATGCGTGAATCTTAGACGGTTCAGGACTCATAGTGTAATGTATAGTGCCTTTTTCTTGGTACCCGATTATCAGGCATGAAAAGGTGGTCTTTAAAAAAGAGAATATTTGTGGTTGTTCAGCAAGTAGTTCCTCTTCAGTCTTTTGATATGCAAAGGGGTAGCGATTGGGGTCCATGGAGCCGGTCTTTATGTGATAGACTATTGCAATCACATTCCGCTTGATTGTATGAATAACTACCAAAGAGCCAAATGTAGGAAACTGGTCCCATTGCCAACTTTGTGCTAAAAATTGCTCGAGTGAACTTTCAATCACTTCGGCAAATGGTTCAGGTGATGCTTTGTTGGTGTTCTGATTCATGTTTTGCTTGTGTTTCACTATCTAGTCCCATGTGCCGCAAGTAGGTCATGCGGTGCACGATAACACTGCTGTATTCTTTAATGGCATCTTTGTGTTGCTGGGTGCCATAGCCCTTATTGGTGTACCAAATATAATGGGGGAATGCTTTATCCATGTGTTGCATCATAGCATCACGCTTAACTTTTGCAATAATAGAAGCTGCAGCAATTGAACTTGATTTTTTTTCCCCAAACGGAAAATGATGAATCGGAATATCTTGATAGCAACTGTTGGTAAGTTTAAGGGGCATCGCATCAACCACGATTGATTGTGGTCTTTGTGGGGCAACAGCAAACAAGTTAATGACTGCACGTCGCATAGCAATCATAGTGGCATGCCAGATATTATGCTTATCAATTAATCGGTGATGTACTATGCCGTAGCCATACCAACAATGCCGTTTAATCCAACGAGCGGCCCTTTCCCGATCCTCAGGCTTCATGATTTTTGAGTCTTTCAGTAGGCGGTATGAGGTATGTGGGGGTAAGATAACGGCAGCGGTAACGAGTGGGCCAGCAAGGCATCCACGCCCCACCTCATCAATGCCACATATGACCTGGTTATGTTCCCACGCAGCATGCTCATGAGTATTCTTTTTGAAAAAGGAATTTCTTTTTTTGTTTGTTTTCTGGCTAGTGAGTGCCATCTGTTTTTCCCTGGTTAATATGCTTGAGGCAGCATATCATTGATAGAGCTGAGTGTCAAAAAAGGCCTTGAGGGAGGCGTTTCTATAGGTAACATTCAGGGGGTAATTATCTGATGTATACCCATGTAAACCTGGAAATAGGTCACAGGGGGTCTTTTTTCTTGTCAAAATCAGAGTTTTTCAGTTGACAATTTGCAGGCAATGCGTACAATTAGAAATAAGGCAGAAAATTTAATCATACTACATTTAAAAGGTATAGGAGTATTTGATATGTCATCTACGGCTCTACGTGTTAAGGAGCTACTCAGAGAGAAGGGATGGACAACTAAGATTTTAGCAGAAAAGACCGGAATGTCTGAGAGTTACCTGACGCACATTAAAAATGGAACAAGACGTTGGAACGAAGATTCCTTGCGTAAATTAGCGAATGCTTTTGAGATAAGTCCTATTGATCTGTTTGCTCAGCGCCGTCAACGTACGGATAACATTGATAGCAATGTGAGCATGCCAGAAGAATCAAATATAGAACTACGGGTGCATGTAGTGCCGGTAGTTGGAGAGATTCCATCAAATCCGTCACCATATAATAATCAGCTTATGCAGGTTACCACTGGTTACAAAGATATATTTGTACCTGTGCTCAATACCAATGATAATGCTATGTTTTCACTATGCGTTGGAAACAATTTGATGGCTTCAACATTTGTAAAGGGGGACTACTTAATCGTTTCTCCTGAAATATGGACTCGCTCTGGTGATGTTGCAGCCGTTGAATATGGCAATGATACTCCAGTAAAAGCGATTATGCAGGTAACCTACACTGAAGATTTCATTGTGCTTGAATCAGTAAACCATAAGAGCCCGCCAATAGCCCTGATTCGTGGAAAAGACCATTTCAGGATCATTGGCCGAGTGATTCAACGCCACCAGAAATTAGCATAAATGCACTCCAATAGATAAAAATACCGGAAGGACTAGTAAAATCTGGCTCTTCTGGTATTTTTATATAGAGTCTAGGGATGAAGCATGTGAGACTAAATAAAGCGCAAAGTGTAGCTTTATAGTGTTATTATATACAAACACTTCCAATTGGTAAGGAGTAACATAGATGTTACGTTATGAAATTTTGATGCTTGCTGTCCCTGAAGTTACACAGGATGAAACCAAGCGGCTAGAGGATCGCCTTGAAAGGATGATCGAGCAACACAAAGGAGCAGTCATCTCCTATGAGCGTTGGGGGAAATATCGCCTTGCGTATCCAGTTAAAAAGAATGATTATGGTATCTATTTTCTGCTGAGATTTGAAATAAGTGCCGACCCAACGCCATTACTTAATGAATTCAAGACCATCTTTGCGGTAAAGTTAAATGATATCATTATGCGTTATTTAATTTCTAAGTTGGATCCAGAAGCTTCATTGGTTTATCAACGTCCACAATCACTTGAAGATGCTCCAGCACGGAATGTCGATACTTTCTTGCGGGAACATAAGATGGAAGGATTGCTTTCAATTAATGCAAAAAAAGGGGCAAAGGGGCAAGAGCAACCTGTCAAATCAAAAGAAGTACTAGTTGAAGAAGTTGAAGTTACAACAGAAGCTTAATGAGATACGGTAGGTGATACTATGACAAAGAAAATAAAATTAAAAATGAGTGCGCGTCTTTCTCGTAAAAAAATGCGCAAAAGTGCGTTTAGCGCAAAGAAGCATTGTCGTTTTTGTGGAAACCCAGAAATGCAGCAACAGATTGATTATAAAAATGCCTATTTTTTAAAAGGATTTTTAACTGAGCGTGGAAAGATTTTGCCATCACGTATTTCCGGCAATAGCTGTAAATGGCAGCGCCGTTTGGCCAAAGAGATTAAAAAGGCTCGGACGCTCGCATTATTACCGTATACTTCTAGGTATTAAGCGCTTCGCCCACTCACTCGTTGTATCTGTTTGTCCAGTGAGCTCATCATGTCTTTAAGTAGATCAATTCTATGTTGAATTTTACTTTTAGTTTCAGCTACACGGGCCACCCCAATGATATCTCGAGCCGGTTTTTCCTCAAGGGAGGCTTCCAGTTGATGCATTTTCTCCTCAAGAGTTACATAAGCATTGCGAAGGCCGTTGAGTGATGCTTGACGCATGAAGAAGGAGAGCGCTGGGAAATCGTCGATTTCAGCAGCTATTTCAATGAGTGGCATGCTTTGATAAGCAGGGTTTTTTTGTAGCTGATGATAGCGTTTGGTAGTTGATGTTTGTGCCTGTATAGAGCACATAAAAAGGCCGATAAAGCAGAGTGTGTTATAGAGATGCTTCATAAATAGATACCTCCTATACTATATAGCATAGAGTATCATACTGTGCAGAATCAAGAGCTGTAGGGTATAAATGTTGGTAGAGGCCACATTTTTTGGACACAATCGAGTTTTGTGTTACAATTAGGAATAAGTTGTTTGTCTATCCCTTTAACAAATGTAAGAAAAATGGAAAATGTACGTTCTAATATAAGAAATATTGCTATTGTTGCTCATGTTGACCATGGTAAAACAACCTTGGTTGATCAGCTATTGAGGCAGTCTGGCACGATTGTAAATCAAGACCTTGATCGGGTTATGGATTCCAACGATCTTGAAAAAGAGCGTGGTATTACCATTCTTGCCAAAAATACTGGTATTATTTATGGTGATCATGTGATCAATATTGTCGATACACCGGGTCACAGCGATTTTGGTGGCGAGGTTGAGCGTACGCTGCAAATGGTTGAAGGGTTCTTATTGCTGGTAGATGCCGCAGAAGGGGTGTTGCCCGGTACACGCTTTGTTTTGCAAAAAGCATTACAACTTGGACTCAAGCCAATAGTGCTCATCAATAAGATTGATAGAAAAGATGCTGATATTGCAGCAACCGAATCGGCGATACAAGATCTTTTTTTAGATCTTGCCACCACAGAAGATCAGCTTGAATTTCCACAGCTTTATGGTTCATCAAAGCTTGGTTTTGTTACCGATGACCCAACAAAAACAACCGATTCAATGCAACTGCTTTTTGATACGATTATTAAGTATATACCAGCTCCAATTCAAAAAGAGCCATACCTACAGTTTTTAACCACCAACTTAGATTATTCAGATTTTTTGGGCACTATTGCTATTGGCCGTGTATTTAATGGCAAGATCTCTGTTGGTCAGCAGGTTGTGCTATGCAAAGATGATGCGGTAAGCAAACCGATGAAGGTAACAAAATTGATGAAGTTTATTGGTCTTGATCGAATTGAAACGGATGAAGCTGCATTTGGTGATATCATCTGCATAACTGGATTTAATGAACCGGTTACCATAGGGAGTACCATATGCTCTCCAGAGCATCCAAAGACATATGCCTATGTGGCCATTGATGAACCGACCTTATCGATGTTTATTTCAGTGAATGATTCTCCATTTTCAGGAAAAGAAGGCTCCCTTTTAACTTCACGTCAAATAAAAGAGCGTCTTGAAAAAGAGCTGCTTACCAATGTTGCGCTCAAAGTTGAACAGACCGACTCGCCAGAAGTGTTTAAAGTATCTGGGCGTGGCCAATTGCATTTGGGTATATTGATTGAAAACATGCGCCGTGAAGGTTTTGAACTACAAGTTTCTGCACCACAAGTTATTTATAAAACGATTGATGGTGCAAAGCATGAACCAATGGAACTTCTTATTATTGACGTGCCACAGGAATATCAAGGGGTACTTATGGAAAAGCTTGGTCAGCGTAAAGCTGAACTTAAGCATATGCACTCTTATGATGATGGACGTATGCGTTTGGAATATGAAGTTCCCTCTCGTGGACTGATCGGTTTTCGTGGTCAGTTTTTAACTGACACTCGTGGCACTGGCGTTGCGAGCTATAGCTTTGCTGGTTACAAACCATATAAAGGTGACATTCCATCACGAACAAAAGGTGTGCTTATTTCAATGGAGAATGGCGTGGTGACTGGTTATGCGCTTGATAGCCTGCGGCAACGAGGTATTCTGTTTGTAAAACCAACAGATAAGGTGTATCAGGGTATGATCATTGGAGAACATAGCCGTGATAATGATCTTGATGTTAATCCAACTAAAACTAAAAAGCTGACCAATATGCGTGCGTCCGGATCTGATGATGCGGTTAAATTATCGCCACCTAAAGTTATGGGTCTTGAGACCTGTATGGAATGGATTGCACCGAATGAACTGATCGAGGTTACACCAAAAAGTATTCGGTTGCGTAAAAGGATGCTCAAAGCTAATATGCGCAAAAAGGCTAGGTAAAAAGCTTCTCACTCTCCCTTACGGCAGGAACTTATATACAACCAAAGCACTGAGCGTGTTGCTTAAAAAGGCAATAAAGCTAAGTTTTCGTAACGGTAACTGATAAAAGAAGGTCAGTATATAAAAGAATAGTATCTGCAAAGCTGCATACATCATACCCAATAGGAAACAGGCAGCTAGTGGATGAATCATTGCCATCCCCTCGTATCCTTCAAATGATATTCCAAGTGTCATATCTAAAAATAGATGCACTAAGGCAGCCAATAAAAGGATAGCGCATAACTGCGAACTGACGGCACAAAGCACTGCAGGAATAATACGTTGCTGAGCTGACCAAAAAAGCAACATAATCATAATGAGTATATTAATAAGTGGATGATAGAATGCAAAGGTAAATGACCAGAGCCATTCTGATATCAAAAATTGTGAAAAGGCATAAAGTAGCCTCATGCTGCCCACACTGAGACAAGACCTAACTTTAATAAGCTTGCAATTAGATTACTTGCGGTCACTATTAGTACAAAAGCCAAAGGTGCCAATCGCTGCGGAATGGCAATTAAAGCAAGTTGTACTGCGGTTACTCCAAAGAAAAAAAGAATAGTTGATGGCAGACTGTTTTGCATAATAAATGCTTCAGTGGCTAATGTTGGACAGATGCAATATAAACATTCAGCTAACCAAGCAGTCCAGCAAAACATACGCGCAAGCAAGAGATAAAAGCCAAATATGATACCAAGCGATAACACTGTTTTGCATAATATCTTTTTAAAATTAATAAGAAATGGTACTGTCGGTTGTGCCATCATAAAAAGACCTGCCATGATTGCGCTATTATTTAAGCAATAGAGCACCATGATGGTAACCGTTAATCCAATTTCCCAATAGGTCATAACTACTTTCCTTATACATATTCAATAAGTTCTTTATATAGTCTACCAAGAGCCTTTGGTTGTATCAGCCCCTTGCGGAGTAAGCTTTGAAGTATCAACGATTATATCATGAGTAGCTCTTTTAAGTTGGCTTATGTGAAGTTTATCTCATAGAGGATGATAAGGCTACAAAAATTTTACAGCATCAAACAAGTATTGTCATAATATAAATCCAGAGAATTTTTCAGGTTAAATAGAAGAAAATATTCCCTAAATACTTGACTAGCAGGCAACACCTCTGTTATTATAAATTTATAATAGTAAATAGTAGCTTTAAGCAATAAGGAGAATACCATGAAAAAGCTTATGTTCATTTTTTTGTTTGTAATACCTCTTTGTGAGGCCGCTGATGTCCTTGATAGCTGGCAGCAAGTAGTTCAAGGCATCCCTAACATACAGGAAGAGCAATTCCTTTACCTCGTAAACAACCAAATTACCGCTATTCCTGACGACCTTGATCTTGCTCAACTGATTTCACTCAACCTTTCAAACAATCAGCTTGCCGCTCTCCCTGCCAACCTTGATCTTCCTATCCTAGAAGTGCTTTTCCTTTCAGGCAATCAGCTTACCGCTCTCCCTGCCAACTTCGGCCTTCCTATGCTAGAAGAGCTTTACCTCAACCAAAACCATATTGATTATGTTGATCCTCAGATACTCCATCAATTTCCTATACTAAAATATCTTAATTTAAGCCAAAATTCACTCACTCAAGAGAATATAGAGCAACTCAGAGCGGCAGCGCGACAAGCTAATCGAAAGATTCAAATTATTGCAGATGATATTGGCCCGCAATATACTTATGCTGGAAGTATAAGACCTGCTAAAAGAAAATAATTGCTGAACAACCAAAGCATAGCTTTGGCGTTTTAAGTGCGATGGCCGCGGGAAATACACTAAAACCATTGTCTGGGGCTAAGCAACCTGTTATAATCTATATTAGTAATTATGCTTTTGATTCTATTATAAGGAGAATTCCATGAAAAAGCTTATGTTCATTTTTTTGTTTGTAATACCTCTTTGTGAGGCAGCTGCTGGACCTGATAGTAAGGGTAAACAGGAGGATACTGCAAGCTGGGACCAAGCAGTTCAAGGTATTCAGAACATAATACAGCAAGAGACAGAGCTTTTCCTCCATGATCGCCAGATTACCGCTATACCTTCCCCCCTCGGCCTTCCTAATCTACATGTGCTTGCCCTTGAACACAACCTAATTACTGATGTCCCTGAAAATCTCGGTCTTCCTAATCTAGACAGGCTTCTTCTCAGTAGCAATCAGATTGTTGATATCCCTGGAAACCTCCCCAATAATCTACGAAGGCTTCACCTCGATAATAACAGGATTAGCGTTATTCCTGAAAGCCTCGAGCTTCTTCTTTTAGAAAGACTTTACCTCAGTAAGAACCAGATTGGCCATGTTAATCCCCAGAGGATACTCGCACAATTTCCTATGCTGACCCATCTTTTTTTAAACCAAAATCCACTCACCCAAAAGAATGTGGATGAACTCAAAGCGGCAGCACAACAAGCTAATCGACATATTACAATTACTGCAAGGAATATTGGGAAACAGTGTTTGCCCGAGGATTATGGTGGAGATTTAAAACCTGCTAAAAGATAATTTAGGAGAAGTCCCATGAAAAAGCGTATGTTAACCCTTGCTTTGGTAGCGCTCTCTAGTTTAAGCCTTTCAAGCGTATGTAGGCAAGAGACCAAACCTATAAGCACAAGACCTATTATAACAAGTCCTGTAGGGCAGACTCAGCCAAGTGGTACAACTGCATTTATGGACCCAGCCCTATCTGAATGCCTACAAAGAAAAGGTACCGGTCAAATGACACAAGAGGAGGCACAACGGGCTCTGCAAGAATGCCGTGACGAGATATATGATGAAGAGATATATGGTCAAGGTGATCTGTTTGCTGATGAGGCAGGAGCAGACGTTACAGAGTAAATGAGATTCAGCTTTAGCTTCCAATTAAATGAACTTTAAGTTATAATAAACTTATGTAATAAATCTACGTAAGCATATTTATACTTAAGGGAATTAGTATGAGAAACAGGGTGGTATCATTTCTATTTGTATTTATTTTAACTATGCCTCTATCAATTCAGAGCGAACCAGAACAACCAAAAACATATCAAGAGCAGATTGCCCAATGGGCCCTTGATCATCCCTTTACTTATAACACAATCTATCTACACGCTCAATTGAGCCTGAGTGTGGCTACAGGGTATCTTTATGCAAGATTGTTCATACCTCATTTGCTTACTCAGCAGTGGGCTGATTCAATTGATGGTGTAACAGAGTTCATGAATGATATAAAAAAACCGAGAAATGGCCTTAATGTGCTCGGCTCTATTGCCACTACTTTCTGCGCGTTGAAAGGAATACGTAGTACCTTCTTACAAGAAAGCTTTGATAGAAGTTCAAAGCAAGCACAACGTTTAGCCTCCTTATCTTTGATACCAACTGTACTAGGAGTGTTCGCCTTAAATCGTTACCTTAGTTAGCCCCATACAACTACGTGCCAACATAATTAGGCAGGAACCATTTCAGTTCTTCATCACCAAACCGGAAGCCCGCTCCCAAGAAAAAACTACGGTTACAACGACTTACAAAATCATCAAAGCCAATGGCAACATAAACATGATTAAATAAAAAGAGTTTATTGATCCATTTAAGGTGTGGACGCTCATCATCGATGCGATTTTGCCCATGAAAATCATAGATTTTGAACGTAGACATGAGACCATATTGATCTTTATAGGGAATAAACAGATCAACAGCAACCCCTCCCGTTCCTTCAATCAGTCCAGCGCGTAATGCAATGTTTTTATAGAACTTGCCAAACTGCAAATCAACTTTGAATGCATTGCGTTTGACACGCTTGGTGTTTGTATTGAATATATATTGGAATTTTGCCCAATCGGGGAGATCACATTCATTTGAACATATCTCATTTAAGCAATCATCAGTAAAATCACGGAATGTCGTTCTGCGTGTAATGTATCCTTTTTGCGATGTGGTTACCCCAACTAAATAAAAATAATCAGAGCGTGTAAAGATCCAGACATTAAAAATACCTTTTGCATCTTTAAAACAAGCATGCTCTGCTCGTTCAAACATATTCTCAACATGACCATCATAGGTAAAATAAAGATCACTAAACTGTTTGAATCCTTGTTTTATTTTACCCGTGGTATATTTAAGATCTTGATATACTTGATCATCTTGCAAAAGTTGCCCAACAAAGCCATGCCCTTCATGTATATCCGTTGCAATATCATTCACCGTTTTGAACCCTTCGGTCAGTAGTTCTGAAGCGTCTTGCATCTTATCTGCAGTAGTGGCTACACGCTGCGCAAAGTGACTAAAGTCACGATCACACACGTCCGCTATTTTGGTGATACTTTCTTGAAAAGTGGGCAACACTTGGCTATGTAATTGGTGCACAATCTGTTTAACATCACCAACGAGCAGTTCAATCTCTTGAGCAGCCTGTGCACCACCCAGCGCCTGTTTGAATGAGGTGGTAATCTCTTGAATATCACCAGCAATACCCTTAAAGGTCCGCAATAGTTCATCAATTGAAGTTGGTTCAACATGTGGGTGTGCAAGTTGTGCACCGGACTCTAGTTTTGCTGCTGTTGGGCTGCCTGATATAATTTCAAGATAGGTCGGGCCTAATAGGCCCTCTTGACGAACCATGCCATATGCATCTTGATATAAACAGTATGATGCATCGATGAGCATATCAACGCGCGCATACATGTGCTCCTGTTCAATGAGTAAAATATCTTCAACCCATCCGACTTTGACGCCGGCAATCTTTACTTCAGCCTTTTTACTAAGTCCGGAGATATCTTTGAAATAAAGGGTATAGGATGCATAGCCATGTTGACTAAAACGAAAGGTTCCCAGTTGAAACCCGACAAGGATAAACAGTATGATAGCAGCAAGCAAAAAAATACCGACCTTCGTTTCTCGTGTGTAGTGCAAAGTTGTTCCTCATGAAGATCACAGCCAGTAGACCTTTTTTATAATCATGTCAGGTGAATCACCAGTTGCAGGACGCTCAACAATAGCCAGCAAACGCTGGGTAACACGCCCTACAGTTGCATAGGATAAAATAGAAAATACACGTGCTTCGAATGTACCACTCAAAAATGGCTGTAAACTTTTTGGTATACTATTAAATTCTTTTCCATAGAGTGGCTTTAAAAGCTTGTTCCAGTCTGTT
>SDBV01004272.1_pt1 | contig 20655 bp, 19 predicted proteins | sample 2277081 | NCBI WGS metagenome assembly SDBV01 (sample SAMN10402039, study PRJNA504765) | marine sediment metagenome | isolation source: marine sediment core GS10_PC15, 223 cmbsf | place: Arctic Ocean: Southern Knipovich Ridge | collected 2010 | reverse complement strand
ATCCTGTGGACACTGAGAACCTCTGATATCATACCGCCGACTGTCATTCTCGGATTGAGTGAGCTGAACGGGTCCTGGAAAATTATCTGCATGCGCCGACGGAGTTTCAGCATTTCTTTTACCCCGGCTTTAAGAACATCCACACTGTCAAAGCTCACGCTGCCGCCGGTAGCTTCCAGAAGCCTCAGTATAAGACGGCCCGCTGTGGTCTTGCCACAGCCGCTTTCACCGACAAGGCCGAGTGTCTCCCGGCGCTTAATCTCAAACGAAATACCATCCACAGCCTTGACATGACCGACAACTTTTGAAAAAAGCCCCTTTTTTATCGGGAAGTGCTTTTTAAGGCCTGAAACTTTAAGCAATGTTTGATTATCCTTATAATTCTTCGACTCGATCACTATAATAACACCTTGCCATATGATTGTTTTCAGTAATTTCCAGCTCCGGGAGCTCCGTTCTGCACCGTTCGTCTGCTAAAGGACACCGTGGATTAAAAGGACACCCCGAAGGCAGATCCGCCGGATCCGGAACAGTACCATTTATAACCGAGAGTCTATCACGCAAACTGTCCAATCTCGGTACGGATTTGATAAGCCCTTTCGTGTAAGGATGAGCGGGATGGACGAAAATATCCTCAGTTGCACCTTCTTCCACAATTCGCCCCGCATACATAACAGCCATGCGGTCTGAGGACTCGGCAACGACGCCAAGATCATGTGTAATGAGCAGGATGGACATTTCAAGTTCATCCTGCAGTTTCGCAAGAAGTTCCATTATCTGCGCCTGAATTGTAACATCCAGAGCCGTTGTCGGCTCATCCGCAATCAAAAGATCGGGATTGCATGACAGGGCCATTGCTATCATTGCACGCTGCCTCATTCCGCCGGAAAGCTGATGGGGATATTCATCCACTCGCTGTTCCGGGTCAGAAATGCCTACAAGTCTGAGGAATTCAACAGTGCGTTTCCGTGCTTCCTTTTTACCGACATTCTGGTGAAGCACAACAGCTTCAATTATCTGCGAACCTATAGTAAATACAGGATTAAGGGAAGTCATCGGCTCCTGGAATATCATGGCGATGTCATTACCGCGGACTTTGCGCATTTCCGACTCGGTTATACCGAGAAGATCACGATCTCGGAACATAATACGCCCCTTTTCAATACTTCCCGGAGGCGAAGAGATAAGCCGCATCACCGAGAGCGATGTGACACTCTTCCCGCAGCCGCTTTCTCCGACAAGCCCCAGTGTCTCCCCGGAATCTATGGTAAAAGACACGTCATCTACAGCTTTTGCAACACCGTATTCCAGGTGGAAATAAGTGCTCAATCCCTGTATTTCAAGCAGATGCCCTGGCATAAATTCACGTTACCTTTCATAAAATTTAAAAAAAAACTAATAAACCACAGATGAACACAGATAAAAAGGCATAAGGCAGAAAGCAGAAGTTTTTTTAAGCTAACCACTGACCACTGACCACTGACTACTAACCACTGACTACTGAAAGCTTTTTTATAAGGTTTTGAAAACTTTGTTCCTTTATGCCTCGTTATGTTCATAATTTACAATTCACAATTCATAATTCTTTTCATCCTTCTCACTTTTGCCTTTTGCCTTCTGCCTCTTATTTAATTCATCATTTTGACGGCAGAATCTTCCTCGGGTCGAGTGCGTCACGGAGCCCGTCGCCAAGGAAATTATATGCGAGTACAGTCAAAAATATCACATATCCGGGAGTTATTATCCATGGAAAGGAAGTTAAAACTCTCACGCTCTGCGCCTGCTTGAGCATATTCCCCCAGCTTGCCACCGGTTCGGCTATACCGACACCAAGAAAAGATAATGCCACTTCGCCAAGAATATAACCGGGAATCGATACTGTCGCAGCAACTATCACAAACGAAAGGGTATTGGGAAGAATATGCCTTATGATTATACGCATATGTCCGAATCCAAGGGCACGGGATGCAATCACATAATCATTTTCCTTGATTGAAAGCACCATACCTCGTATAATCCTGGACATTCCCGCCCACCCTATAAATGATAAAATGGCGATAATAATCAGGTACATCTTATCAGATTCTATGGTTGTGGGAAAGGCGGCACGAAGCGAAAGAATAAGATACAATCCGGGTATCGACATGATAAGTTCCGTAAAACGCATAATAACCGTATCCACAATACCGCCGAAATAACCCGAAATACCGCCTGCAAGCATTCCGAATGTAAAAGAGAGAAAAATACCGACAAGGCCGACCGATAGTGATATCCTTCCTCCGAACAGCAGCCTTGAAAATACATCCCTTCCGAACTGGTCGGTCCCCAGCAGGAAAACATGGCCTTCATCCTCAACGCCGAAAAGATGCCTTTCGCCGGGAATAATACCGAATAATTTATACGGCTCACCCTTAATAAATATCTTTATCGGATATATTTTCGAAGTATCGTCACTGTAACGTGTCCATTTGCGGTCCGCGAGAACTTTGCCGTATACAAATGGTCTAAAATGAAATGATCCCGATTCATCAAAAAAACGGATCCTTGTGGGCGAACAATAATTAAGAGTGCGGTTCTGTGTTTCCAACCCATAAGGTGCAAAAAAGTCGGCAAAAAACGCAAGAGTATAAAAGAAGATAAGAATTATGCCGCCTATAACCGCCAAATGGTTTCTTAAAAGGTAACGCCAGAATAATGCACGGGGCGACTGAGACAGTTTATTGGAATTATTCATATTGTATCCTTGGGTCGGAAACGGCGAGAAGTATATCGGCGACAAGATTGCCAATAATAAGCATAACCGATGCCATGAGAAGAGAACCCATTACCAGATAAAGATCCCTCGTAAAGAGCGCATCAAGCGTCAATCTGCCCAGCCCCGGCCAGCTCATGACCACCTCGACAAGAAATGCGCCCGACAGAAGACGTGCGAGAGTAAACCCGAAAAGCGTGATGAGCGGATTAATGGCATTGCGCAGCGCATGTTTGTAAATAACCGTACGTTCGCTGAGTCCCTTTGCACGAGCTGTCTGGATATAATCCTGAAGCAGAGTATCGAGCAGGTTCGCACGCATCTGCCTCATACGTCCCGCCATGGATACGCTTCCCAGCACAATCGTGGGAAGTATCAGGTGATGCAAAACATCGATAATCTGCTGCGGATACGTCATATATTCGAAATCTATCGACTTCATTCCCCCGATCGGGAACCAGCCGGTTCTTGCTGCAAACAGAACCATGAGAAGAGCAAAAAACACTTCCGGTATGGAAAGCCCGACAAACGACAAAAACGATGAAGACCTGTCCACCCAGGTATTCTGCCTGACAGCGCTGATTATACCGAGCGGAATGGATAACCCCCATGCAAATGTTGCCGCCGAAAGGGCAAGTATCAGGGTGTTGAACATCCGCTGTCCGATGAGTGAAAAAACAGGCACCTGATTTGCAAAAGAATAACCGAAATCGAGATGAGCCGCGTTCCACAGCCATTTGAAATACTGTATATACCAGGGTTGATCAAGACCGTATTTAACTCTCAGGGCATCGATCGTTTCTGCGGAAATCTGCGGATTTTGGGTCATAGTGGTCAAAAAGTCTCCGGGGGCAAGACTGATAATCATAAAGCTGAAGAACGATATCCCCAAAAGCAGGGGTATCATGTGTAAAAAACGTTTTATTATGTATGTTTTCATAGTTTAAATTTCAAGGTTTAAAGTTCAAGGTTCAAGGTTTAAAGTTAAAGGTTCAAGGTTCAAAGTTCAAGGTTGATGATTAATGATTGATTGTTACCATCCTTCTGCCTTCTGCCATTTTTTTCATAATTCACAATTCACAATTCACAATTCAAAACCTATTTCTGCCATACAGCTTCTATATTCCACAGTAGACGGTGACGCATGATAGTCGGCACCAGATTTTCGTATTTATTGCTTATTGCGACAAATATCTGCGGAATTACAATATAAATATACGGCGCCATATCTGAAATTATGTACTGTACCTCGTCATAATACTCTTTACGTTTCTTCCTGTCAAGTGTAGTTATCTGGAGTTTCATCAATTCGTTAACACGTGCCTCCCAGTCTGTGGCCGGTTCAGATTGATTCGGATTCCATTGATGCATACGGCCGCTCGAAAGCCACACACTCATCCCGCTCGACGGATCCGGATCGCCCGATGTCAGTCCCAGAAGACAGCATTCATATTCATATTCTTCGTCGATTTTAACGATGAGCGTATTAAATTCAACCGGATTAAAATTCATCTTTATTCCGATCCTGGAAAGATCATCTTTAATGATATTACCGACAAGTTCCCTGAGATCATTGCCTGTATTCGTTAACATGGTGAACTCGACCGGATTACCTTCTTCGTCCTCGCGGATACCGTCGTTGTCACGGTCGATAAGGCCCATTTCATCCAGCAGGGCACGTGATTTGTCCAGGTTATAGTCATACCTGACAAGGTCGGGATTATACCATAACTTGTTTGCCGGTGTCTCAGGGCCGTATTGTGGTTCCGCCATCCCGTTGAATACGGTTTGAGAAATTCCATCACGGTCGACTGCATAAGCCATGGCTTTTCTCCACAGCACATCTTCGAACCATTTTCGTTTATGCGGTGCGACAAATGGCTGCCCTTTCTTGTTTTTTCCCGGGTTTAAATTAAACCAGAAAAAATTCTGCCCCAGGTCGGTACCGAGATTAACTATCCGGAAGTCATATTTTTCCTTATCCCGTTCGAGCATGGCTACATCAGACTGCCTGACACCCAGCATATCAAGCTGCCCTGTCTGAAACATAAGCAGCATAGTCTCTGTATTTCTTACATTTATATGAATAATACGATCGAGAAACGGCAGGCGGTTTCCTGCATTATCAACTCGCCAGTATGATGGATTGCGCCGCAGTACGGTTTTAATTCCGGATTCAAATTTTTCGAGAAGATATGGTCCGCATCCAACGAGTTTCTCCGGCGGCCAGCTTATATTATATGCGGAATCAAACGCGTCTTTTTCCAGTTCCGGTTGGAGAATATGTTTCGGCAGTATCGGCACGGCACCCCCTGCCCACATGAGAAACGGAGCAAACGGCGAAGGAATGGAAACCTTGAAAGTAAACGAGTCCACAGCCGTCCCCGCAAACGGCTCTCCGTTTACACGCATGATATCATTGAGACTATTACTTACCCGCGGATCATACAAGGCCTCATAAGAAAATTCCATGTCGTATGCGGTGACCGGTACGCCATCACTCCATAATACACCGTGCCGCATATGAAAAGTAAGTTCGAGATTATCCTCTGAGAATTCCCACTTATACGCAAGGCTCGGAATGATTTCCTGTGTTACATTATCCATAGAAATAAGAGAAGCGAACATTCGCGCGTATATATCCCTGCTCGATGTCTCTGATGCAACAATAGGATTCAATGTTTTAGGATCGCCGATTGCGCCTATCAACACACGGCCGCCATATTTACCCGGACCGTAATATGCAGTATCCGCATCCGCCGGAACAGGCGTATCCACATAAAACCGTGCATGATCCTCATGCTTTTCCAGGATACCTGCAACAAGCAGCGCAAACACTGTCAGAATTATTACTGCTATTATAATTATTACTCTCATATAATATTTTCGGTCTCAGATTTATGATTTTTTAGGGATAGAATTACAAAGGCACAAAGTTTTTCAACATTCAACGTTCAGCTGTCAGCTTATAAAAGGACTTTTGCCTTTTGCCTTCTCCAGCCCCTAATCCCCCGATGGGGGACTATACCGCCACCCAATCAAGCACCCTCCGGGGAGTTTGTGGGGCGGCCTTCTGCCTTCTGCCTATTTTTTTCACAATTCATAATTCATAATTCATTTTACATACTTTTGATCACGTTTTAAACTGCTTTTGATGCTGGCTGCCCTGTCCTCGTAACCGGGCCTGCCCATGAGCGCAAACGCCGCTATTTTACCGCCTTCAACTCCCGGCTGGTCAAGTGAGTTAATGTTGTATAATCCACCAGAGAATACTGTTGCGACCTCGAATGCGTACATGAACTGCCCGATCGTGTATGGATTTACTTCCGGGAATGTGATGGTCATATTCGGACGATTGCTTGCGGTCAGGGCATATATTGTTCCGAGCCTTTCAGCTTCGATGAGTTCCGCCATTGTTCGTCCGCCAAGGTAATCGAGCGCAGAAGTACCTGAATATGCGTTCTTCATCGGTAGTTCATTTACAAACTCATCGACCGCAAGGATGGTGAAATTCTTGTCGAACGGCCCCTCGACATAAAGCTGAACCTGCGAATGCTGGTCGGTAACTCCGAGAGCCTTTACAGGTGTAGGGCCGACATTTACAGTATTTCCATCGAGGGCGAACTTTTTGCCGAGACTTTCCGCCCAGAGCTGACGGTACCAGTCTGCAAGGCCATACATGCCTGATGAATACGGCATCATGACTGATATCGGTTTTTTCAACTCGATATCGAGCAGGTACTGGTACATACAATACAGATACGCGGGATTATTCATAACATCAGAACTTTCAAGACGTTTATCCATCGCCTCCGCACCGCTGAGAAGCTCTTTTATATCGATTCCGGCACATGCGGCGGGGAGAAGTCCTACGGCGGTCAACACTGAAAACCGCCCGCCTATACCATCCGGCACAACAAACGAAGCGATATTTTCATCATCGGCAATTTTTCTGAGATCCCCTTTTGCGGCATCGGTTGTAATAACAACATTCTCTCTCCAGGTTTCTCCCTGAGCCTTTTCGAGAAAATCTTTCGCCAGAAGAAAGGTTCCCATGGTTTCGGCAGTCGAACCGGACTTGGTTATGATATTGAAAAGGGTTTTAGACGGATCGCATACATCGAACATGCCCTTCAGATAATCAGGATCGATATTGTCCGCAAAAAACATTCTCATGCCGCCGGAAACAGCGGGTTCAAGTAAATTATGGTGCGGATGGCATAAAGACATAACAAGGGCCTGTGCGCCGAGAGCCGAGCCGCCTATACCGACATTTACGAAATTCTCAAATTTATTTTTTGCGGTTCTGGAAAAGTCCAGTATGTCATCGATTTCCTTATAAGGGAGATCCCTGTAAGGGTATTCACCGGCTTCACGGCGTTTGCGGATTTCCAAATCGATCGTACAAGCCCTGTCTTTAAGAGAATCCAACATACTGTCCGGGACACCGTGCTTGCCGACAGCTTTTTCGGTCAGGTTAGTGAAATCAAAGATCAGCTCTTTACTCATTTTTAAAAATCCATCCTTTCGAACTATATCGCTCTCTAATTAACCGCTCCGTTTGCTCTATTTCATCATGTGTCGGATTTTCACATTCACACATCATATCCGCCGTTTTGTTAAAAGCATTAAACATGGATGTTTTCAGACTGCCGATACTGAAACGGCCGCTTAATTTTGATTTCAGGTCGATCGATAAATCATCCAGCTGTTTTTTATGTTCGGAAGTAATTTCACTATCTTTCATGTAGTTAACTATTCTTTCATGTCCGGGTCCGGTTAAGATAGAGCCCTGCTGAAGAAATAATTTTTTGAAACGTCTCTGGGCGCTGCCGACAAGTTTTTTCCCATCCAGGGTTATCTCAAATCTCGATGTAATTAAAAAACATGGCAGCAACCGCCTGTTTGTATCCGGAATTCCTTTTTCCGACCTGACACTGCTAATTTCAGTATCGATGCCCAATAAACGGAATCCCTCGACCAGAACTTTACTTATAGACATGTAGGTATTCATTAGGTTTCCGCCGAAATGGAGGTCATCTATGAAACCGATCATTGAATAAGCAATCTCGTTCTTGTGAAAAACTGCACGTCCCCCTGTAAGTCTGCGCGTTATATCCACATTGTCAGCTTTACATCGCTCGGTATCGATACTGCCTCTGATATCCTGGTTGTAACCGCACGTGATCGCGCTCGGACTCCATTCGTACAACCTGAATGTCGGGGGAGAACTTTTTTTCATAACTGCTTCTGCAACGGCATCATCCAAAGCCATATTAAAAAAGGCGCTTCCTTTTCCCGTATCAAGAAAACGCCATTTTACCGTCCCCATACCACAATTTCCTATATAGTAATCCAAATATGCTCAAGCCTGAAAATCAAGAAGTAGAATCAAAAAAGTACCTGCAGTACCTGCACGTTAACTCCTGTCAGTACAAATCAAGGCAAAGCTCCTACAGCTTATTCAGAACTTCGAGTGCAATAACCTGGCGCATTATTTGATTCGTACCTTCGTAAATCTGGGTTATTTTTGCATCCCTCATCATTTTTTCCACAGGATATTCTTTCATATAGCCGTTTCCGCCCATAAGCTGTACCGCATTTGTTGTAACTTCCATCGCTGCATCAGTGGCGGCAAGTTTGCATATCGCGGCTGCCATATTTATATTTTTCGATCCCGAATCTATCAGCCGTGCCGCAGAATATACCATGGAACGCGCAGTTTCAATTTTTGTTTCCATATCGGCTATCATAAACTGTACTCCCTGGAAGGAGCTTATCGTCTGTCCAAACTGCCTGCGCTCCTTGATAAACGCAACCGCTTCTTCGAGAGCTCCCTGAGCGATACCTAACGCCTGTGCGCCGATACCGGGCCTTGAGAAATCGAATGTTTTCATGGCTACTATAAAACCAAGCCCCTCACGGCCGATCAAGTTGTCTTTATGCACTCGGCAATCCTGGAAAATCAGCTCGGTAGTCGACGAAGCCCGTATTCCCATTTTATTTTCCTTCTTGCCGAAAGTGAAACCGGGCGTTCCCTTTTCAATAATAAATGCAGAAGCGCCGCGGGCGCCCCTTTTTTTGTTTGTCATGGTCAGTACACTGTAAATCTCCGCCTCACCGCCGTTTGTAATCCACTGCTTTGTCCCGTTGATAACATAATAGTCGCCATCCTTTACAGCGGTAGTTTCAATACCTGCAACATCTGAGCCGGCATTCGCTTCGGTAAGTCCGAAGGCAGCGAGCTTTTTACCGGAGGCGATGTCCGGCAAATAACGCTTTTTCTGCTCATCAGAGCCATAAAGAATTATCGGATATGTTCCGAGAGCGGTTGCTCCCAGAAGAAGAGCAATACCCCCGCAAGCCCTGGAAAGTTCTTCCATTACAATGGCCATTTCCATTGAACCGCCGCCGAAACCGCCGTATTCCTCCGGAATATATATACCGAAAATATCTGCCTGCCTGAGGACCTCGACAATATCCCATGGGAAAGTGCCCTCTTCATCATGCTTCGCCCTGACAGGTTTAATATGATTTTCAGCTATTTCACGACAGGAGTCGCAAATCATAACCTGGTCTTCGGTTAATAGATAATCAATCATTGAACCCCCGCTTTCGTATGTTCTAATCTAAATTTCATTATTCATAATTCAAAGTTAAATTCAACGTTCAAAATTACTGATGAATATTAAATATCAAATAATATATCACTAAGTTTTAAAAATCCTTATCAGTCTGTAAACGTTTTTGTAAAGTTTCAAACCCGCTTTTTGCCGCGATTTGCTGAGCAGCTTTTTTATTTTTCCCATGGCCTTCACCGACTGATTCGCCATTCACTGTTACTTCCACTACAAAAACTTTTTCATGATCGGGACCGCTCTCTGAAATTGTATTGTAAACCGGAAAACCCATTTTTTCACCCTGAACCAGTTCCAGAAGAAGACTTTTATGGTTATCAGATTCATTCAGAAAAATATCCTGAAACTCAAGGATCGTTTTTTTTATAAAGTCCTCCGCTGCACTGTATCCGCCATCCAAAAAAATAGCGCCGATAACAGCTTCATAGGTATCGGCAATTATTGAAGAGCGCTTACGGCCTCCGGCATTTTCTTCGGAATCATTCAGGAGGATAAAACGGTCGAGGCCAATTTTCATGCCTGCAATCGCACCGGCTTTTTTACTGACAAGATTACTTTTTATTTTTGTCAGGTCGCCTTCCTGAAAATCGGGAAATACAGTAAAAATATAATGGGATATTATCATACTGAGCACCGAATCACCCAGAAATTCCAAACGTTCATTCGACAGGCTGGTAGTACCGTCCACCGCTTGTGAATACGAACGATGCTTGAGACTCTTGTAAAGAATCGACCTGTCATTGAAATGATATCCCAGCGCTGATTCGACCTCTTTAACATTGAATGGCAGATTTCGGTATCTGAAAAAATTTCTTATCCGGTTAAATACATTAATCATGTTCATCTGAATTTTTTAAAAGCAATTGTAGCATTATGACCGCCGAATCCGAAAGAATTTGAAATGGCAAAATTCACTTCCTTTTCGAGAGCCGTATTGGGAGTACAGTTCAAATCGCATTGGGGATCCTGGTTTTCCACATTTATAGTCGGAGGAATAACATTATTATTTATTGCCTGTATCGTTGCAATACTTTCGATAGCTCCCGTTGCCCCGAGAAGATGTCCATGCATCGATTTTGTCGATGACAGTGATAAATCATAAGCTTTCCGGCCATAAAGATGTTTGATTGCATTATTTTCAGCTAAATCGCCAGCCGGTGTCGAGGGGCAATGGCAGTTGATATAATCGACATCTTCCTTGTTCATTCCGGAGCGTTCGATAGCAAGCTCCATTGCCTTCGATGCACCTAACCCTTCCGGATGAGGAGCTGTAATATGATAGCCGTCGGCTGTATAGGCGACTCCGCTGATTTCACCAAATATCTCAGCACCTCTCTTTTTGGCATGCTCCAGTTCCTCAAGAATCAAAGTAGCCGATCCTTCGCTCATCACAAAGCCATCTCTGTCCCTGTCAAAGGGACGGGCTGCTTTTTGAGGCTCATCGTTCCTGCGGGAAAGCGCTTGAATATTTATAAAACCTGCCATAGAGGTGGGCGTTATCGAACCTTCCGTACCGCCGGTAATCATTACCTCTGCCTCGCCGCGCATGATTGCATAATATGCATCGCCCAGTGCATGAGCGCTCGATGCACAAGCGGAAGTTGTAACATAATTCAACCCCATAAGACCATACTTCATAGCAATTTGACCGGCAACAATATCAGTAATCATTCCAGTTATGTAAAATGGCGAAACCCGTGAAGGGCCCTTGTCCAGAAATTTTTCTATCTGCTTTTCGAGCACATTGATACCGCCAATACCTGTGCCGAAAATCACTCCGATACTAAAGGGATCCTCGTTTTCAAACTCAATTCCGCTGTGTTCGACAGCTTCGGCGGCAGAACATAAGCCATACTGGCTGAAAAGGTCGATACGTCTGGCCTCTTTGGCATCGATAATTCCTTCAGGATTGTAATTTTTTATTTCACCTGCAATACGTGTTTTAAAATCACTCGCATCAAACTTGGTAATGGTCGCAATACCGCTTTTCCCGTTTACGAGTGATTCCCAGAACTCACCAAGGGTGTTCCCGATGGGGGAAAGCACTCCCATGCCAGTCACAACTACTCTTCTTTCAACTGCCATATTACTCCTGACCATTATAAAATAATATTATTTTATAACAATATATAAATAAAGATAGAATTAAAAATACATGAACCTGTATCAGGATTAAAATATGATTAAATTAAAAATATTTTATAAACGTCATACACTGATTAAACAATATGTTAACTAACTTTATCTTTCAGATACTCAATTGCATCAGATACCGTTTTCAACTTCTGGGCGTCATCATCGGGAATTTCCAGGTCAAACTCTTCCTCAAATGCCATAACAAGCTCAACAGTATCGAGCGAATCAGCGCCAAGATCATCTATAAATGATGAATCATTATTAACTTTGTCCGCATCGACACCTAATTGAGTGACCACCAGATTTTTTACTTTTTCATCTAAACCCATAATAAATTCCTCCTGTTAAAAAACAATGAAATACTTTTTTTTCTTTCTGTTAATATAGATTCAAATTATTTTATTTACAATTTTATATTTACTATTTTTCTCTTTCAATCTTCATTAAGAAGCATTCGGCCTTCAGCGGTCGGCTATAAGCTTAAAAAGGAACTTCTTTATGCGATTATTACATCACCATTCCGCCATCGACGCATAAAACCTGACCGGTTATGTATGCCGCATCATCCGAAGCAAGGAAAGCAACCACACCTGCCACATCCTCTGAAGTGCCGGCTCTTTTAAGAGGAATAACGTTCATAAACGCTTGCAGGGCTTCATCGGAAAGATTTTTTGTCATATCAGTTTCAATATAACCCGGTGCAATCGCATTTACAGTTATATTCCGTGATGCAAATTCCTTCGCCATCGTTTTTGTGATGCCTATCACACCGGCTTTCGATGCCGAGTAATTCACCTGTCCCGCATTTCCCACAACTCCGACCACAGATGCTATGTTGATTATTCGCCCAAAACGAGCTTTCATCATATACCTTATTACCGCCTTTGAAACATTGAATGTCCCGGAAAGATTAACCGCAATTACAGCATCCCAGTCATCTTTCTTCATGCGCATCATGAGATTGTCACGGGTGATACCGGCATTATTCACAAGTATATCGATCCGGCCGAATTCATTTATAACTTCCTTAATACTATCCTGTACGCTTATTTCATCCGCAACATTCATAAAAAATGCCACGGTATTGCCATATTTCTCCGAAAGCTCCTGTGCTGCAGCAGTTACAGCTTCTCTGTTGAAATCACATAAAGCCGCAGCCGCGCCTTCCGATAGAAAACGCTCGGCAATCTTTCTTCCTATACCCTGCGCTCCCCCGGTAATAAGCGCAATCTTACCTTCAAGTTTTTTCATCCAAAACCTCCGTTACAGACTTAGAATCGGAAACCGATACAACCGTAAGCCTGTCATCGGTCCTTTTCGTCAGGCCGGAAAGTATATTTCCAGAACCAATCTCAAATGCTTCATTAATTCCATCGCTTATCATATTTACGACCGTGTCAGTCCACCGGACCGGAGATGTCAACTGCCGCACCATGCATTTCCTTATCTCTCCGGCATCGGTTACACAAGAAGCGGTAACATTGGAATATACGGGAATACCGGCATCGGAAATATTGATTTCATCCACTGCGGAAGCAAATGAATCTCTTACGCTCTCCATCAGCGGGGAATGGAACGCCCCGCTTACCTTCAAAGGCACAACACGTTTCGCTCCCTGTTCTTTCAGGATTTCGCAAGCTTGAGCGACAGCGTCTTTTTCACCGGAGATAACCATTTGAAGGGGTGAATTAATATTTGCCACTATAACAGTGCCATCAACCGAGCTGCATGTTTTCTCGACATTTTCATAATCCAGGCCTATTATCGCAGCCATCGTTCCGATGTGGTCCGGATCGGCGCTGTCCATAAGACGTCCGCGCTCTGAAACGAGCTTGAATCCGTCCTCGAAACTGTAAACACCCGCTGCAAACCATGCGCTGAACTCGCCGAGACTGTGTCCTGCACAGATAGACGGTTCAATCCCATGCGCCTTCAATACTTCGGTTATGGCAGCCTCGACAGTATATAGGGCGGGTTGGGTATAAACCGTCCTGGAAAGCTTCTCTACAGGCCCCTCTGCACACAGCGAAAGCATATCATACTCTGCCAGTTCACTTGCCTTTTTAAAAATACCATCGGCTTCCTTAAATGCTTCGGAAACGGAAACACCCATTCCTATCGACTGGGCTCCCTGCCCCGGAAAGATAAATGCCTTATTCTTCATTAATACCTCAATACCTCAAAAGTGTAGAGCCCCAGGTCATACCGCTGCCGAATGCTGTAAGTACCACATAGGATCCTTTACGGATTCGCCCATCCTCAAGCGCTTCGGTCATTGCTATCGGAATTGTCGCAGCAGAGGTATTGCCGTATTTATCTATATTAACGTAAGCTTTTTCAGGAGATATATCAAGTTTTTTGGCAGTGCTGAGAATTATTCTTTTATTTGCCTGATGGGGAATCAGCAAATCCATATCGTCGATAGTCAGGTCATTTTTTTCAAGGACCTCTATAACAACATTTGCCATCGAATTGGTTGCTTCCTTATAGAGTCCTTTTCCTGTCATTTTGAGAAAGTGCATACGCTCACGGACAGTCTTCTCGGAAGCGGGATGCTTCGAACCTCCGCCGGGCATGTAGAGAAGATCCGTGCTGGACCCGTCCGAATGGATTACATGGTCTATTATCATGCCGCCTTCCCCGTTTTTTGAAACGACTGCGGCACCTGCCCCATCACCGAAAAGAACACAGGTATTTCTATCTGTCCAGTCTATGATACGTGAGAGCGTTTCGGCGCCGATTACAAGGATATTTTCAGCAGTACCGGAATATATCATAGAGGAAGCAACCGTTAATCCGTATACAAAACCTGTACAGGCCGCTGATATATCAAATGCCGCCGCATTCTTTGCGCCGATTAAATCCTGCACAAAACATGCAGTTGATGGAAATATCATATCGGGTGACATAGTCGCAACAATGATGATATCTATATCAAGCGCATCGATACCGGCATTCTTGAGAGCTGCTTTTGCAGCGCCGGATGCCAGAGTAGAAGTGGTTTCATTCTTACCTGCGATTCTGCGTGTTTTTATTCCTGTTCTCGTTTGAATCCATTCATCAGAGGTATCGACAATCTGTTCCAGGCGATGGTTATCCCAAACCTCTTCGGGAACTGAAAATCCAACTCCTGTAATAACAGCTTTTTTATTCAAGTTTTCCTCGCAAATTCAAGTTTAATCTGTTCATTGACTTCTTCAAGAACAAGTTGTCTTGCAACATATATAGCGTTTTTTATCGCAGTTGATGTAGAATTACCATGACATATTATTGAAACTCCATCGACTCCAAGAAGAGGCGCGCCGCCGTAATCCTCGTCACTCATTTTCTTTTTGACATCTTTAAAAGCCGGTTTAATCAAATACGCCCCGATTGTCCGCAAAATACTTTTATCGATGCTTTTTCTCAGTAAATGGGTAACGAAACCGAATATGCTCTCGCCGAACTTTAACAGCACATTCCCGACAAAACCATCACATACGACAACATCGATATCACCCTTAAATATGTCACGGCCCTCTATATTGCCGATGAAGTTAAGGTCGGATTGTTCAAACATGGCATAAGTGCTCTCGGTAAGCTCGTTTCCCTTGGACCGTTCCTCACCGATACTCAACAGACCGATCCGCGGGTTAACATACCCGAGAACATAAGAAGTATAAATTGAAGCCATTACCCCGAATTGATAGAGATGCTCCGGCTTGCAATCAGTGTTAGCACCCACATCCAGTATCGCGACAGTATTCTTCATCGAAGGAAAAAGCGCCATTATAGCAGGCCGCAATACGCCGGTAAGTCTCCCCATATAAAAAATAGACGACGCCATTGCCGCACCTGTATTCCCCGCAGAAATAACCGCCTCGACCTCTTTTGACCGGCAGAGTTTATTTGCAACGACAATTGATGATTTTCTCTTCGTACGGATAGCCCGTGCAGGTGATTCATCCATTCCAATGACTTCATCGGCATGAACTATATGCAGCCTGTTTCTCGCCGATCGGTATTCTTTCGAGACTTTTTTATCAGGACACTCGGAACCGATGAAATGCTCAAGGTTTTCTGCGATAATTTTCTCATCCCCGACGAGGGTTATTTCCACATCGTGACATGAGCATAATGCAGATAAACCACCCTCAACGAGGACACCGGGAAAATTGTCACCGCCCATGGCGTCTATTGCTATTCGTATTATTCGATTTGACATTTACAGTATACTAAGTTTACGCCTCTTGCGGTTCGATTACTTTTCTGCCCTTGTAGTAGCCGCAGCCGGGACATACTCTATGAGGCATGGTCAACTGCCCGCAATGTGCGCATGTGGCCATAGCCGGAGTCTTGAGCTTCAAGTGTGATCTGCGCATTCCCTTTCGGGATTTGGAGGTTCTTCTTTTTGGAACAGCCATTAAATGATCCTTTCGTTACATCTATAATTATCATTATTTATTTAACTGTGTCTAATCCCCGGATATCTCATTCAAAGCATTCCATCGGGGATCACTGCTTCTCTTAATACAATCGCAATCGCTTTCATTAAGGTTGATTCCGCAAACCGGGCATAAACTTTTGCAATGATCATCACAAAGAGGCTTCAACGGGGTAGAAAGCAAAAACGCATCATGAATGTATTCGGTTATATCTATTGAATCCTCGCCATGAGAAAGAAAAATCAAGGTGTCTCTGTCTTCTTCCTCATCATTATCGTAATTGTGAGCAATAACCTCGCCCTTTTTCAGACGTCGAACCACAAGAGAGAACTTACCGGTAACTTTATGCTTGAAAGGTTCGAGACACCGTGAACATTCCAGAACAGGGGATGAAACAACCTGTCCTTCAACTCTGGCTATATTCTCATCCATCTTCACATTACATATTACATGTATAAAACTGTCGGATGGGAACATATCTCCGGTTATACCAAGCTCACTTATTTTATTGTCAAACTCTATAAAATTTGAACGTTTATAATCCCCGAAAAGTTCGATTTTCATAAAAAATATCCATTAAAAATACTAAATAAAATAATTTATGTCAAGCTGTTAATCGGGCTTAACATACTCATCCTGCCTATCGCAGATTCAAAATTAAAAATTAAAAACCTTCGTTTACATAAAAAAATTGTAAGCAGCCGGCAGTCAGTTTAAAAATAATTTCCCCACTCAGCTTTTGCGCATTGTGCCCAATTCACATATTCTTTCCATTAAAAATATAAGCAATTTCTTTTTTTGCGTTTTCGACCGAGTCAGATGCATGTACAGCGTTACAAGTCATACTACTTGCATACAATTTTCGTATCGTACCTTCGGCAGCATTCTCAGGATTTGTGTTACCGTTGATTTCTCGCACATATTCCACACAATTTTCATGCTCGAGCACAATTTCAACAATCGTTCCGGAAGTCATAAATTCGATTAGCTTTTCAAAAAAATGTTTGCCGCGGTGCACATCATAAAAACCTTCCGCGCGCTCCTTTGTGAAAGTTTCAATTTTTATGTCTTTAATTATCAATCCTTTCTTTTCCAGAATCGAAATAATCTCTCCTACATGACGGTTCTCATAAGCATCGGGTTTGATAATCAGTAACGTCTTCTCCATTCTTTCTCCTAAGATAAAAGTCTACCTAAAATTAATGTGATGTATTTAAGAGGGCGGTGAAAAGTCCTTTTTAACTCACCCCGGGATGAAACATATGATTTTTGTTGCCGGCAAGGGCATGTAAATCAGCGCCTTGCACTGTCCCTTGACAGTCTGAATCTGAAGTCCGATAGTTTCTCACAGGACTTTTAAGTTATTTTTAATCCACCGATGATATAAATCTAACATCCCCATTACTCTCCCGCAATATTCAAAGTGCAGATCTTTAGAAGGATATTTATAAGATATTTAATATCAATGCGTTACAAAAACGAATAGAGTTATCTTACCGGGTAGTAACCGCTAAAAGTAACGGAGTTCTTTACCAATCCTGTAAATATTTACGCCCATGCGGGTTTTAGGAAGCGATCTGTAATCCTTTATCCTTTTTATACCAGTGTCGGTTATTTCGTAAATAATAATCTTTTCTATGTTGTTTTCACCCATTCCTCTTTCATTGGCAATTCTGGTATAGTAAAGCTCACGGGGATCATGTCCCATCATCCAGGAAGTCACAGAATCACATGCCACCATCGACCTCGATATTGTGATAAAATTGTTCAGATGCAGCGCATTGGCGCCATCGACACCGACAACACCCTCGACAATATTAACGCACGGATTAACATTTGAAGCTATATCCAGCATACGCTGAGCCCACTGCTCAAACCAGAATACCCTTGAATCAGGCTCAAACTCACCATTCCGAAAGGTATCCCACCCGCCGGCATCAAAATAGGATTTCGCAAAACCATATTCATCCCAGTGCTTATACCCCATTCTGGCATGTTTTACATAAAGCCGCTCAATTTCCCTGCGGTAATCGGGATTAAAGACTTTTTTCACAGTGCCTCTGTTCAGGGTATTGGGCCACCCTCCGCAGACATGCATGTAGCCGACCGGCATTATCCCCTGCAGGTTTTTAATAGTGAGTGTTGTAATACCGAGATTGTGGATACGGTCTTTTGCCATGTTGATGAATGTGGTATCCTTTTCCTTCACAAGCCTGAAAAACGGTATCTTCCTCATCACAATCCCCTCAGGATAATCCACCCAGAATATCTCAGACTTATTATAATCGCTCCATGATTTGTATTTTCCCTCGGTAAAACATACGCCGCGATGGTGCAGAATATCACAAACACCGGATTCAACAAAGTTCTCATGTGTGGCTCCGCCGTTCGCGCCTACAACTATGTTCGTGTTGCCTATTTCTTTGAGAGCATCGCAAAATCCCGCTACAAACGAAGGATGTGTCGAAACGCCGTTATTTACACTGCGCTCATCGGCATTGAATCCACCGACAAAATTCGGTTTAATATATGTTGAACCGCCTGTCTCGCTGCCTTTACGGAACATTTTTCGCGCGGTGTTGTATCCGGCAAGAGCAAACTGCTCGTACTCCGGAGGAAATTTGCCGTCCTCCTGCTTTTGAGAAACTACATTCGTTCTTATTACGAATACCGCTTCAGTATTATCGAGGATTTCCTCACGAAGAACCGGGGCGGAATTTTCTTTTTTACCATTCTTTGCGAATTTAATCCCATCGCGAACAAGTTTTCTGCCCGGATCGTAACGTTCCTTCGACCTGTCAATATCATACTTACGGGCAAAAGCATTTCCGTAAAAAACAGGCAAAGCAGTAATGAAAGCTGCTCCTCCGGTTAAAAAATCACGTCTGCTCGTCATTACAACACCTTCGGAATAGCAATTATAAGTTGAAATTGCATAATCTATATAAAAACTCTTACAAAACGGTCATCGCTGGTTTAGATAATATCCGGTATCGAACTCAAAAAATTGAATTTCAGATATATCTAAAAGTCCTGTGAAAAACTATCGAACTTCAGATTTAAGCTGTCAAGGGACAGTGCGAAGCACTGATTTACATGCCCTTGACAGCAACACAAATCATATATTTCATCCCGGGGTGCGTGAAAAAGAACTTTTTCACCGCCCTCCTAAAAACCCAAATATCATTGTGTACTCATCATCTCTAACGCTATCCGAGCCGCTCTTTCCGATGCTCCCTTTTCCCCGAGTTTATCCCGTGCAATACCAAGCGCACTGGCGATTGTCTCACATAACCGGGCATCCTGCAAAAAGTTACAAATATGTCCGGCTATATTCTCAGGGCTAGCTTCATTCTGCCACAGTTCCGGGACTATTCTTGACCCTGCGACAATATTTATCAGTCCTATGTTGGGAATCTTTACAAGCGCTTTGCCGATAGAATAAGTTATTGCAGAGGTACGGTAAACAATAACCATCGGCGCTCCAAGTATACCGGCTTCAAGGGTTGCTGTGCCTGATGTAACGACAAGCGCATCCGCATGAGCCATTATATCGTATGTTTTTCCCCTTACCGGAATTATATCCGATTCCCGGGTAAACAGCTCGTAATACTTATCCTCAATCTCGGCAGCGCATCCCAGAACAGCGGTTACAGGCCCATGCTTCTCCCTGATTATTTTTACACTCTCCAGCATCGATGGCAGTATACGGTCAATTTCCTGCATACGCGAACCGGGGAAAAAACCTACAACCGGCACCGAATTATCCGCGCCAATAGACTTCCGAAATTCCTCACGGCTCCCGGAAGGATGAACTATCTCTATCAGGGGGTGTCCGACGAAATCGGCATTCACACCGTAATGACTGTAAAAATCCCGTTCAAAATCGAAAAGCACCACTATACGGTCAACGAATTTCTTCACAATTTTCACCCTGCTTTTATGCCATGCCCAGAGTTGGGGACTTATATAATACATTACAGGAATGTTTTTGCGTTTACAGTATGAAGCTAATTTTAAATTGAAACCGGGATAATCGATGAGAACGACTAAATCGGGCCGCCATGAATCAACTTGCGATTTGACTTCTTTCATTGTGCGGTAAATAAACGGCAGGTGGCGTATAACTTCGGCAAGCCCCATGAAATTCATGTCACGGACATGCCTTAGAGCATCTAATCCCTCATTTATCATGGATGTGCCGCCGATGCCTTTAAATTCAATTTCCCCGGGCATGATGGCTTTCATTCGGCTCATAAGCGATGAACCGTGCAGATCTCCCGATGATTCTCCCGCAATGATAAAGACACGTTTCATTGAATTCTCCGGGAAGAAACCTCCATGCTTTCCATGACCATGGAAGCTACCTCAAGGGCACGTTTACCATCACCGGCAGTGACTTTAGGTTGACCGCCGCTTTTCACAGCATTGATAAAATCGGCAAGTTCGAGTTCAAGAGCATTCGAGCCGTCATTTGGGTACTTTTTATAAGAAATGCCTTCCATTAACTGTGGTATTGCACCTGGAGCCGCTTCGGGTTTTGAATCTGATTTCATGGTAAATACTTCTGTTTCACCGTTGAGAAAATCCATCGATACATAGGCGTTTTTCTGGAATATCCTTATCTTACGCATTTTTTTCTGGGATATTCGGCTTGCAGTAAGATTGGCGACACATCCGCTTTCGAACTCGAGACGCGCATTGG
>SDBV01004271.1_pt1 | contig 20657 bp, 15 predicted proteins | sample 2277081 | NCBI WGS metagenome assembly SDBV01 (sample SAMN10402039, study PRJNA504765) | marine sediment metagenome | isolation source: marine sediment core GS10_PC15, 223 cmbsf | place: Arctic Ocean: Southern Knipovich Ridge | collected 2010 | reverse complement strand
TATAACCCCCATAGCGATGGAAAAGGAACTTCGCTTCGCTCTCCGCGAGGGAGGCCGCACGGTGGGCGCCGGAGTTATTACGGAAATCATAGAGTAGAAGGAAAGAAAAGAAAAAATGGCGGAGATAATAGCGCTTCAATGTACGGTTTGCAAGCGGAAGAACTACACGACCACCAAAAACAAGAGAAAGAAGCCGGCCAAGCTTGAATTGAAAAAATTCTGCCGTTTTGAACGAAAACATACCTTGCATAAAGAAGCTAAGGTTTAGAGGCCAGTAGCTCTAACGGTTAGAGCACCGGACTCCAAATCCGGGTGTTGGGGGTTCGAATCCCTCCTGGCCTGCCAGTTGAGAGGAAATGCGATGAGTTCGAAAAAGGGAAACTTTATAAAGGACGGACTGCAGTTCGTTGGAGAAGCAAGGAAGGAACTGCGCAAGGTGTCCTGGCCCGCACGCAAGGAGACCACCGCCATTACCGTGGCCGTGATCATCTCCGTGTTTATCATGGGTTTTTACCTAGGGTTTACGGACTGGATACTGTCCGAAATTATGAAGTATATGATCAGGTGAAGAAGTGGAATTGAAATGGTACGTGATTCATACCCATTCGGGGTTTGAGCACAAGGTGAAGACATCCCTCAGCGACCAGTTTTCCATGCTGGGGATCGATGACAAGCTGGGCGATATCCTCGTGCCGATGGAGGACGTAAAGGAGTTTCGTAGCGGAAAGCAAAAGGTTGTATCGCGCAAGTTCTTTCCGGGTTACGTTCTTATTCAGCTGAACCTTGACGAAAGAGTGCTGGAGATAATAAAGGATTCGCCACGTGTTACCGGTTTCCTCGGAGGAAAGCAGCCCACGCCCCTTTCCGACAAGGATGTGCAACAAATACGCGACCAGTTAAGCGGCACGGCGGAAAGGCCGCGACCGAAGGTCGATTTCATTGCAGGCGACCACGTTCGCGTGATAGACGGCCCCTTTGCCCACTTCTCGGGGCAGATAGAGGAAGTCAACCCCGAGCGCGGCAAGGTCAAACTGATGGTGTCCATTTTCGGAAGGTCCACGCCGGTAGAGCTGGACTTTCCCCAGATAGAAAAGGTTTAAGAGGAAAAGGTGTAAAAGATGGCCAAGGAAGTTAAAGGACAGATAAAACTGCAGGTACCCGCTGGCTCGGCAAACCCTTCGCCTCCGGTCGGGCCGGCGCTTGGGCAGCACGGCCTGAACATAATGGATTTCTGCAAGGCGTTTAATGCGCAGACCCAGGGGCAGGAAGGGCTTATCATTCCCGTCGTAATTACCATATACAGCGACCGAAGCTTTACGTTCATTACAAAGTCGCCCCCCGCCTCGGTCCTTCTGAAGCGCGCGGTCGGCATTGCGAAGGGTTCGGGGGTGCCGAACAAGGAGAAAGTCGGCACGGTCAAAAAGAGCCAGCTTCTCGAAATAGTGAAGTTGAAAGAAAAGGACCTTAACGCGGCTTCCGATGAAGCGGCAATCAGGATCATAGCAGGTACGGCCCGAAGCATGGGCCTAATTGTTGAGGATTAGACATGGCAACATTTACCAAAAATACGAAGGCGGCGAAGGAAAAGGTGGACAGGCTGAAGAAATACAGCCTGCCGGACGCCTTGAATCTTGCAAGAGAAACGAAGTTCGCAAAGTTCGATGAAACGGTGGAAGTGGCCGTTAGGCTCGGCGTCGATCCGACCAAGGCCGACCAGATGGTAAGGGGAAGCGTTGTCCTTCCCGGCGGCACCGGCAAAAAGGTAAGGATAATCGTCTTTGCAAAGGGCGAAAAGGAAATGGAGGCCAAAAACGCGGGCGCCGACTACGTTGGCGCCGAGGATCTTGCTGACAAGGTTAAAGGCGGATGGCTGGAGTTTGACGTGGCGGTTGCCACGCCGGACATGATGGGCTCCATAGGCAAGCTCGGCAAGGTTTTGGGCCCGAGGGGGCTTATGCCCAATCCGAAGTCGGGTACCGTGACGTTCGACATCGCCAACGCCATAAAGGAAATACGCGCCGGACGTGTTGAGTTCCGCGTCGACAAGGCGGGCGTGGTGCACGCGGCCATCGGGAAGACCAGCTTCGAGGCCGAAGCGCTTCTTAAAAACGCGGCCGCGTTTTTCGAAACGATATTTCGCCTTAAGCCGTCGTCGGCAAAAGGGACTTACATAAAAAGCGTTTATGTTTCGACCACCATGGGACCCGGCATCAAGGTGGACGAGGCGGGTATTAGCAGTTACATACATTAAATAAGGAATAAACAAAGTGCCTACAGTTCAAAAGGAAAAACAGGTTGCCGACCTGAAGGACAGGTTCTCCCGCGCCGCAAGCGTTGTGCAGGCGGAATACTGTGGCGTTACCGCAGGCAATATGGACAGACTGCGCTCCAAGCTTCGCAGTGAAAACGTGGAACTGCAAGTGGTGAAAAACCGCCTGGCAAAGATCGCCGCAAAGGGAACGAACGTTGAAAAGTTGAGCGAGACGTTCGGTGGGCCGATATCCCTTGCCATCAGCTACGAAAGTTCCACGGCCCCCGCGCGCATACTCTCCGAGTTTGCGAAAGCGGAAAAGAAACTCGTGATCGTGGGAGGAATGGCAGAAGGCGATACTTACGACGCGGCCAGGATAAAAGAAATCGGCAATCTGCCGGACAAGGATACGCAGAGGGCGATATTCCTTAGCGCCGTGCAGGGAACGCCCAGAAATTTCGTTTCGGTTTTAAACGGGGTATTAAGGAAGTTCGTTTACCTCCTTAAGGCCCTGGATGAAGTTAAACAAAAAAAACCCGAATCCATAGGAGGTAAGGAAATGGCTAATGTATCTTCTGAGGACGTTAAGGCGTACCTCAACAACCTTTCAGTTCTTAAACTCTCAGAGCTTACGAAAGAGCTCGAAGACGAGTGGGGCGTAACCGCCGCCGCTCCGGTTGCGATGATGGCAGGCGCGCCGGCTGCAGGTGGTGCGGCCGCCGAGCCCGAGGAAAAGACAGAGTTCGACGTGGTGCTCACCTCCATCGGCCAAAAGAAAATCCAGGTGATCAAGGCGGCCAGGGAGGCCACCGGGCTTGGACTGAAAGAGGCAAAGGAACTGGTGGAATCGGCTCCAAAGGCAATCAAGGAAAAGCTGAGTAAAGAAGACGCGGACGCTCTTAAAGCGAAGCTGGAAGAAGCCGGAGCTACGGTTGAAATTAAATAGCCGCGCAAAAGTTCGGCGGAAAGAACCGTTATTTTAAGGGCAATACCGAAGATGCGTCCAAGGAGTGTCCTTATGCGTTTTAAAAAATATTTCCCAGGAGGCCTTTGTTTATGGCTAGTACCTCGACGATAAAATATTCTCCGGGCAAGTCTCCCATAGAGAGGAAGAGCTTTTCCCGTATAGGAAAGGTTTTGGAGCTGCCGAACCTGCTTGAGATACAAGTTAGGTCGTATGAAAACTTTTTGCAGTCAAGCGTTAAACCTTCCGAACGCGAAAAAAAGGGGCTGGAGGAAGTGTTCAGATACGTCTTCCCTATGAACAATTTCAAGGAAGAAGCGTCGCTTGAATATGTAGGATACGAACTCGGCACCTGGCTTTGCAAATGCGGCGAGTATAAAGGACTTGGCGGACACGGAGTGGTTTGCCAAAAGTGCAAAAAGGAAATTACCTACAAGCCAAAGTACACGGTGGGTGAATGCCGCCAGCGCGGCGTCAGCTATTCCGACCCCCTTAAGATAATCGTAAGGCTCATATTGAAGGAAAAAGACGAAAATACCGAAGTGGTGGAAATACGCGAAATAAAAGAACAGAAAATCTACCTCGGCGAAATACCACTTATGACCGACGTCGGCACTTTCGTAATAAACGGAACCGAAAGGGTGGTAGTGGGCCAGTTGCACCGTTCGCCGGGCGTTTTCTTTATACGCGAAAAGGGCAAGGGAGTACTGCAGGGCGAAATAGTATATTCCGCACGGATAATACCTCACCGCGGTTCATGGCTCGATTTGGAGTTCGATACAAAAGACGTGTGCCACGTAAGGATCGATAGAAGAAAGAAATTCCCGTGCACAATACTTCTTAAGGCTCTGGGTTACGAGACAAACCAGCTTATGGGGGAGTTTTACGACTTACAGAAAATAGAATATGATGCCTCAACCGACGATTTTTCCGTGGAACTCAACGATTTAGTTCACCTTCTGTCTTTCAAGCCGTCCGTGGATATAGTTAATAAAAAGAACAAGGAAGTTGTCGTTAAGGCGGGACGGAAATTGACCAAAGGCGCCGTAAGAAAATGCGTTGCCGCCGGAGTAAAGAGTTTCAAAATAGACGCAAGCCAGCTTAACGGTGAATTCATAGCACAAGACATAATTAACGAAGAGAACGGCGAAGTTCTCCTTGATGTTAATGCGCCGATTGACGACGAGACTTTGGAGATTATACGCCAAAACGGCCTTAAAACTTTCGAGCTTCTTGCGATAAGCGACCAGTTGAAGGACTCCTCTTTCCACGACACCATCGCAAACGACGGTGTGGGAACGGCGGACGAAGCCCTTAAAGAAATTTACAAGCGCATGAGGCCGGGCGACCTTCCCACCGCCGAATCGATAAGGACATATTTCCATAACCTGTTTTTCAACGAAAAGAGGTACGACCTAAGCGAAGTAGGCCGCAAAAAGCTCAACGAAAAACTCGGCCTAGAAGCTCCGCCCGACCAGAGGCTTCTTACCAGGGACGACATTCTTTCCACAATCAAGTACCTCTACGACCTGCGCCTCGGCATTGGCCAGAAAGACGACATTGACCATCTCGGCAACAGGCGCGTGCGGTCGGTAGGAGAATCCGTGGCCACGCAGTTCCGCGTCGGGATGGTGAGAATGGAAAAGACGATAGTAGAACGGATGAACATAATGGACCTTACCGCGTGCATGCCGCATGACCTGATAAACTCCAAACCCGTTACGGCCGTCATAAAAGAGTTTTTCGGTTCGTCCCAGCTTTCGCAGTTCATGGACGAAACGAATCCGCTCTCCGCGCTGACGCACAAGAGAAGGCTTTCTTCACTCGGGCCGGGAGGATTGGCAAGGGAGCGCGCGGGATTTGAGGTTCGCGACGTGCATCCGACCCATTACAGCCGCATATGCCCCGTGGAAACTCCGGAAGGCCCCAACATAGGCCTTATTTCATCCCTTTCCACATACGCCAAGGTAAACAAGTACGGTTTTATTGAGAGCTCTTACCGCAGGGTGGTCGGCGGTAAGGTAACTGATGATATTGATTACCTTACGGCAACCGAGGAATTCACTCATTACATAGCGCAGGCAAACGCCCCACTCAACAATAAAAACGAATTTGTCAATCCGACCGTAATCGCCAGGAACAGCGGAGAGGTTATATCCACGCCCAGCGAACAGATCGACTACATGGATGTATCTCCCAACCAGCTTTTTTCGGTCGCTGCCGCGCTTATTCCGTTTCTGGAAAACGACGACGCAAACAGGGCTCTTATGGGTTCCAACATGCAACGCCAGGCGGTTCCCCCGCTTATAACCGAGGCCCCGCTGGTGGGAACCGGCATGGAGAAGATGGCGGCCAGGTATGCCGGCACGCTAACGCTGGCCAGAAACGCCGGCATGGTTGTCAATGTAGATTCCAAGAGAATAGTGGTAAGGGTTACCGAACCGTCAAAGAACGGGAAAAGGGCTAAGGTCGATATCTATAACATTACCAAGTTCGGAAAATCCAACCAGGGAACGTGCATAAATCAAAAGCCGATAGTGGTTCCGGGCCAGAAGGTTAAAAAGCACGATGTTCTTGCCGACGGACAGTCAACGGATCGAGGCGAGCTTGCGCTTGGGCGCAACTTGCTGGTGGCGTTCATGCCATGGCACGGATACAACTTCGAGGATGCCATTATTATCAACGAAAGCGTCGTTAAAAATGATTATTTTACCTCGATTCACATCGAGGAATTCGAAATCGAAGCGCGGGACACAAAATACGGCAAGGAGGAGATTACAACAGACGTTCCGGGCATTAACGAAGAAGCGCTTGCCGATATCGACGAAAGCGGTATTATCCGTATAGGCGCAAAGGTAAGGACCGGCGACATCCTTGTCTGCAAGCTCACTCCAAAGGGAGAAACGCTCCTTTCGCCCGAGGAAAAGCTTCTTAAGGCAATATTCGGCGAAAAGGCGGGCAACGTGATGGATACTTCGTTTAACGTTCCGCCGGGCGTGGGAGGAACGGTAGTGGACGTAAGGATATTCTCCCGAAGCGGAACGGAAAAGGATGCGCGCGCCCTTGCGATAAAGGATGAGGAAAAGGCCGCGCTGGAAAACGATTATGAAGAACAGATCAGAATCGTCAAAATGGAGCGCGACGAAAGAATCAGGCTCATTCTTGCCGGCAAAACCGCAAAAAATAAGGTTGAGGGATCCAGTTCAAAGGAAGTCGTAACGCCTGTGGGGCAAAAGCTCACCATCACCGCCCTTTCAGAAGTTGAGGGCAAGGACCTTTTGAAAATAAAGGTAAGTGACATGGCGGCTGTTCAGGAAAAAATCGCGGCAGTAGAAGAAGCGGCCCATGAGCACATCCGCGAACTCAAGGCCGATCTTAACGAGGCCCTGGCAAAGCTTGACAAGGGCGACGAGCTTGCGCCCGGCGTCATCAAAATGGTCAAGGTTTACGTAGCCATGAAACGCCGCCTGCAGACCGGCGACAAGATGGCCGGCCGGCACGGCAACAAGGGCGTAGTGTCGGTTATCGTTCCGGAGGAGGATATGCCGCGAATGGAGGACGGCACTCCCATTGAAGTCATTCTAAACCCGCTGGGCGTTCCCTCCAGGATGAACGTCGGACAGCTTATGGAAACAAGCCTCGGGATGGCCGCAAAGAAAATGGGCATTCATTTCGAAACGCCGGTCTTCGACGGCGCAAGGGAAGATGACATACGTGAAATACTGGCTTCGCAAGGCCTGCCCGAAAACGGCATGACAAGACTCGTCGACGGCAAGGCGGGCGAGTATTTCGACCAGAAGATCTTTACCGGATACATATACATGATGAAGCTTCACCACCTCGTAGAAGACAAGATACACGCAAGATCAACTGGACCATACTCGCTGGTCACACAGCAACCGCTCGGTGGCAAGGCGCAGTTCGGTGGACAGCGCCTCGGCGAAATGGAGGTTTGGGCGCTTGAGGCTTACGGCGCGGCGTATACGCTGCAAGAAATGCTTACGGTAAAGTCGGACGATGTGGAAGGGCGAAAGAGGATGTACGAAGCCATTGTCAAGGGCGACAACACCCTTCAACCCGGATTGCCGGAATCATTCAACGTCCTTGTAAAGGAACTCCAGAGCCTGTGTCTGGATATTTACCTGGACGAAACCAAAAAACATACTATTTAGTAAGGGAGATAAGGTAAAGTGGATAAAACACTCCGTCTTTTTGAAAGGCCCAAGGATCCCTTATCTTTTGATTCGGTAATGATTCGCCTGGCCTCTCCGGAAAAGATCCGGTCTTGGTCGTTCGGCGAAGTCAAGAAACCTGAAACGATAAACTACCGCACCTTCAAGCCGGAACGCGACGGGCTCTTTTGCGCAAAGATTTTCGGCCCGGTAAAGGACTGGGAATGCCTGTGCGGAAAATACAAGCGGATGAAGTACAAGGGCACCGTATGCGAAAAGTGCGGCGTGGAAGTAACGCTTTCAAAAGTGCGCCGCGAAAGGATGGGGCACATCGAGCTGGCCTCGCCGGTAGCGCACGTCTGGTTCTTCAAAGGTCTGCCCAGCAAGATCGGCAACTTCCTCGATATGACCATGAGCGAAATGGAGGCGGTGATCTATTTCGAGAAATACGTTGTTATTGACACTAAAAACACCAAGTTAAAGAGACGCCAGCTTCTAACCGAAGACGAATACGAAGAGGCCATCCGTGATTACGGTGAAGACGCCTTCGTTGTCGGAATGGGTTCGGAAGCGATACAGGAACTTCTGAGATCTGTCGACATGGCGGAGCACGCAAAGGAACTAAAGCAAAAGCTTGCAAAAACCTCGTCGGTTCAGACAGGCCGCAAGCTTGCCAAGCAGCTGAAGATCGTTGAGGCGCTGAGAAAGTCGGGCAACAAGCCGGAATGGATGGTTCCTAACGTTATACCGGTCATTCCGCCTGAGCTCAGGCCGCTTGTGCCCCTTGACGGCGGCAGGTTCGCCACGTCCGATCTCAACGACCTCTATCGCCGCGTTATAAACCGCAACAACCGCTTAAAAAGGCTCATCGAACTCCGCGCACCGGAGATAATAATACGCAATGAAAAACGGATGCTGCAGGAGGCCGTCTCAGCCCTTTTGGACAACGGGCGCAGGGGAAGGGTACTTAAAGGCCCCAACAAAAGGCCGCTTAAATCCCTTACCGATATGCTTAAAGGAAAACAGGGCAGGTTCCGCCAAAACCTCCTCGGAAAGCGCGTGGACTACTCCGGCCGCTCTGTTATCGTGGTCGGTCCCGACCTTAAGTTCTGGCAGTGCGGCTTGCCCAAGAAGATGGCGGTGGAACTCTTCAAGCCGTTCATCTACCACAAGCTTGAGGTAAAGGGATACGCCGCCACAATAAAAAGCGCCAAGAAGATGGTGGAGGAAGAAGCGCAGGAGGTATGGGAAGTCCTTGACGAGGTTGTAAAGGACCATCCGATCCTTTTGAACCGCGCGCCCACGCTCCACAGACTTGGCGTGCAGGCGTTTGAGCCATTGCTTATAGAAGGGAAGGCGATACAGTTGCATCCGCTGGTGTGCGCCGCGTTCAACGCGGACTTCGACGGCGACCAGATGGCGGTACACGTTCCGCTTTCGCTTGAAGCCCAGGTCGAGGCAAGGATGCTGATGCTTTCCATCAATAACATCCTTTCGCCCGCCAACGGAAAACCTATTGCCGTGCCGTCGCAGGATATCGTGCTCGGCTGCTACTACCTCACAAAGGAGCGAGGAGGATTGGACGGCGAGAACAAGGCCTTTTCCAATATCGAGGAAGTTCGCTCCGCATACGACGCCGGCAAGGCGCACCTGCAGGCGCGGATCAGGGTACGGATAGACGGCCAGATTTACGAGACAACCACGGGGAGGGTGCTCCTTTACGAAATAACGCCAAAGGAAATACCTTTTTCACGCGTTAACAGGCTTATGAACAAGGGCGCTATTAACTCGCTGGTAAACGATTGCTACACCAAAGTGGGACGCGACAAAACGGTGACCTTCCTGGACGATCTGAAGGACATCGGATTTACCTACGCCACCAAGGCGGGTATTTCCATCTGCCTGGAGAACATGACGATACCCAAAAAGAAGGCGGAATTCGTTGACAGCGCGCGCAAAAAAGTGGCCAAGGTCGAGGATCAATATCGTAACGGCCTTATAACCAAGGGCGAGGGATACAACAAGATCATAGATATCTGGGCGCAGACCACCGATAACCTTACCGAAGAGGTTTTCTTTGAACTTAAAAAAGAAGACGACCGGATTGTGGCAGGCGACATGCCGGAATCGGACTTCAACGGCGTTTACTGCATGGCGGATTCGGGAGCAAGAGGTTCCAAGGCGCAGATATCACAGCTTGCCGGTATGAGGGGCCTTATGGCCAAGCCGTCGGGTGAGATTATCGAGACGCCGATCACCGCGAACTTCCGCGAAGGGTTGACGGTTGCCCAGTACTTCATATCGACACACGGCGCGCGAAAGGGGCTGGCCGATACCGCGTTAAAGACCGCAAACTCCGGCTACCTTACAAGAAGGCTAGTGGACGTGGCGCAGGACGTCATAATCTCCTTGGATGACTGCAACACGCTTAACGGAATTGAGATAATCGCCTTGGTAGAAGGCGGCGAAATTATCCAGAGGCTCGGCGAGCGCCTGCTGGGCAGGGTCAGCCTGGAGCCGATTATAGACCCGTTCACCAAGGAAGTGCTCCTTGAAGGCAGTACGGAGATCGACGAAGAGGCGGTGGAAAAGATAGAAAACGCTGGTGTGGAGCAAGTGAAAATACGTTCCACGCTTACGTGCGAATCGGAAGAAGGCGTTTGCGCCATGTGTTACGGTCGAAACCTGGCCACCGGAAAGCCCGTCGAGATGGGCGAGGCGGTTGGAATAATAGCCGCGCAGTCTATCGGGGAGCCCGGCACACAGCTTACTATGCGTACCTTCCACATAGGCGGTATCGCCAGCAAGGTTGCGGAGCAGACCAAACTGCAGACCCTCAACGGCGGTATTGTCAAATATATGGACATCCGTTCCGTTACGCTGAAAAACAAGGAAGTGGTCGTAATGAACCGCAACGGCGGAATAATCATTCAGGACGACGAGGGAAGGGAAAAGGAGCGCTACAAGGTCATCTACGGTGCACGCTTAAAAGTCGCCAACAACCAGCGCGTTAACGAAGGCGACACCCTCGCCGAGTGGGACCCTTACACCCTGTCGATACTCACCGAAGCCGCAGGCACCATAGCGTTCGGCGACATTGTCGAAAACGTGACGATGCGCGAAGAGGTCGATGAGGTTACCGGCCACTCGATTAAGGTCATACTGGACCACAGGGAGGAAAAGAAACACCCGCGTATTTCGATCAAGGACGACAAGAACAAAACTGCCGCCAGGCACCTCCTTCCGTCGGGAGCCCATATAAACGTAAAAGAGGGGCAGAATGTCGAAGTAGGCGATATAATCGCAAAAATCCCCCGCGAAACCACCAAGACCAAGGACATCACCGGTGGCCTGCCGAGGGTAGCCGAGCTTTTCGAAGCTCGCAAGCCGCACGATCAGGCCACGATTACCGAGGTTTCGGGACGCGTGAAATACGGACAGTTTGTCAAGCGGCAAAGGGAAATTATCGTTGTTACTGACGACGGCGAGGAGCACACTTACCTCGTAATGCGCGGTAAGCACGTAAACGTGCACGAAGGGGACTACGTAAACGCAGGCGAGCCCCTTGTCGACGGCGCATCCAACCCGCACGACATTCTGAACATACTCGGCGAAAAGGAACTTCAGAAATATCTCGTAAACGAGGTGCAGGAAGTCTACCGCCTGCAGGGCGTTCAGATAAACGACCAGCACATAGAGATCATCGTGCGGCAGATGCTTAAACACCTCGTTATCGAAGATCCGGGCGACACCGATTTCCTTAAGGACGAACAGGTCACCAAGAAGACGTTCCAGAAAAAGAACGCGGAAATAATTAAAAAGGGCAAGGTTCCGGCGAAAGGCAAGCCGATTTTGCTCGGCATCACCAAGTCGTCCCTTGCGACCGATAGCTTTATTTCAGCCGCGTCGTTCCAGGAGACAACAAGAGTGCTTACGGAAGTATCGGTTTCGGGGAAGGTGGATATCCTCAAAGGCCTGAAGGAAAACGTGATAATGGGCAGACTTATTCCAGCGGGAACGGGAACGCGGCGCTACCAGAACGCCTCCGTAACCGTTGCAAAACTGCCGGGCTTCGAGGAACACGAAGAAGAAACGAAAATCACGGAGGAACCGGCCACTACATGAACTTAATCTCCCCGGCTTAGGGGAGCTTTATTTAAGCCCGGCCTTGCGCCGCCCTATTCGACGGTGTTATCGGCCGGGAGTTGGACTGCATTCTCGTTTGGAAGAATGCGGCGGCCCTAGCGTAGCGGTTGCCGGACAGGGGTAGACGGTCTGAAGGCTTCCCATCCGGGTATGGATTTCCATTTTTTACCTTAGGGGTTGGTTTAAAAAGCGGCCGATGAAACAACGTATAACCGATTTTTTATCGGAAACACTGGAAGCTTTTTTGCGGATTCTCCGCCAGGAACGCATCTTCATGGTTGGCGTTGCCTGCGTAACCGGTTTTACAGTTGGCGTTGCGGCGGTTTTATTTAAGTGGATGATATTTTACGTTCACGATTTCTTTTACAACCGCATCGTTTATGTTGATATGGGCGTATGGTCCTTTAAGCTTTTGTGGATTCCCGTTGCGCTTACAATTGGCGGCCTTCTAGTCGGCCTCATGAACCACTTTCTGAACCCCGGTAATGAAACCGGCTCCGTGGCCGAAGCGATGAAGTGGGCGGCTGTCGACCAGGGCGTGGTGCCTTCGCGCGTGATCTGGTTCCGTTCGATAGCGTCTGCCATTACGATTGGGAGCGGCGGTTCGGCGGGAAGGGAAGGGCCGATCGTGCAGATGGGGGCGGCAATCGGGTCGGTTATCGGCAAAAACATAAAAGCATCGCACGAACGCATACGCCTCCTTTGCGGATGCGGGACGGCGGCGGCAATCGCGGCCGCGTTCAACGCGCCTCTCGGTGGATTGATATTCGCTATAGAAGTGATACTCGGCGATTTCAACATTAAAGTCTTTTCGCCCCTTATCTTCGCCTCGGTTATCGCAACGGTCACCGCGCGCCACATGGAAGGCGACGTGCCGGTTTTCGAACTGCCCGAATATACCCTCGTATCGACTTGGGAGATACTGGCCTTTGTCGTGCTGGGCGTCATATGCGGAATACTTGCGGCATTTTTCTATAAGGCTTATTTCGTGGTCGTCGATATTTTAAAGAAGCTCAATCTGCACCCGATTATTTTACCGGCATTCGGCGGCATGGTGGTCGGGCTTATCGCTATAGCCTTTCCGGACATACTCGGCAACGGCTACGACTCGATGAACAAGGTACTCACCGGCGAGATGGCGCTGTGGATGGCCTTCGCCCTCGTCTTCGTAAAGATAATTGCCACCAGCGTTACGCTTGGTTCCAAGGGGTCTGGCGGAAAATTTGCTCCGGCCCTTTTTGTCGGCAGTATGGCGGGCGGCGCGTTCGGCGCGGCGCTAAATTACTTCTTTCCCGAAAGCGTCGGGCCTTCCGGCTCGTACGCCCTTGTAGGAATGGGTGCGGTCATGGCCGCCATTGCTCACGCGCCCCTAACGAACATTCTGATGGTATTCGAGCTTACCAACAACTTCCAGGTAATAGTGCCGATAATGGTGGCCTGTATATCGTCCTCGTTCGTATATTCGTATTTCTGGCCGAATTCGATTTATGCCGAAGAGCTCAGGCTCAGGGGCGTTACCCTGCGGGAAGGGCGCGAAGCGGCGATCATGGGCGCGATTAAGGTGAAAGAAGTCATGACCAAGGAGTTTGAAACAATCCCGGAAACTATGCCGTTCAAAAAGATTCAAAACCTCATCACAAAATCAAAAGAAGTATATTTCCCGTGCGTGGACGATAAAGGAAAGCTAACCGGCGTCCTTTCGGTGCAGGATGTGCGTGAATTTATGTTCGAATCGGGCCTGGACGACCTTGTGATCGCAAAAGAAATGATTACGGATCAGGTGATTTCGCTCTATCCCGATGACGACCTCAACACGGCGATGGACAAGTTCGACATAAAGGACCTCGACGAACTGCCGGTGGTTGCGCACAAGCCGCTAAACAGGGTGGTGGGGGTACTCAAACGTATAGAGGTAATGAACGCCTATAAAAGGGCCGTGCTTAAAGCGCAAACTTGAACGTCAGTTCAAATCACCATCCAAAATCAAGCTTTGGCAGCCCGTATTTAAGGCTAGCCATGTAGTATTTTTCGAATGCCAACTTCATCCAATGCGCCGCCCTGCATTTTTTGTGTGAAGTTATCTTCTAAAATAATTTAAACCAATATTAAAACCATCTCCACATCCACCACTTTTCAAAGAGAATCTTTCCCCAGTGCCACAGCCGCGATGGCTTTTTCATATACACTTCGGGTTTGGGTTCGGCATAAAAGTTACCGCTGGCATAACCGGCCGTGCCGTCTCCAAGTTCCAAAAAGCAGTATCCTTTCCCGTCAAACTCGTCTTTAACAGGCTGGCCGTTAATTCCCGCCGCTATGCGGTGCGCAACAACGTCCCCCTGTAAATGGGCAAAAACTCCGGCTTTGGGCAGGGGTTTGCCTACAAGTAGCGGGATGCCGGTTACATCACCTATCGCATAAACGTTCTCCATATCGGTTTCGAGGGTCCTTGGGTTTACTTTCACCCATCCGCTTCCGCCTAGAACAGGCGAATCTTTTAACGCATGCGGCGCGCCGTGAGGGGGAATGCCTACAAGGAAATCATAGGAGCGTTTTTCCCCGTTCTGGAAGACGATTTCTTTTTTCCCCGGATCGATTTCGACTACCTGATGTTGCGGGGTAAAACGAATCCCCCGGCTTTCAAGCAAAGAAACGACCATCTTTCCGACTTCCGGTCCTAACAAGCCCATCGGCATCGGTTCCGGCGTTATAAGTTCTATATCGACGTCTTTTCCCCTGCCGGCAAAGTACGAAGATAAAATCATGGCCGTTTCGCTTGGCGCCGCCGGACATTTGAAGGGGATGGAACTAACCAAAACGACCAGTTTTCCCTTGTTGAAAGTCTTTACGGCTTCCCTTATTTTTTTAGCGCCGGATAATTCAAAGATATTATAAGCGGCTTCCGTAAAACCGGGAATGTTCTCAGGATAGGTGCTCGCACCCAGGGCGATTACCAGATAATCAAACGGCAGCTCATCACCGGCGGTCGATACCGTCCGGTTTTCGAAGTCTATTTTTTCGACGTTCGTGTTGACGTAATTGATCCCCTTCTTTTTTAGAATAGAGAGCGGCTTTTGTATTTGATATTCTTCTCTCCAGCCAACCATCAGCCAAAGCAGGGAAGGACTGAAAAGGTGATTTTTCTCTTTATCCACAAGGGTAATTTCAGCTTTTTGGCCAACCGCACTGCGTAGCTTATTGGCTACAACCAATCCGCCCGCGCCGCCGCCCAGGATAACAACCTTTTTAGCCGTATTGTTCATCGCAAATACCAAAAGCGCCCTAAAAGCTCACCACTTTATCTGAGTTCATTATCCATTCGTGCAAAAGATCCATGGAACCCGATTTTATCTCTTTTATCATTTCTCCTTCGCCTATGCCGCAACGGTCAATGCATGTTTTGCAATATAGCACTTCCGCGCCTGTATGCGTAATTTCGGCAAGCATTTCCGCAAGATTGAAAAAGTTTTCGGGCGGCTTCAGCTCTTTTCGCCCGGCATCCGTCCCCTCGTTTATAAGAAAAACACGGACTTTGTCGCCGTAGTCAGCGGTGGTTTTTGCTAATCTTAACGCGTTCCATGCCGCGTCGGAGCCGCCATACGGCGGACTACTGATTACGATCAACAGGGATTTATCGCTCATTTTCCCAACCTCCTCGTTTATATATTTTTCACAAGCCTCGGGACCGGATAATCACATACAATAGATAATATACTTAACATGAAAATGTCAAGTATTAATTGCCGGCAAATTCCAGGATTAGCCGGGGTCAGGAGGAAGAACGTTTTTTTGCGGTTTTTCCCTTTGGAGGCACGAAGCATTTTGGGCCGATGTCGGCTCCCTGGTGAATTTTCATTGCGTGATTGTTTTTATATGTGAGATATATCGGGCATCCTTTGCATGTTCGATTGCCCCCTGAATCACTCTTTTTTATCGCTTCCCAGCATTTTTCATGGCAATTGCCGTAAGCGGGACATTCAGTCAGATCGCACTGCTTTATCTCCCAGCAGGGAGCCATCATGTAAAGGAGCTTAAGGCCCGTTATCGTCATTCCGACCTCTTCAAGGTAAAAACGGATATTTTTTATGAACTGTATGTCGTTGTTGGAGTATCGCCTTTGGCCGTTTAAACGCGCGGGTTTAATAAGCCCTTCTTTTTCATACTCGCGAAGCATACGAGGGGTAGAACTCGAAAGTTCGGACGTTATCGTTATTGGGTAAATTGGTTTGGCGCCGTCTATTACAAAATCCATGAATCAAGTTTATCACGCGAGTAGGATACTTGCCATTCTCATGGCATATTATTTAAATGAATGTTCGACGAATATTTTCTAATATTAGCAAAGACTTAATGTTAAAGTAATGTGGAGGATTTTTAGTTAGTTCATTGTTTCGGTCAGGAGTGGGAGAAAAATAATTGAGAAGCGTTCATGTTGACGACATCACGCGCGCCGTAAAAGATATGGTGATTACCGCCAACTACGAACTCGGCGAAGACGTCGTATCCGCATTCAAAAAAGGGCTTGAAGAAGAGGTCTCTCCCGCAGGGAAGGCCGTTTTCGGGGCTCTTTTAGAAAACGCCGAAATCGCACGCACGGAGCGGATGCCGATATGCCAGGATACCGGCTTTGCCGTCTTTTTCGTTGAACTTGGGCAAGACGTACGAATCGAGGGCGGTCTACTTAAAGACGCCATAGACGAAGGCGTTCGGCAGGGCTACGAGGAAGGTTTTTTAAGAAAATCCATTTGCGACCCGTTTACCCGCGCCAACACGAAAGACAACACACCATCGGTTGTCCTTATAGATCTCGTCGAAGGCGACAAACTCAAGATAACTGCCGCGCCCAAGGGAGGCGGCAGCGAAAACATGTCCCGCCTTACAATGCTTGCGCCCTCTGCGGGCAAAAAGGGCATCGTGGATTTTGTTGTGAAAAGGTGCGAGGAAGCCGGCTCGAACCCATGTCCGCCAGTTATCGTGGGAGTAGGAATCGGCGGTTCTGCCGAAAAGTGCATGATGAACGCCAAAGTGGCGCTTTTACGCCCCATCGGGGAGCCGAATCCCGATCCCGAACTTGCAGAGCTTGAAGCCGAGATGCTGGAAAAGATAAACAACCTCGGAATAGGCCCGCAGGGGCTTGGAGGAAGGATATTCGCCATGGCAGTTCACATCGTCAAACACCCCTGCCATATCGCTTCACTGCCGCTGGCGGTTAACCTGTGTTGCCATGCTTCAAGGCACAAGGAGGCGGAACTGTAATGTCGGATGAAATAAAAATAACCGTTCCGCTTGACGACAAAACCGTCGAAACCCTCAAAGCCGGCGACCGCGTATCGATAAGCGGAACGCTGTACACCGCGCGCGACGCGGCGCATAAAAGGATAGTGGAAGCGATGGACGCGGGAACCGAGCTTCCGTTCGATCTGGGCGGGCAGGTGATTTACTACGTCGGCCCGTCGCCCGCCAAACCCGGCCAGATAATCGGTTCCGCCGGGCCAACCACCAGCTACCGTATGGACGCCTACGCCGTGCGGCTTATGGAAAAGGGCATGAAAGGGATGATCGGCAAAGGCATGCGCGGCAAGGACGTGCTCGATGCGATGAAAAAGCACAAATGCGTATATTTCGCGGCTATCGGGGGCGCGGCCGCCTTGATTGCCAAATCGATCAAATCGGTTGATATAATTGCATACGAAGAGCTTGGGCCGGAGGCAGTCAGGAAAATGACGGTTGAGGATTTCAAAGCCGTAGTGATAAACGATATATTCGGAAACGACCTTTACGAACAGGGAAAAGAAAAATATAGGGTGGCTAAATGAAACATGACGTTGTTATAGTCGGCTCCGGCCTTGCCGGGTTAAGGGCGGCGATAGAACTCTGCAAAAGTCTCGACGTCGCCATCGTGTCGAAGCTCTACCCGTCGCGGTCCCATTCGGGCGCGGCGCAAGGGGGCATTGCGGCGGCGGTGGGCAATGAAAACCCCGACGACAGCCCGGACATTCACATGTACGACACCGTAAAGGGGTCGGACTTTTTGGGCGATCAGGACGCGATACAGATGATGTGTGACGAGGCGCCGGAGACGGTGTTCGAGATGGAGCGTTTCGGCTGTGTTTTCTCCCGCGACAAAGATCAAAAGATCGCTCAGCGTGCATTCGGCGGCCACTCGAAGAAACGATCGTGCTACGCGGCCGACCGCACGGGCCACGCGCTGCTGCATGTGCTCTTCGAGCAGAACATGAAATATAAAAAGAACCTCACCATGTACAACGAGTACTATCTTCTGGAGCTTATCTACGAGGAGGGCAGCGCACGAGGCGTGGTGATAATGGATATGAAGACCGGGAAGATAGAGGTCATCCACGCAAAAGTCGTCATATTCGCCACCGGCGGTTACGGCAGGGCGTGGAAGATAACGTCAAACGCCTATTCGTGCACCGGCGACGGCATTGTCGCCGCCTACCGGAAGGGCATACCGCTTGAAGATATGGAGTTCGTGCAGTTCCACCCGACGGGCCTTTACATACAAGGAATACTGGTATCCGAAGCCGCGCGCGGCGACGGCGGCTACCTGATAAACGGCAAGGGCGAGCGGTTCATGGAAAACTACGCCCCCTCAAAAATGGAACTGGCCCCGCGCGATATAGTATCTCGCTCCGAACAAACCGAAATCAACGAGGGCCGCGGCGGCGAGGGCAAGGACTTCGTTTACATAGACCTGCGTCATTTGGGACGCGAGAAAATCCTCGAACGCCTGCCGCAGATACGCCAGCTCGGTATAGATTTTGTCGGCATTGACTGCATTGAAAAACCGTTGCCGATCCAGCCCACGGCGCATTACAGCATGGGCGGCATTCCGACAAACGTTAATTGCGAAGTGCTCCTAGACCCCACCGGTACGAAGGCGCGCGGATTTTACGCCGCCGGCGAGTGCTCGTGCATTTCCGTCCACGGAGCCAACCGGCTGGGCACGAACTCGCTGCTGGAGGCCACGCTTTTCGGCAGGCGCGCCGGAAAGACGGCGCTGGAATACGGACTCGAAGCGAAACACGAACCGATAGACGAGGAAAAAGAAAGAAAGAGCGCCGAGGACAGGATAAAGGAAATTTTTAATTCTTCGGGCAAGGAATCGACCAACGACATAAGAAACGAACTGAAGGATACGATGCAAATCGATTGCGGAGTTTACCGCAACGAAGAGGGCCTTAAAAGGGCGCTCGCCAAGGTGCGGGAACTGAGACAGCGATTTAAAAATGCGCGCGTAACCGATCAGGCGGGACTGTTCAATACCGAAATAATCGAGGCCATGGAGCTTCGGAACATGCTGGAGTTCTCGGAAGTGATCGTTACCGGCGCCATCGCCCGCCCCGAAAGCCGAGGCGCGCACTCGCGCACGGATTTCCCCAAACGCGACGACGACGATTGGATGAAACACACTTTTGCATTCCGGCAGGCGGACGAGTCGATTGATCTTAAATACAAGCCGGTGGTGGTAACTAAACACCAGCCTGAGGAAAGGAAATACTGATGGCGACGAAATTCATCATCTTCAGGTTCAACCCGGACGAGGAAACCAAGCCGCGCTATCAGGAATACATGTTCGACATTCCCGACGGAGCCACGCTTCTGGACTGCCTTAACCTCATCAAGTGGACGCAGGACGGCACCCTTAGTTTCCGTATGTCGTGCAGGAGCGCTATCTGCGGTTCGTGCGCGATGAAGGTGAACGGCCATGCAATGCTTGCGTGCAAGACGCAGGCGGTCACGGTGGTCCATGGCGACACGGTAAAGATAGACCCGGTCGGCAACTTCGAAATAATAAAGGACTTGATAGTAGACCTTGAGCCGTTCTGGAATTCGCTGGAGAATGTCAAGCCGTGGCTCATTCCGGACGAATCGGATAACCCGGAAAAAGAACGGTTAATGACGCACGAAAACCAGAAGAAAATAGACGACGCCTCGACGTGTATCCTTTGCGCCGCGTGTTATTCAGACTGCAACGTGCTGGAAGTGGACAAAAAGTTTTTCGGCCCGGCAACGCTTGCCAAGGCGCAGCGCTTCGTTTACGACACGCGCGATTGCAAGACCGACGTCCGCCTGGAACAGCTTAGCGAGCTAAACGGAATGTGGGACTGCACGGCGTGCGCCGAATGTTCCACCCGATGCCCCACGGAAGCCAAGCCCCTATCGAGGATAAGGGAGATTAAGGAAATGGGAATGAAACGCGGGTTCCACGATAACCACGGCGCGCGCCACGTCCTTGCGTTCCGCCAGTCGATAGGCACACGGATAGGCGGCGGATACCTTAACGAAAACTACATCCCTGTAAAGTCGATGGGCTTTTTCAACATCAGCGGGCTTTTGAGCCTCATGCCGGTGGGTGTAAGGATGTTCATGAAGGGCAAGAACCCGCCTATTTTGCCGCACCTGATTGAAAAGTTCGGCGAAGTAAAAAAGATGTTCGGCAGATTCGGAGATTACCTGAAATGAAATACGCGCTTTATACCGGATGCGTCGCAAAGGGCGCGGGACAGGAACTTTACACCGCAACGATGATCGCCGCCGAAAGGCTGGGGATCGACCTGGAAGAGATGAAGGACGCCTCGTGCTGCGGCGCGGGATTTTTGCAGGAAGACAACCACAAACTGGGCGACGCGCTTAACGCGCGGACGTTCAGCCTTGCCGAGGAGCGCGGGCTGGACATCATGACGATCTGCGGCACATGCCAGGGCGTGATGGGAAGCGCGAAGAAAAAGCTCGACGAAGACCCGAAACACAAGGAACGGATAAACGCCGAAATCGAAAAGGACACGGGGCGCAAGTACCAAGGCAAAGTGAAGATTAAGCACCTTTACCAGATCATCGAGGAAGAGTACGGGCTGGATAACCTTTCAAAGAGGATCGAAAAAAAGTTCGATGGGCTAAAGGTCGCGCCATTTTACGGATGCTACGCCTTAAGGCCGCACGAAGAAGTAAATCCCAAAGTACCGGACAAACCCGATTCGCTGGACAAGTTTATCGAAACCGTCGGCGCGACGCCCGTCGATTACGGCCAGAAACAGAAGTGCTGCGGTTTCCCGATAATGATGACCAACAAGACGAACTCGCTTACCTTATCCGGCAACGCCAT
>SDBV01004270.1_pt1 | contig 20659 bp, 47 predicted proteins | sample 2277081 | NCBI WGS metagenome assembly SDBV01 (sample SAMN10402039, study PRJNA504765) | marine sediment metagenome | isolation source: marine sediment core GS10_PC15, 223 cmbsf | place: Arctic Ocean: Southern Knipovich Ridge | collected 2010 | reverse complement strand
ATTACGGAATCTGTTCCATCTCCACTCTTCTTCTTGTTTTTGACAATATTTGTACCAATTCATTAAAACACCACTATTTTATTATCTGTTCCAAAGTTATCACTTAAAACTACTCTTAATTTAGTAGGTAAAGAAGATGCTTCTAAAGCAGGATCAACATTACTAACTTCTCTTGGAGTAATAACACTAATTAATTTCTGAGAAGGATCATACCAACCACGATAACCAGTAAAACTATTATCTGAATAAATTCCAGGAAAATTCATATTGTGAGTTCCACCTTTTTTAACATATAAATTATGACCGTCATAAATCCAACAAAAATTATTACCTTCATTACCATTATTTTGTCCTATAGAAAAATATCTTTTAGCATCAAAATGTCCAGAATCATTAGTATCTGAATATTCTTCAGGATTATTCATTATCTCATCATAAGTTTGTGCTAATTTTTCTTGCGGGAATTGAAAAACTTCCAATTGTTCTAGACTCATCTCAGAATTTTTTTTATAAGCACTACCAAATTTTATATTCTTATACCAATTCATAATTAAAACACATGCATAATAGGTTCATTAAATTTTCTGTTCAATAAATATATTAATCTTGATGGAATATCTCTGTGCTGCTGTATCCCTCTAACTGGTTTTGCAAGACTTAATTTTTCTGTATTTGGATCATATCTTCCATAATAACTTATATCACGATCTATATCTGGAATAAATGAAAAAGCATCTTGATGAGTAGGAGTTTTTTCAGTCTCTTCTACTGCTAAAACATCACCATCATAATAAATCCATATAATATAAGGCTCAACAGCCTCATTATAATCACCTTCATAATCAGAGTGACCTATATCATGATATGTAAGTTTTTTACTCTTAACTTGTTGTGCTATTTTATACCAATTCATAATTTTAAAAAACATAAATCTGTCTTACTCCTGGAAATTTCTGATATAATTTAAATAATATATTCTTAGGAACAGGTCTAAATTTAGAAACTCCAGAAGGTCTAGCAACAGTTAGTCTTCCTGTTGAAGACTCAAATCTTCCAGTAAAAGATGTTTCAAAATCAATATTACAACCAGGAAACATGTTTTCATCATGTCCCATATGCTCCGAATCTTCTTCTACAGAGAATATCTCCCCATCTATAAGAGTCCATATATAATTAGGAAAATCTTTTTCATATTCATATCCTCCTTCTCCCTCATGACCTATATTTAGATAACTCATGCCATGATTTTCGTCATCTTCGAAAATCTCTACATCTGATAACATTGCTATTTTATACCAATTCATAATTTTTAAAAAACATAAATCTGTTTAATCCTCGGAAATTTCTGATATAATTTAAACAATATGCTTTTAGGGACGGGTCTAAAATGAGCTGGACCAGTTCCAGGACGCTTAATACTCAACCTTCCTGTAGATGAATCAAATCTTCCACTGTAATCGATGCTAAAAGAATGACCAGGAAAAGCAGCAGTATGTGTTTGTTCATCAGCAGTTATTTCTCTTGATATTATCTCTCCATTAGAAAGAGTCCACATATAACTAGGAAGTTCTTTTATGTTATGACCTATAGAGATATAACTTTCATTATGATCCTTAAGATCTTCAAAAATCTCTATATTTGACAACTGAGCTAATTTATACCAATTCATATTCTATGCGTAGAAATACTCTACACCCTCACCAAGATTCTCAAACCAAGCAATATTTTTTTCGGGACTAAAATAAAATTCATAGTTTTCTGGATTCTTTTCTATATCTTCAATATTAATAATTGAATTAAATTTAAAATCAAAATCATAATTGTGATATAATTCAACCATATTTAAAAATTTATCAAAACTTATTCTATTACCATTAGCTACCATTTGTGCTAAATCAGTGGCATCATATACACCAATAGTATCTTGAAAGTGAGAATTCTCTAACCCAGTTATACAGTCTCCCACAAAAATCTTTTTTCTATTTGATATCTTATACCAATTCATTTAATTACCTTACATTTTACTAGACTTTTGTAATCCAAAGTGTTGCTCTATATAAGCTTTCCAACTAGCATATGGACGATTTGTCATACTTTTACTTCTTTCTATTTGTTCTGGAGTTATACCAAGATATGCTAATTGCTTCAATTCATAATCATTTAAAGATCCATTACCGTGATTCTTAGATTCTGCTATTCTTCCCATTCCTACACTTACAGGAATAATATCAATAATCTCTCTTCCAGTATTTTCTTTAAAAATCCTTATAGCATCTTCTCTATCAGCACTTAAAACATTATTTGCTCTCATCTTGCCTCCATCATTCCATCTAATTAACCAATTTTTGGTTCCTGACATTCTTTCAATAAATTCTTTTTGAGCTTGCCCTCTAAGCCCAAGTATTTCAAATTCATCAGGTACAGAAATATTATTTAAATGATATACTCCTTCTACCTCACTAGGAGTTTTAAATTCTTCCTCTTCTTCTGTTGCTTTCTTATACCAATTCACATTTATCTTCCTCTAATAAATGACCTAACTCATACTCTATTTTTTCTATTTTCTCATCTAAACCTGAAAAATCAGAATTCCTGTGCCTACAGAACTCTCTGGTTTTTTCTTTTTTGCCGCAAATAATATAATTCTTTTTTTAACTCTTCTATTTTTATTTCTTTATATCAGTTCATTGTTCTTCCTGATGAAACAAATCTTTTTACCAGCTAATTCTAATAAATTATTCATTTAATTCTCTCCTGGTTTTCTTTATTAAATTTCTTCATATTCTTATTTCTCATTCTGTTCCTGAACATTGCTATATACTTACAATGACTATTAAAAGAAGTATGAACTAATTCTCTATGACAACTCCAACATAAACTTATTCCATTTCCCAATTTATAAATCTTCTTAATATATTTATAATTTGCTTTAGGATATATGTGGTGAGCATTTAATTCTCTTATTGGCTCAATGTTTTCACACATATAACATATGCCTCTATCTCTGAGTTTCACAAGTCTTGCCCATCTATTCAATTTGTAACTATCAAATTTTATTGTTCCGCTCCAATTAAATTTTTATTCCTGCTATAAATTCTTTCATTTGATTAGGATCAGTTATACTAACTAATGACATTATTAATGGACTATTTTGAAAATTTGGATCTTGTTTATTCATATTTGCAATAAATTCTGTTGCTACATCTCTAATATTTTTACCTAAATCTAATTGATGTAATGCTTTCTGTTTTGGATCCATTGTTTCTTCTAATAATGCATTATTATACCAATTATTGGTTTCCATTTCTTGCTGCTTCCTTGCCTCTTCTTCTTTATACTTTCTCAATATTTCTTCTTTACTTACTTCTTCATAAAATGCTTTTTCTTTTATTTCTTCAACTGTTTGTTTGAAAGGATCTGGACTAAATGGTGGTGTATATGGTGATCTGTATTTTTCTTTTGGTTTGTCATCTGGATATACAGTTGCTTCTATTAGTTGTCTGTGTTTTTCTATTAATTTTGCTGCATGATTCTTTTTGAAGTAATCAAAGAACCATGGTACTCTTGAGAGGACTTCTTCAAGATCTTTTAACCTTTCATTTGCTACTGTTCTACTTGTTACAGATGTGAAATCTTCTGGGAACCATGCTTCATCTATAAAAGGTCTATGTTTGTTATACATTGCCATAGCAGCATAACCTTCTCTGCCTTCTTGTTCTGCTCTTTCACCTAATGTAGCACGCCATCCACCTAACATACCTAATGCACTTTTTCTAGAAGGAGCATTTAATAATTTTCCCATGTAAAAACCTATTTGTTCTTGTCTTTGTCTTTTCTCAATAGATTTACGTGCTCTGTGACCTATTGTATTAAGTTGCTCATTCTTATTACGACCAATTATGCCGTGTTTTGGACTTTCTGTTTTAAACCATTCATAAAGACTTGCTATAGGAACTTTAAGTTCTGATGCTATATTACTAATTCCATAACCAGTTTTTTCTACTCCTGGTATCATTTGCATTATATCTTTTATATCTCTTATAGGTTGATCTACTGTTGCACCTGTCTCATCCATTACCTTTGTTGTAGGGACAGGAGGTGAAAAATATAAATTCTTAATTGTTGCTAATTGTTTTGGTGTAGGTTCAAAAACAAGAGGTCCTCTTACTTTTTTCCTAAATTTTTCTTCTCTTAATAAGAAATTATAAATGTTTTTAGGTACTATTTTAAATCCCCAATATTTATCTAAATGTTTAGATATATCTTGAGGACTTTTATTCTTCTCTTGATTTAACTCTATAATTTTTTTCTGTATGTGATCAGGTATTTCAATTCTTGGTCTTATTTTAGGAATAGGTATATTGTTCTCGTTCATTATTCTAGTTAATGTAGAAGTAGATACATTAAAATCTGGAGATGAGTTAACTAATGAAAGTAATTCCTCAAAAGTAAATTTCTCTCCATTTGGTTTTCCTTTATTTTCAAATTCTCTTAGAGTTTCTACATCTCCTGGATCTAAATCTTTTCTCTCTCTAACTTTTTTAGGAATAGGTATACCATTTTTATTCATTAATTCTCTTAATTTAATAGCAGATATATTAATATCATCTGGATCTGGATTAACGTATTCAAATAATTCCTCAAAAGTTCTTCCTTCATTTACTAATTGATTTAGAGCTTGTATGTTGCTTGGACTTAATTCTTTTTTCTTTCTAATTTTTTTAGGAACAGGTATACCATTTTCTTTCATTAATTTTACCAATAAACCAGAAGATATACTGTAGTTTGGATTAGAGTTCATCCACGCAAGCAATTCATCAAAAGTTTCTCCTTCATTTACTGATTCTCTTAGAGTTTCTATATCTTCTGGACTTAACTCTTCTGCTTCTCTAACTTTCCTAGGAATAGGTATATTTTTTTCTTTCATTAGTTTTCTTAATATACCAGGAGATATACTATAGCCTGGAGATGAGTTCATGATTGTAAGTATCTCGTCAAAAGTTTTCTTTTCTTTTACTAATCTTCTCAAAACTCCGATGTCGCCTCGTCTTAACTTAATTGGTACTCTTCCTCTAGGAAAAGCAAATTTTGTTATCTTGTACCAATTCATTTTCTGTTCCTTATTAAAATTATCAGGATCTACAGGATCTTCCTGAATTTGATTTTTTGAATCTGATCTTTGTCGCATCGGTCTCCATCCATATTTTTGGTTTAAGTAAATTATTGCTCCTTTATTTACATCATAATATTCTGCTATCTCTTTAAAGGGAATTCCTGTTTTTACATATTTTTCTATATCTCTTAATTGTTCTGGCAACCATGGTATACCTAATACACCAGCAGATTTTGTTGTATTATACCAATTCACTATTCCATTCCTCCATTAAGATCTTCTGGTTCTTCCTGAATTTGATTTCCTCGATTCTGAGTGTCCTGTCTTATTTCTTCAAGTCTTGCTTGTTCACGTCTTTCGCGTCTCATATCAACACTTATACCTCTTCGGCTTAAAAAATTACGAATAATAAGTCTATAAACTCCTGTTATATTTTCTATTTCTATAGGAGTCAATCTATGTACTACATGTAAATTTACAATTTGTTGTTCCTGTTCCTCAGTTAAAGGTTGCTGTGGGTTTGTTGGACTCCATTTGTATTTCCTATTTAAATTACCTATCGTGGAGGGAGTTACACCAAATCGTTTTGCTATTTCGCTAAAGAGAACTCCTGCTTTTATATCTTTTTCTATTCTTGCCAATTGTTTTGGAGTCCACTTCATAGGATGTCCAGGATTCCAGGTTGGAAAAGCAAATTTTGTTCTCTTATACCAATTCATTTATAATTCCATTTTGAAAAAATTTATATAATTACTCTATTCCAAAAAAATGCCCTTTTTCCTTTGTCATTTTTTTATTTCACAAAATTTGGTTCCATAAAAGAAGTATCTATAATGAGATAAAATTTAATTCATTTTTGAGTCGAATTTTGGGCTGGGGGATAGAGCCAGATTTTTAGGAGTCCCATTGGATTGGGATTGGGTAAAGTTGAAGGGGGATATGGTGGGGGGTACTGTTTTTCGACATTCTAAATAGAGGATATCATTTATATTGTATAGTTTCAACATATACAATACAATATACTAAAAAGAGTTGTGGATATACACAGTCTTTAATAATAATATAGTGAGTGGGTCAGGAGTTATTCCCGACCCACTCTATCCTGCACTGCCAATGGTTCTATTCTGGAGTTGGAATGAACTCAAACCCAAATGCCCTGATACGGTCGCAGTTGTCGATACGAACTGTCCGGTACTGCGGCATCTTGTCAGCAGAAATCCCGTATTTCTTTTCTTGTTTCGCGGGATCTGCGGCTTTCGGCAGGAAATTGACGAGCAATTCACGATCAATCAGGTCGCCATTCTCGTCCCGATATTCGGTCTTTTTTGTTATCTTAAAAACTACGCCGTTGATTGTCTTGTTTCCAGCTCTTGTTTCCCCGATAGCCTGACAATGGTAATTCTCGACACCATTACTCCGCTTGTCAGCGACATCGACGGTCTTGTATGTCGAGCGTTTTTCGACAAACTTTTTCCAGTTGATTTCGGTCAAGATTATCGCGGAAAAACTCTTTTCGACCCGCGAATATTTCAGAGGTTCTTTGGTTACTCGGTCTTTTTTGAGCAATTCTCCGGTAACATTCTTGCGATAATCGACTGAAGTGAAAGTACATCCACTTGCTCGCAATTTATCCTCACCGACGAATTGTCCAGTTTTCACATCGTAAACATCCTCAAGGTTGACCAGAGTACCCGATATTCTGGAGGCTATTTCGTCAGCAATACCATCAGACGAAATATTGCGGGGAATTGCGACCTGCTTTGTCTTTGTCGCGGCAACTGTTTTGATTACTGGTTTTACCACCGTTTTGGCGATAATCACACTCTTGTTTTTTGTACTCTCGCTCATAATCTTTTTTCCTTTATGCCACCATTGGCATCTTATTACCAAACCAAAAAAACGCTCTGGCGAAATGAAAAGTGGAGCGGCGAGATCCTCAATCCCGCCGCCCCGATAATTCAAGATAACATTTCTGTTAATTGTCCAATTCTTTGATAGAACCCGCTACTATGGATCGACTTTACCAGTCCAGTAACCTCGTAATCCAGATAATGGATAAGCTCATGTAACAATGTCGAGATCGAACCTTTTGGCGACCTCTGTTGTCGTCTTGCCGCAGTCCAGCGATAAATCTGGATATTCGATCCCAAGAAACTCCGCATGAAATGCCCTTGCGTTTTTATGGACATCTTGCCTCTTGTACTCTGTTTTACCACTTTGGGCTGGACTCCATCAAACACGATAGGAATCATCGGGATTTGAAACGCCCCGCAAACCCGATGAGCAAGGTCCTGTAAATGCTGTTGTGTAATCGAGTCCAGTTCCCGACACTGATGATACAGTTTCTTCGCCTCTCGGCTGAAATTCACGCTCGGAAGTGTCGCCTTTTGAGACTTGTTATAATTATCGTTGTCTCGCATCTTCTTTTCCCTTTCAATGCCATCATTGGCATCTTATCAGCACAGAATTTTATCACTCTGGCGAAACAAAAAGAAGAGCGGCGAGATCCTCAATCCCGCCGCCCCAGAAAGATTACATACTGGATCTGCAATATATTCGTCTCCGTCTTGGAGCCAAACCCCGCAGCGTCCGCACCGATTGACCCTGTATCGCAGCTTCTTGGTCGATTTTATCCATTCCCTTCTGATTTCGCATACCGGAATCTGGAGTTACTCCTACTTGATTTCCACTTCTTGCCCCGAACATCACTCTGATTTTGGTTTCCACTGCATCCATTTTCCTGTCCTTTTCAATGCCACTATTGGCATCTTATCAGCACAAAATTTTATCACTCTGGCGGAACTACACAGTTTCAAGCACTTCTTCATTCTTTTTGTTGTATTCTCTAATCGCCGCAATCAGATCATCTGTACAATTCAGATCGTCAATATGAGCAATCTGGATTTCTTTTTTGTGGTCGATGTTATGATAAGACCAATTGCATCCAGCGACAATTTGCCCAGTAGAAGATAAATATAGTTCTGTTTCATTGAAAGATACTGTATCTCCATACTCATCTTCTTCAAAAGTATATACTGGAGTATCTGAATATCCAAACTCTTTTGCTCTTCCCTCACTCTTGAGATTCCGGGTACTCATTTCCTCATTAGAATGTTTCCAAACATAATCCTTTCCAGATGAATTTTCTCCAAGACCATATTCATATTCAAGAGTCTCTTTTAATTTTTCATAATTCCTGTCTCTTTTCTCTTTTTGTGCCCAAGTAAAAGTTTCTGTATGATATGGATCAAAAGAGAAAGGAACTCCAGATATCTCATTATCATCACAAATCATATGCATCCGAGCAAAATAATCTGCAAGCTCCGCAACATTGATTGATTTCCCGTTAGTTACCATAAAGAAATTTCCTATATCGCAATTACCGTAAATCACACATTGGCGGATGTATTCAAGAGTATCCATAGCCAGAGTAGGTTCTCCACCTCCAATAGTCAGAGATGACGCATAATCTACCAACTCCAACATTTTGCGGACATGATGGTTACTGATTGTCTTTCTTTGAGCGGCTCCCCGCAGACAATGCTGACATTTCATATTGCATTTTCTTGATGCTTCAATAACGAGAGAGTTTATCGACAATTCCATTTTCTTATCCTTCATGCCACCATCGGCACTTAATAAGAGAAAAATTTTATCACTCTGGCGGAACTACAATCTGGAGTAGTGCTGTTTTTAATATTTGTCGATAATGATTTTCCACAAGTTTTTTCACCATCAAGACATTATTCCCGAAAAATTCTTTACGGTTATTGTTGATCCCACATATCCCAGTGAATTTATATCCTGCTGTGTCTTTATATCCATCACCTTGTGTTGGAGCATTAACAAAAGCTCCTGTTGCACTTTTATATCTTTTTTTCTGGCTTTTGTGTCCTGTTCTGACCCTTTTTCTCTTCACCCAATTACTTGCAACAATCAAATTCCCAAACGGGGTTTCACACTTTTGCATATGTGGAGATTGATGAGTTTGTATCCATATAAACATTTTCTTATCCTTCATGCCACCATCGGCACTATATCACAACAGAATTTTATGTCTCTGGCGGATTAGACTTTTACTATTGCATATCGATTCATTCTATATTCTGCATCTTCTTTCAGTTTTTTGATAAAATACTCGACATTGCTGATAATCTCTACATCCCATATCTCTGCCATCTTCTTTCCTGCTTCTGCTGTTTTGGCAATTATTGGATCAATTGTCTCTTTTGCGATAATATCAAATCCCTTTGCCTTCATATAAAGAGATATTTCGTTTAGATACCTGTTTTCTACTTTAAGCATTTTCCTATTCCCAAAAAGTTATCATCAACACTATACAAGAAAAAATTTTATTCACTCTGGCGGAACTAACTCTTTTTCAAGAGATTAAATATCTCTATTGGCACATGTCCCCAATACTCAGATTCTCTATCTCTATCCTCTTCAACTCTTATCATCACAGCAACTTGCCCTGTTTGTGGTTTGAATTCTGGACAATGACAGTATCCAACTATACATTGTTCCTTTAGCCATTGGACAAACATTTTTTTATCCATATATATACCAAAAGGTATATCAGCTCCATAATTCCCATATCTGAACTCACTCGGTGGTAATTCTATCATTCTGGCTTTTCTTTCTTCACAAATTCCATATCATAGACTTTGATTCCCATTTCATCAGCAAAATACTCCAGATCATCGGCAAAGGCGACAATAGTCCCATTGTTGACATGTTCTATCATGTTTTCTCGAAGTGTTTTACTTTTAAGAGAAGGAAACTCTTGATAGTACCATTTACTTGACATCTTGATAAACATATAATACATTTTCAATCTCCAATTATCTTATCCATCGAATATTTACATCATCCAATTCAGCCAATGTTGGCTGTCTTGTGTCCATTATCTCGTATTTCCAGCGACAATTGCTTTTATTTTTTCTCGACCCAGATTTATTCCAATCTTCAATAGTGGATTCTGCTTTTTTTGCTGATGATTTGAATATTCCAGCTCCACATAGTTGGAATTCTTCTCCATTCTTTGAGAAAAACTTTTTATAGGTACAGATTATCATTTTGTTAATCCTTTTTCAAGAGCATCAAGATATTCTTTTGGCATTGTCAATATACTTCTGGAGAAACGAATTGGACCTTCCTGGTTCATTAACTCCCAATCTATCACTCTTTGCTTTTCAGCTTGTGTCCTTTTGCGTCTATTTTTGTCTTTTTTTGACTTTCCCATTTTTTATTCCCTGATAACTATCAGCACCTTATCAGGACAAAAATTTATCACTCTGGCGGTTTCCCAAAGGTTACAAAAAAGAGGCACAATTTTCCGAACAAAGGTTGTCCTTTTACATCCGAATAAAAGCGAGAAAAAGGATAACCAAGATCCAGTAAAGCTCCTTGTATCGCTGCTGTTGCCAGCCCTGTCCATTCATTAGTCGGAGCGGAACCTATCAATCTGGGTCTTAAAGATACAGATTCTCTGTATTCTTCAATCACATCCCATACTGTTTTTTCTTTATCCATTTTATCCTTCCCAATTCTTTTTAAGTTTTTTCCCCTGTTCAATGCTGTATTGATTCCTGAATTTAGGTGTTGAAGACATATCCCATCCACCTTCCCAGCTTACTGCAATGTCTTCTCCACTTTCTGGATCTCTGTCATATATAAACCAGAAATCATATCTTTTTGTGGTAGTATTGAAGCGGTGAACATCTCCATCAAGAAAATCTTTTATATACTTCTTGATTTTCCTCAATACTTTTTTCTCTGATTTTGTCAATGCCATTTTCTTATCCCTTAATAGATGTTATCATTACACCTTATCAGAATAAAATTTTATCACTCTGGCGGTTTAGACAGCACTCCTACTTATTCCTTGTGTACCCAATAAGTCCCAATAGTTTGTTCCGGTAGAATCATCACAAGCTCCTCCATAATAACTCATTTGATCAGCGGCAAGATAGAAAAGTCTATCTTCTTCATCCATATCTTTAAAAATTTTCCAATCCGCAAACTCCGCAACTGGAACATGTCTACCAGCGATAAAATCGTCCCACAATCTCTGTAAATAATCAGCAGGTTCATCCCTGCTATTGACTGTATATCCAGTTCCTCCGTTATCTTCTGCGTTATTCCGTACCTGGACTATCTCGAAACTATCACCGTTGGACTCGAAACCTTTGCAGGGTGTCTCTCTCTTGATAAACATCCCACCATAAATCCGATGATCGACATCGCCAAGATTGTACCATTTGTTTTTCTTGAATCCTGTTATCATTTTCTTTTTCCCTTAATCGGTGTTATTCTCAACACCTTATAAGCATAAAAAAGTCCCACTCTGGCGGAACCAAAGTGGGATTTGGAAGGGTTTAATGTCGGTTGTTTTCAACCGATTGCCCAGCCACCCACAAGAGCGAATAATAGCAAAAAAAGGTCTGTTGTGTATCGCTTCGTCTCACGCTACACAACAGACTGGACTTCTCCATAATAACTAAAAGGTTAATTCGGTCTTCAAATCCCTATAGAGCCGATAGTTCACATTAAAGACACGCTTATGCTCATCCATTATACGATATGGGAAACGTATTTCATTTCAAATTTAATATAATCCATTCATTTTATGGGTTCTTATCGCGTGGGCAGAATACACCATCCTTTCATCTACTTAGTTCAAATATCATAGTCTAATTTGTCATTCTCACACTATATCAGTCAAAGTTTTTTTCGCTCTGGCGATTTTAGGGAAACAAGGAAAGTTCTGGAGTTGTGTCTCCAGAACCTCCCTTGAGAAAATGGTCAGTATTCACTTTTCAATAACAAGACACCACCGATCAACCATACCTCAATCTCATCCAGTGGAAAGTCGGTAAGTGGTATCTTCTGTTCCACAATGTTCGGCAATCCGCTGTCCTCTTTCATCGTAAGAAGAGCAGAATTATCGTCATTCTTCTTCAAATTCCAGACCTGGAATTCTTGCTTTGTCATGTGGCTACTAATTGCGGTCAATAACCAGTAACAATCACAACTTTCCCAAAGGAATTTTATACCATCGGTGTACTGAAACCAGTGCAATTTTCCTTTCCAATACTGATTAGTACCATAAAAATGAGCTAATCCAGCCTCAATCTCAGTTTTATTCAACATTTTCTTTTTCCCTTAATCAGTGTTATCATTAACACTTTATAAGAACAAAATTTTATCACTCTGGCGAATTAAATATCCCTTCTGTCTCTTTTATCTCTATTATCTGTTCAAGAAGACGAGCAACATCTTTTTTCCTTCTGGCTCTGATCCCATAGGTTCTTTTAATATGGGCACAAACTGAACCACCACGAAAGCAGAGTCCTTTTATCTCCAATTTCAATGCAGATAATTGTGCTTTCATGTGAAAAAGACTTATCTTATCTTCTTGTGTTATTACCATTGTCTGTGCCATTTTCTTTTCCCTTCAAAAGTGTTATCATTAACACCTTATAAGAATAAAATTTTCTCACTCTGGCGGATTATGCTATTCTTTTTTCAGTCCATCTATCCAGCCTGTATATTCCACATTTTCCACACCTGTAATATACACCATGCAACCTTTTCCTTTTGCTCATTCTCTTTGCTGTTTGTCTTATATATCCACAAGGACAAGTATATTCCCATTTCTTGATTGTCTCTACATAATCTGCACTTGCACAAGCAGCAAATTTATATCCTGCCATCCCACTGTTCATTGTCCCACCAAAATCTCTACAAAGCCTCTTAAAAGACTCACTATGTCCTTTTGTTCTATAAAGAATATAATTGGCAAGATGGGCAACTTCATGTCTAAAAGTTTCTTCAAACCTTTTCCAGTCAAACTCTGTCAACAATGCCGCAGACATAGTTATTTTACAACTGGCTACATCAGACCCAAAATATTTCTCATAATTAACTTTGCATCTGCCATTACTACTTCTTAACCTTTTCGAGATAACTATATCCGGTGTCCCATTATACTGGAATTTGAATTGTTGACTGAGTTCATTATAGACCCTTCTCAGCCTCATTTGTACGTCGATGTTATCCATTTTCTTATTCCCTTATTCAGTGTCATCATTAACACCTTATCAGCATGAAATTTCTTTGCTCTGGCGGAAAAAAGATGGTCTGCCGCTTCAGCACTTCTGGGTCCAGAAGCTCCACGACAGACCTAACATGTGGGGACTTACAGCCCCCTGTGGATTGGGGCAAATCTTTATGCCCCTCGAATCGGCAAACGACACTTTCGCGGCATATTAGCGGCGAAGTCGTCGTCAAGCCGTGGGCGGTGCATTCCCCGTCTATCATTCATTAACGGTTACACTCACCCTTAAAACGCTCTTAGTATCCTCGACTTTTCGGACCTTTACCTTTGTGTTTGTGGTGGTATCCTTCCGCATGGTTCGGACCACGCACCTTGAGATTACAATCAGGACACCAAAGCGGTGATGTTTTACTCGCTGGAGCTATGCCCCTCTTTTCTTTTCTACAAAACAGTGGACCTTTTGTTACTTTTTCTGCCTTTGCCATTTTCCTTTTCCTTAAATTAAAGTTATCTTCAACACCTTATCAGTGTCATATTTTTTTACTCTGGCGGAATCAAAAGTATTGACGTTTCCCGATAGACTTTTCTATTATCTTATCTGTTATATACCGCTCTGCATTCTGCCAAAAGGTTTCATGGGGATTCAATCTCTCTATTTTCGTGTACAACTCATCTGGCATATCTTCAATTCCAGTAACCCCACCTGGATTATCCCAGTTCTCATTAAACCAAGTTTTAATTGCCTTCTTTTGTCTCTTACTCAAATCCCGCATTTTACTGCTCCATTAAAGTTATCATCAACACCTTATCAGTGTAGAATTTTCTCACTCTGGCGGATTAGACTTTCAATCCATCATATAAAAGGCTTATTGCCTGTCTATTCTCTGGAATACTTGGCAATAATTTCAAAACAGTGCGAATAATACCTTTTAACTGTTGTTTATCACCAATGGTTGGTTTCTCTTGAATTAAAGCACAATTTTTGCAAGTGTCAAGCGGAACAACTTTACAATGATTCTCACTTGTACTTCGACAACAGATACCAGATTCTTCACATTTGTATATACACTTTACCATTTTTTAATCCAGATATACAACTTCACCGATTAAACTTCTCAACTTTGTCATTAAAGGGTTATTCTTGAAATCCTGCATACTGATATTTCTTCGAGAATCAGCCCAACTCTTAACTTGATCACACAGATCTTGAATAGCTTTTTTCACTTCTTCATCCATTTTCTTATTCCTAAAAATTATCATCAACACTGTATCAGTGTAGAATTTTCTCACTCTGGCGAATTAAATATATTTGATAAAAGGGACACTTTTTATTCCCTTATCAATATAATGGTGGAATCTATGCCAACCATCTTCTATATAATTTTCCTCTTTATCTGATACAATTATAGGGAAAACCTCAAAAAAACAATCTGGTTCTTCATAACGGCTTGGATTAACATACCATTCGTGATATTCTTCAAAAGTAGCAAAATCCACAGGAGAATTTTCCATAATCTTACATTTCAATTCTTCAATATCAATTTCACCTATTTCAAACTTTTGCGTGTCATAGACTTTAGCATAATCTTGTATCCAGACATTGATTTTACCTATATCTTCTATCCAGTCTATAGAATCAAATTTAGTCCAATTAACAGCATCATTTTCTTCATTATAGATAATAATACTTCTCTTGAACATAAAAGGCAAGTTGCTAAATTTTAGTATCCGTGTTTTCATAATTTATAAGAATAAAATTTTTTCACTCTGGCGGATTAAAAGTGGTGTTGTGTTCTCAACATTCTTTGTATTAACCAAGAGTCTTTTTCACTTCTTATACCTTTATTCAGTGAATCACTTTTTCCATATACACATACACTTATATTATCTGGATCTTTTTTTGTCTTTTCTGCTCCTACCTCAAAGAAACCAGCAGAAACAACCTGATCTTTACCTCCAAACCCTTTTGCCACATCATTATGGTTCATAAAAGTCGGAAATAGAATTGGAGCTTCTTGCTCTCCAACTATGATATATTTACCATTAGCCATCTTCTATCCTATTAAAAAGCAAATTCAATCCATTCAGCATACATATCATCCCACTCACTCGTACCTCTTTGAGGAACAACATTCTCCTGTTCTGCATACCATAATTCAGCATGTTGTGATAATGTTAATTCTTTTTCTATCTTTTTTGCCATTTTCTTACTCTCTTTTCCACTTATTCCAATCCAACTGCCAAGCAACTGACATTCCAGATTCACTATCTAATCTTCCAGAAGTGTTCCCTAAACCGATAAGTCTCCCTAATTCTTCTTGTTCTTCATCGGTTAATGGGTCATCATCTTCCCAAAAATTGATATTCTCCAATTGTTGTAGAGCTTCTGGATAGGGTAATCCACCTGCAACTTCTTGTAATAGACATATAACATCTTCTTTTGTGTTCATTTTCTTTTTCCCAAAATTATTATCATCAACACCTTATCAGTGTTAAATTTTCTCACTCTGGCGATTTAGCAACTACTGCGTTTTCCTATTTCTTTATCTGAAATAGTACAAAAGGACACTTGAAGATGACAAACTCCATCTTCATTAAAATCAGTATCAATACCTCTGATTGCCCAATGGGTATTATGGATAACAAGATATAGTTTATCTCTATCATCACCTGTCTTAACATATTTTCTTGATCTGAGATAAAGTTGAGCATCATCTACCAGATGTCCATCTTTCCACATTCTCTTTTTGATTATATCTGTAGGTAGACCATCCCAATTCTCTACTTCACCAGCAATGATTTTCTTTTTGATATGATAGAGTAATCTGGACTCTCCAGATCCCCAAGATCCATCTTTGAATACTGGATCTCGTCTCTCTTTTGTGATGGTTAATCTCATTCCATCTCTTGATACTTGCATTTTTTTGCTCCATAAAGGTTATTACTAATTAAGAAGAATTTCCATAAAATATAATGCAGTAACTATAGCAGCGATAGGTCCAATGACTACTCCTGCTATGATTATAAATGATACTGCTATCAATTTTCCTGATATAATAATTCTTATCATTTTTTTGCTCCCAAAAATATCATTAACACCTTATCAGTGTAGAATTTTATCACTCTGGCGGATTCTGTTTTTCTTTAAGTATTTCTGTAATCATCTTTTTCATCTCTTTTTCTCTCTTTTTATGTTGTGCTTTTTCTCCTTCTGTGAAAATATTTTTCAGCACTTTTGTTGCTGTGATAAATGCTTGTTTCATTTCATACATCTTGCGGATATGACTACATTTATCCAGCATTTCAATAACTTCTTTGTCAGACATAACTCCTTTTTTTTCATCCCGCGACGGAGAATAACAAAACCGTATAACTTCACTCCTTACCCAATCGCAGAAATAACTGATTTCATATCTCCACATTCTATCTATTTTATCTTTATTATCACAGGCTTGTTGCATTAAAGCAGGTCTATATCCATATTTACCATTCTTATTACTCCAATTCATATCATGAATATCTGTAATATGTCTTTCACAAGTACAATGGTGATAATCTTGAACAGCAACTCTGATATTATCCCATGTATATTGAATCAACATATTTGTTCTTGTTCTCTGAAATACTCTCAATTCATCCTCTACCTCATCTCCTTTGAATTTTTGTTCAAAATGAGGACCATCTTCTACTTTTGGATAATCTTTCACACATCTTCTATAATGTTCAGGATAATAAAGTAACCCTGTCTCTAAATCCCACTCATAACCACCACCATAAGAAGTGAAAAGATAAATCCAGCACTCTACCCTTGACGGAAAAAGACGGGGGAAAGTCTGCATCATTCTCATTATAATGTCATCAATTTGTGTCCAGTCTTTCATTTTCTCATTCCACAAGACAAAAAAGTCCATAAACTATTAAAAAAGCTAATCCACAAATGATTGCAGTGATTCCAAAACGAAAAAGAAGCTCTTGAAGACCTACACATATCACACCTGCAATCAAAAGTGGGACAATCCCAAGAGCCATACAAATTATACCTTTTATCTTTTTATTCATCTTCTATCTCTTTTGTTCTGCAAGTTGTTTTATAATTTCATCCACAATACGCTGGTAACAGTCAATCAACTGCTCACATTCACATTCATCAAAATCCGCCTCGATATTCTCCATTACGTCGTATTCTTCTCCACGGTGAAAAGCTAATGTCCGCTGAAAGATTTCAAGTCTCTGTCTTAGACCGTCAACAGCCTGTCCAGCATCCCATTCTCTTAATTTCAGTGTAACTAACTCGTTCATTTTTTTACTCCATTAAAGTTATCATTAACACCTTATCAGTGTATAATTTTTTCACTCTGGCGGATTATACGTGAAAACTCATTCTATATGTTTCCCCTCTATTTAGTCTCGCACCAAGTTTCTTGCATATTCTTCTGGCTTTTCTCACTTGTGATGCTGTTTTTGGATAAATACCAGTCCCACCTGGGACAGTACTACATCTTATTTTGTATCTTCTCAGTCTCTTTTGGAGATTAAGATGTTCTGTATACATAAACCTCCCAACATCAACTGAAAGACACATATCACCATCTTTTAATTCTCTTTTCTCTTTTTTTGACAACTTCATTTTCTGCTCCCAAAAAGTTATTATCAACACTCTATCAGTGTAGAATTTTCTCACTCTGGCGGTTTTTCTCCCAATCTTCCTCAGTCATACCCTCATATTCTATCACAAAAGCATGTTTTTTTACTTTTTCATAGGGAACAGTTGTCATTGTCCCTTCTCTATGCCCAAGACGAAAAACAGCATAACAAATATCTACTCTCGGATCATAGACATATAAGATAGAACTTACTCTTTGCTTATTATTATTAAGCCAAGCGTTGGCTCTTCTTTTATCTTTTTCTTCATTTCCTTCACAACCAAGTATCAAACAAATTGTTAATAGTGATAGTATTATTACTACAAACCATTGTGATGATGTTAGTTTCATTTTTTTTACTCCAAAAAAGTTATTATTTAGGATAAACAACTGTTTTTCTATCACCACTTATTATCTCAACTTGAGTACCTCTTTTATGACAATCACACTTAAATCTCAAAGAGGTAACAGACTGATAATATTTTGATTTTTTATTGATGCAGAAAGGTTGTGTTCTCCTAACCTTACTACTCTCACAATTTGAGCAATTATCTTCCATCATTTACTATCCACAACCTTAACATTTCTGAATTGAGAATCCACGACGCTAACACTACCATCATCAGAACCTACAACCTCTAATTCTGTAACTGCATCCATAACAGTAGTATCTTCATCTATTTCAATAGTTACTTCAGTGGTTATTTCCACTACTACTTTTCTTGTCATTTTTTGCTCCAAAAAAAGTTATCTTCAACACCTTATCAGCGTTAAATATTCTCACTCTGGCGATTTCTGCGAATCCTCACTCTCTTAACAGTGATATTGTATCTCTTTTTCACCAACGGTCTGAAAAATATCCTTACAAGATGATTTTTGCAGACTTCCGATATACATTTTTTCCCTTTGTATACCGCATACATACTACCACTATGAGCAAACCGATATTTTCCAGTTTTCGACTCTGTAATAGTGATTACATATTTATGAGTATCACTATCGTCTAACCCAAAATGCCCCCTCATATCAGAATACATATACTCTACTTCTTTACCACGGTAATAAAGACTACCATGATCCATTGTTACTGTACGTTTCATTTCTTTGCTCCAAAAAAAGTTTCATTCAACACCTTATCAGTGTATAATTTTTTCACTCTGGCGATTCTACCTGACCTTCATCAATCCAGCTTAATCTTTCGCAGCATTTCTTGATAGACTTTCCACTCTTTACATCATCTTCCACCATCATCAAGATATACTTAGCAAGTTTTACCAGAGTATCTTTTTTTACTGATATAGGCATCGTGGTACAATATGATGAATCGTCTATTGCTTCAATAGGATTTTTATCATCTTCTTTTGAAGCATTGAATCCTCTTTTGTAGACCGAGAATCTAAGGTGAGGATAATCATCTGGATCATCTTCATCAAAATCTCCATCCATTCCTTCATCCAGATATTCCCACTCAACCATAACTGTATGGTCTTTATTCCAAGTCTCAAAATCTCCAGCCCAATCACCTGCTAATTTATCATAACTCATTATCTCTCCATTACAGATATAAACTACAACATTTCTCTCGTTCTCGTTTCGGTGCGTCTACCATCCAGTCAACCGAACCTTTACATTCTTGAATTAACTCAGCTACTTCTCCATAAAATCCCCAACAGGCTTCCAATTCTTCTCGACAATCATCATCGTCAAAATCGCCTTGCTTCGGACCAAATATCTTAAAACCATATACTTGATTAGAGACAAACTTATCCATTATCTCCACTTCTCCTTGTGCTACTTTCAATCCTTTTGCTCTCAATAGTGGATGGAAAATCTTTGCTGAAAATTCTTCCATCATTTTAAGACGTGGAACAACTACAAACCCAACCTGTCCGGAATCCCAACGACAAGAAAACGGTGAAAGAGATATTGTAATTCCACTATGGTCATACATATACAATGGTAAAACAATATCTTTATTTCGGTGTGCCTCTCTAACTGCTTTATTCAGACTCTCTATATCTTTATGGTTGACATCACCAAAAGAGTATCTTTGGTGTCCGATATGAAAGACACAGATATTGTCCCAATTTCTTGGACTCTCACCACAATCGTCATGGTGAATCTCTATCTTGTATCCTTTATGTTCTGCTGCTTCTATCGCTTCCATTTTCTTTGCTCCAAAAAGTGTTATCATTAACACCTTATCAGAATAGAATTTTCTTACTCTGGCGGAATTACAATTGTACTTCCAGTGGCAATCTTATCTTCTTTTGTCTCTTTTTTTGCATCATGCAATCCCCATATAGCAGCAATAGAGCCAAGCAACAATGCAATGAGGATATTTCTGATTGTAATTCTTCCGTAGTCCATCTTATTCTCCTTCAAAAACTCCATAATGGTTAATTTCGCTCCATTGACGATTCAAATCACGACAATAACTCTGAGCATCATCAAAAGAGTATTTTCTTGTTCCACTACCTCTTTTCCCTGTAGCCTTTGATTTCCAAGATATAACATATCCTTTATCTATTATTCAATCTCCGTGTAATCCCCCTTGAATACTCCAAAAGCCACTGAACCATCACCAAATTGTAGCCAAGCGTGAGTTTCATTTTCTTCCACAATATCAACTTCATCTATTGTACCCATTTTCGCTTCAATATCATAATCATCTACAACTTCATCATCACAAGAAACTACGATATTTAGTGTTGTATCTTTAAGCCACTTAATTTTCATTTTTTTGTTCCTGTTCTTTTTTTTCTTCAGGAGGAAATAACATGGAATATTCATTTAATATAAAACACAATGTTCCTGCAAAACCCATAAGTAATATTACAA
>SDBV01004269.1_pt1 | contig 20661 bp, 18 predicted proteins | sample 2277081 | NCBI WGS metagenome assembly SDBV01 (sample SAMN10402039, study PRJNA504765) | marine sediment metagenome | isolation source: marine sediment core GS10_PC15, 223 cmbsf | place: Arctic Ocean: Southern Knipovich Ridge | collected 2010 | reverse complement strand
CCAAACAGTAGAATTCCTTGAACGCCATTCAGAAGGTAAAAATGGAGATAAACCCTTTTTCTTACATTGTTCGTATAACGATCCACACCATCCAGTTTGTCCTCCCGGAAGATATAAAGATATATATAGACCAAAAGATATTGAACTGTCATCGAATTTTGAAGACGGTGAAAATCTTCTTAATCATGAATTTTTAGGAGAAATCTTAAAAGATTCCCGCTTCCCGCACCTTCTACCTCAGAAAGTGGATAAAGACGTAGCAAAGACCTTCACGGCACTTACATACGGTTCTATAGCAATGATTGATGATGGAGTTGGGAAAATTCTTAAGACGTTAGAAAAAACCGGTATGGCGGATAATACAATGATAATTTTTACCAGCGACCATGGAGATTATTGCGGAGACCATGGACTCATTTTGAAAGGTCCTGCTCATTATCGCAGTATTATAAATATGTCCTTGTTATGGAAAGTGCCGGGGCTGACAAAATCCGGTGTTTCTGATTCTCTTATAAATACCGTCGACCTTCCAAAAACAATTTTAAATATGGCGGGTATAAGAGAAAAATTTCATCCTGAAGCATTTCAAGGATATGATATAACACCTATATTAAATGACCCAAATAAAAAGGTAAGAGAGAGGATTCTTATTGAACATGATGAAGAAATTGCCTCTGACAGAATTTTTAGAGTGAGAACTCTGGTTACCGAAAGGCATCGATTATCGCTTTACGATGGTCATGAGAATTTTGGTGATATCTTCGATTACGAAAGCGACCCTTCTGAAATTGATAACTTATGGTCAAAAAATCGTGATTTAAAGAATAAACTCGTTGAGGAACAGCTGAGAGAAATTATACGCCTCCGACCACGTTTACCAAAGAGGGCCGCATATAATTAAAGATGCAAATTAAGACTTTTTTTTTAAAAGACTAACTTTTCTTGTATCTTCCCAATTTATCCTTTTTCCCGATATTCTTGAGGAAAAGATTGGAATAACACATTCAAAAATTTCGATAAATGATTTCTCTTATTTCCACATTTTCTAATTCAGGAACAATTCTACCCATTTTGGGAAATTGAATTAGATTTTCAATTATGTACATGATTTTCTTAGCAAGGTTTTGAGCAAATTTTGGTGCTGTTTTCTCATAATACCTAATTATTGATTCATAATCATCAGTCGCTATAGGGGACCATCTTATTTCAACCATTCTCTAAACTTTTCTTTTACATCCTCATGAGATATAAATTCTCCCTTATCCAACTGTTCGATACCTTTTGTAATCATTTGCTGAACATAAATTGATTCCATGATGTCATCATAATTAGCATCATCGGGAAGCTTTTTGATTGATTCAATTACTTGTTCTTTAATTGTCTGCATATTCTTCAATATTAATAATGTAGGTATGGTTTAAATTTTTAATTATAGGACATTTAAACAACTTAATATCTATATTGTAACTTTACTAATAATAAAGTTCTTTTGTGATAATTTTAGAGTACTAACAAAGAATTAAAAAATTAACTCATTGAAGAACTTTTAAGAGAAATTATAAAGGTACGACTACGATTTCTGAAAAGAAATGCTTATAATTAAATTGAATTAAGAGGTGTGAAATTATTCTATTTGAATACATATACATGATAAGAAACGGAGCGAGTGGAACCAATTACGAAACAAAATTAGTTTTTACTTTCGTTTCCTTTATTATTTGTTTATATGATTGGAAAAAAAATAACAGAAAGGATTATTTTTGGATTTTCTTGATAGGCTCAATAATTTGGACTTTTGTAGAGTTGTTAGCTCATTCATCAGGAAATAGAGTAATGACCCCGCCTTTTCTATTTGGTTCTGAAATCCCTAGATTTTTTGGAATTCTATTGCAAGGAACATTTGAAGGAGCATTTATGAGTGTACTGGGCGTATTTTTTGGAGATAGACTGATAAATGTAGAAACTCGTAAAAAATATCTTGTTATTTTTGCTGGAATTTTAAGTCTTATACTATTATCATCGATTTTAAGATGGGTTCCTACTAAAAATATAGGAGGAAATGTAGCATCAAGGCGTAGAATGTTTGGATTTGGGGGAACAATCTTTTTTTTAACAATTGTAGCGATAAATTTAATCTGGTTATGGAAAAAAGCTAATAAAATTCAGAGGAGAAGGGTTATTTTTATGTTTACAGTTATGCTCCTTATTACAACGGTGTGGACTATTGGCGAATATATAGCTAATACTCGTTGGATTGAAATAGGTGTTGCTCCAGATAATTTAAGACAAGCACCACCTATAATTGAGTTTGCCGCATTAAATTATAACAATGTGATCGAATTCGCCAGTGCATACGTGTTATTTATAATAATTCCTTACGAGTTGGTCTTGATAAGAGAGAATAATGATGAGTAGATATAAGGATTAAAAACAGACCTATTTTTTAATTTCATTTAATTTTAGATTTATTTCTAATCTCAAAAATATTTAAGATTCTCAGATAAAGATTTATAATAGGAAAAAACATAGTATAAAAACATAGCATAAAACATCTTGCTTATAAAAATTTCATTTTGATTCAAAGAGATGATATTTGGTGAGTAGCAATATTTTAATAAAGAATGGAATGATTATGGATGGCACGGGAAAATCTGCAGTTAAAGCTGATTTGTTAATTAATGGGGATCGAATTGAAGATATTGGAATATTAAAGGATGCTGATGCTGGAAAAGTCATCGATGCAAAAGGATTGATTGTGGCTCCAGGATTTATTGATTGCCATACACATTTAGATTTCTTCTTTCCAAATCCGCGTCATGCACAGGTTTTAGAAAGCTGGGCGCATCAAGGCGTAACGACAATTATTGGTGGAAATTGTGGTTACAGTCCGGCGCCGATTAACCATGAAAAAGAAGAACTCATAAATACGTTTTGGAATTTTGCCCTTCCACATGATGGAATGAATTATGAATGGACTAGTTTTGGAGAATACTTAGATGTTCTACAGAGAAATGGTCAAGCCTTTAACGTAGCAATACTTACTGGCTATAATACCCTTCGTACAAATATAATGGGTTGGGACGCGCGCTTTGCGAATCCTAAAGAAGTCTCTGAGATGAAAAATATGTTAAGATCCTCCCTCAAAGAAGGGTCATTTGGGCTATCATTAGGATTATATTATGTGCCTGGGATCTTCTCCAATACAGATGAGCTAATGGAGTTAGCCTCTGTCTTAACTGAGTTTGGCGCTCCATTAGTACCTCATACGAGAGGCCTAACAGTTCATTATGATAAAGCTGTTCAAGAAGTCGTTGATATCGCGGAAAAAAACAAAATACCATTACATATTTCTCATCATGCTGGAGGAAGTTCTCAAAGAGTAAGAAGAAGGGCTTTAAAGGTAGTCAGAATAGCTAGAGAAAGGGGTTTAGAAATAGGACATGATAACATGCCCTGGGTTGGGGGGTGTACAGCAGTACTTGCTCACATGCCCCCGTGGATATTAGCTGGAGGAATTGAAAAATTATTGGAACGACTTAAAGATCCTGATATTCGTAAACAAGTAATAGATGAAATAAAGAATTTTGATCCTCTATGGCCAAATTGGGAGCATAAGTATTGGACTGATAAATTTTTTGATCGTCAAACTAAGATTGGTGGCTTTAAACTGAAAAAAAATCGCAAATTTGATTTTTTGACAATCGAAGAAATCGCAAAGGAACTCAATTCAGATATGTATGAAACATTTCTCGATTTAATCTTAGAAGAGAAAGGGAAGCTTTTTACTATTAGCTTTATTGAACATCCACTTGCCGAGAAATACTATGATGAGCTTATCGTAGACCCATATTGTGCAATCGAAACGGACGTCATAGGAATTGATTTTAGTCCACCTGTTCCAGTCTCTTATGGAACATTCACTAAAGTCCTAGGTCAAATGGCGAGAGATAAAGGTATCCTCTCTCAAGAAGAAGCTATCCGCAAAATGACTTCACTCCCAGCAAAACAAATGCAAATTAAAGAACGAGGTATAATTAAAAAGGATTATTTTGCAGATATTACTATATTTAATCCAAAAACAGTTAAGTCAAACGTGTCTTATACAACACATTTTAAAAATTCTGAAGGAATTGAATATTTGATAATAAATGGGAAGGTTGTACTTGACCAAGCAAAATATGATGCTAAAGCTTTTGCTGGAAAAGTATTGCGTAGAGAAAATTAATTAAATTTATTTTAATAAAATTGGAATAAAATAAAGGTAAAGACAGAATGAATAATACCGAAGATATTATTAACCTATAAAACTCAACCTAATATAAGAAATACAACAAAATAGGATTATACTATTGAGATCTCAACGGTAGCAAGATTTTTTTAATATTAAATTGAATCTAAATTAAAATTAAATATTATAATTTAGAGTTAAAATAATTTGGAAAAACCAATTGCAATCTTAGGCGGAGGGAATGGCGGTCACCAAATGGCTTTAGATTTAACTTTGAGGGGATTTGATATAAATTTTTGCGAGCATCCTGATTTTAAAGAATCTTTTAGAAACACACTTGAAACAAAAATAATTGAAAGCACTGGATTGCTTGAAGATAAGGCAAAGATTCATAAGGTCACTCTGGACTTTAAAGAAGCAATGGAGGATGTTGATATAATTTACCTTGTTATTCCCGCTATTGCCCATGAAACTTTTTTTGATAATATGATACCTCATCTTAGAGATGGTCAATTAGTTGTTATATGGGCAGGTGACGCTGGTGCACTCCGGCTTGCTAAAAGATTAAGAGAAGAAGCGCCAAATAAAAAGGTACACATTGCTGAAACTAATACTTTACCCTATGGAACTAGGCTTGTTGGCCCTTCTAAAGTTGATTTGTTTGTTAAAGCAAAAAAAATGTTATTTTCCACCTTTCCCGCAAAGGAAACAGAAGAATATCTAGGACTTGTTAAGGACACCTTTTCAGTTTTAGAATCAATTGATAATATTTTATCAATATCATTTAGTAATCCCAATCCTACTGTCCATCCCCCCGGTACATTATTGAACATCGGAAGATTTCAGTGGTCAAAAGGTGAATTCTACCTATATAGGGAGGGAATAATCGAGGCTCCATCACGAATTATACGAATGGTTTATGATGAGACTTTAGCCGTGGCGAACGATTTTGGTTTCAGAATGAGGGAGTTTAAAGATGATCAATTTAGAAATCCGTGTAGCGTTATGTGTGTAGATTTCTGGGCACCTTTCGATAAAGGAGGGATTGTAGCTAATATTAGAGGTCCATCAAGCATATATAACAGGTATATTACTGAAGATCTTCCTTATGGTCTAGTACATAGGTCTCAATTAGGAGATTTAGCAAACGTACCTACACCTATAATTGATTCCATTATTAATTTAGGATCAGGCATCTGTGAAAGTGATTTCTGGAAAGGGAGAACTTTGGTAGACTTGGGTTTAGCTGGAATGACTAAAGGACAAATTATGGAATATCTCCAGAAAGGATCCTAAATTAATTTGTACAGAAATAAATAATTAAAAAAATAAAATAATAATAATATAAAATCAAATTAAGGATGTAAGTATAAAAAATGAAAGTTTTAGCATTAGGAGGGGCAGGTGATATGGGTAGAATGGCTGTAGCTGTATTATTAGATTCTCCCAGTGTCACTTCCGTCACAGTGGCAGATATCAATACTGAACTGGTTAATACATTTGTTGGGATGGTTGATTCGCCTAAATTGTCTACTGTTCAAATAGATATTACTGAAAAAGAGAAATTAATTGATCTGATATCTTCTCACGATGTTGTAATTAACACAGTTGGACCATTTTATAAATTTGAGGTCCCGATTATGGAAGCTGTAATTGAAGCAAAAAAGCACTTCCTTGATATCTGTGATGATTGGAAACCGACACTAGATGCGCTTGAATTTGATGAGAGAGCAAAAGAAGCAGATATTACAGCTTTTATAGGGATCGGAGCAAGTCCAGGGATAACAAATATCTTGGCGGTCCAGGCTTGCTCAAAGCTCGATGAAGTAGACAATTTAATTACCGCATGGGGTGTTGACATTGATATTAAGGCAGGGAAAAAGCCAAAATATTTTATTAAACCTGCAAAATTGAGGAAAAAATTAGATAAAACTGAAGATAAGCCAAACGCAGCAGCAATGCATCTTTTGTATGAAACAATTGAGAAAGTTCCTACTTTTAAGGATGGTAAAATGATAGAAATTGATCCACTTACCGAAACCGAACCATATGAATTTCCGGGCTTTAAAAGCATGTATGCTTGTCATATAGGGCATCCTGAGCCTGTAACTCTGCCAAGAACAATAAAGGCCGGAACAATTTCCAACGTGATGTATATTGGAGAATATGCTACAGACATTGTTCGTAAATACAGTCAGAAAATAAAAGAAAAAGAACTTACAATTGAAGACGCTACGATTGCATTAACAAAAGAATGGGCAGAATTGAATGAGAAAGCTTTACAAGATACAAATTTAGTGAGTCAATATTTTGGTGGTCCACCAAGTTTATCTGTAATTGCTACAGGAATTAAAGACGGTAAACGAAAAAAGATTGGAGTTGCACTCGGTCGAGAGCCATATGGAGCAATGGCAGGTATTACAAGCATTCCACTCGGAATTGCAACGATTATGCTTATAGAGGGAAAAATCACTCAAAAGGGGGTATTAACTCCTGAAGAGGTTTTTAAAAATAACCCTATGGAATTTTTCGACAGAATTGCCCCTTATTGTGGTAAGAATTTAACTGGTAAAGATATTTTGATAGAAAGAGAAGAAGATCTTTAAAATTCTTTTATATTTTTGTTGATCTCACATTAGAAATGAATGATTTCACTGATTACTCGAATATTCTTCCCATGTTGGCGGAGAGTATACTATTTCCTTACCATTCTCATCTATTTTTTTTATATATTCTTGACCTTTCTCATCTAGATACATTTTTCCAGAAGTTTTAAGCATGTTATAAAGTTCTGTGCGCTTTTTAGGATCCGCAACGCATATAAAATTACAATTTCCACATCTTGGATTTGTATCCTCAATTGGTCTAAGGCCTACATTTTCAGTTTTTCCTACATTAGCAAAAGAAGCAGCAATCCGATTATTAAATTTGCGTATTACTCTTGGAGTTTCTTTGCTCCTTAATAGAGTTTTCAATAAATTCCCAAAATATCCACGATTTAATTCATCGTCAGGAACCTTTTTCAGACATGTGTGATCCACAGTCCAAGTGGACCAGGTTTCGTCAAGAGATAATCCTGTCCAGCCAGCACATCCAATACCGCATTTCATATATGAGCCTCTCTTTCCGTAAGTCTGTTTTACGCCTCCAATAATCGTAGGTTGTCTCTCTTCGGGTTCTTCTTTAGCAACATAACCCGTCGTACATACCTTTTGACAAATTTTACAATTATTACAATTATTTTCTTTTGCCATAGGATCTGGATCGAGTGGCGCAGTAGTTAGTACTCCATCAAGATATACTGATCCTCCATATTCTTTAGTTACCAAATTACCTGACCAGCCGAGATGACCAAGTCCAGCTGCAACAGCACCATACCGCAGTGAAAAATCAGGAAACGCCTCACCGTTTTTCCTAATGCTTTCTACTCCACCTCTATATTTTCCATTCGGTATTACTGGATGTGCTTTATATTCCGTATAATTTTCTATAAATTCTGCAACCTGTAGCGCTGTTTTCCAACCAGTAGCATAACCGATATCCTGGTGGATTTTTATGCTCATTCTTTCTTTTTTAGAAAAATAGTTCTCTAAGGCTTCAATTGAATTAGGATATGCCCAAATGATGCAACTTTGTGCTCCAGGAAGACAATAATCCATATCCCCAGAAGGTGGTGCATCTTTAAGTCTTTCTCTACTCCCAACGCCAAATAATTTAGCTCCCGAATTGAAAGCTAACTTTTTTACCTCTTTTTTCAATTCTTTTAATTCCAAATTAAATCCCTTCGTTAAATCAAATATTATTATTAATATTAATATTATGATGATAAAATTTAATAATTAAGAATAAAAAAAATATTTTGAACGGTCTCATATTATTAAAATTCTCAATATTTGATAATATTTTATGTATTGTAAAGAAAATTTCAATAATATCCCTGAGTTAAAGTAGGTTTTTAAATAAACTCAATTTTTATACCCGTAAAAAATTACTATAGTAAAAATCTTTGAATATATTTAATTTATAATCCTTTTCATAATTTATACATATTAAAGTATGATTCAAGCAAGTAAATTTATAAATGATCAACTAAACAATTATTCATAATAAAATTTAATCTAATTCCCCCTTCCTTAAATCAATTATTACTATATGAAAATTTATTTTTATTTTTATGGGATTAAAAATAATCTTTAAATATTTTAAATATAAAGATAGAAACCTTCTTTACCTGGGTGTTACCTTATTATTAATGACCAAAATTTGGTTAGCGATGGTAATTACTTATATATCCATCCTTGCAACTGGAAATGGCATTTCTCCCGAGATTTATTTTATAATTGGGTACGCTTTTCCTATTGGTATGTTTTTATGGCTTTTATTATTTACAAATCTTATGTCTACAACCGCTAAAAAAAAAATAATAATTTTATTAACATTCACAATTTATTTGATAATATCTGAAATAATTTTCTTTTCTTTATTATTTACTAATCCGTCTTCACTTGGTATATTTTCTCGACCTCTTATTCCAAAATGGGGGCTATTTATGATAATTCGTAATCTTGTCCCTCTGGCATTAACATTATTAACAGGTATCTTATTTTGGCACGAGACATGGAAATCTACAGACCCAGAAATTAGGTTAAAAGGCAAATTATTACCTTTAAGTATAATATTTTTTATTATGGGATCGTTAACTTTCGCTATTTGGGGAATTCCTTTCATACCACTAATATTTTTAATACCAGGTTTAATTACACTTTACGGTTCATTCCTATTGCCTAAATGGATGAAAAGGCTCTTTCTAAAGGAAATTAATTAATATGGAAAGTAAGACAAAATAATTAGTTTTTGACCAAGCAAAATTTAGATTTTTCAAGAAAAGCGAGTGTGCATTCTTTCACATAATTTGTATTATACAATCCCAATGCCATACAGACCCCTTTAGCTGTATGGGGAATCCGAGTTCATGCGGGATTAGTTCCTGCAATATTAATGTTTTCGATATCTCTAGTATTGTTTGCTAAGCACACGTCACCAGGTTGTGCGCAATTCGCTTTATAGTACCATGCATGGATCCTTCGGTTTATTCCTACATAGTACTATTATCGCTGAAGTGTCACAACCAGATGTGAGAGTTGTTTGATGCCTATTTCGGGATTAAATGATTAATGAGCTTATTAGCTTCAAAATTAACAGATCTATTATTCAAATTTAACTCGTCGTGAGCAAAAATTTTTTAAGATTTAGTTTTTTAATAATTATTATGGTCTTAAAATCTGATCCAAATTCAATCCCCAGTAATACACCAGTCATTAGCATCCCCTCTGATTATTATCCGCAAGGCTGCGGATTCTGGTTTGAGATACCAGAGGGTTTGGATGCGGGAAAAAAAATATTTTATAGAGATAGTATTCATGGGAAAGGAGAACCAGAAAACACGATTGTTTTTATTCACGGCAATCCCGAAGCTTCATACACTTATAGAAAAGTTATTAAACACTTAATCAGTTCAGCTAAAAAACCTTTTCGACTCGTTGCAATGGATCATATTGGTTTTGGCTTATCCGATCAAGCTTCATTTGAAATGGTTTGCATGGATCATGCCAATAATCTTCTACAACTTATAGAACAACTTAATTTAAGTAATGTAACTCTAATCATACATGATTGGGGAGGTCCTATCGGTGTTGGTGCTTTCTTAAAGGTTCCTACCATTGTATCTAATCTTGTATTATTAAATAGTACTGTTTTTGCAATACCAAAATCGACGGGGATATTATTCGAGACTTGGCCGTCAGAAGAATTACCGTGGATGAAATTCCCAGATGTAATCCCAAACAAATTATGGGGTAGATTTGTGTCTATGTTAATTACATATAATCCTGCTACACTCATTAAAGAACCACCAAAACTGGCTACTACTCTTGCTTTCTTAAATGATGATACTCTTTTCGAAAATCAAAAAGGTGCTGAAAAATTTTATATAGAAATGTTTAATTCCGAAACAAATGTATTGAGTTCAAAACGTTTAGTACGTCAGTGTCCATTTTGGGCTGAGGGAAATATATACAAAGAACCAAACCTAGGTGAACGGGACACATCTCCCTTTTATAGCTTTATACAAGAAAATATTAGCAAACTTTGGGGCCCTAATGGGCAAAATATTGGCGCTCATGCCGTTATAGGTGAAACTGACCCAACAGCTAAAGATGAGAGCATGCAGATATGGATTGAACATCTACCTCAGTTTAAAGGAAATGTAGAAATTTTTAAAAGAAAAGGACATTTTATTGAAGAAACTAAACCAAGAGCGGTCGCAAACGCGATAATTGAAGTTGCTAACTTAAAATAAACAAAAGTTTTTTTTTATATTTTCAATGGCAAGTTTGTTAAAAATAAGTAAAATTACTTAAACAAGTTAAAGGCATCTACGAAAGACGCTTACTCAGTTTTCGCCCTAATCGATTAGCTTTCTCCAGAACCCCATCTTGGTCTTCAACACTGGTACAAAGGTCGCTTGAAGCTTTAGCAGATTCTCCAAAAAGAATTGGAACACCACTCATTTTACATGTGTTACCCTCACCACATGTGAGACATGGTACGTTCCCCCTTATTTTGATCGTTCCGATAATCTTCATGCCTTCAAATCGCATTCTAAAAGCAATATCATTACTTACTCTCTCTATAGCTGAGTTTTTGTTAATTAAACGTTCCCTCTCATTGCTTCCAGGAGTAGAAACCCCTGTTACGACAATAACTATGAGCTTACCTTCATTGAGGTTATTCACGTGCCGCATAGACCATAAACGCTCTAAGAAAGCCTTCGTATGGGCATCAATCATGCTATATGGGCACCAAGCTCCTATAACAAGAGCTTTTGCTTCACGAACTTTTTGGGCAAGAGCGGGAAAATCATCGTTATTCTTGCAAATATTATCTTCCACACAACCCTTGCATGCCCTGCAAGGTCGAACGTTGATTTCACTTAGCTTTACAAATTCAGTTTCGAGTCCGCTAGCCTCAAGGACAGTTTTGACTGCTCGATCTGTGTTGCTGTTTTCTATAGGGCTGCCAGACACGCCTAGGATTTTCAGTGTCATATAAACAATACCTAATTTCTTTTTACTTTAGTTTTATTTAATTCCTATGTTTTGTTTTGAAGTGGTTGCTTGTTTAAAAGTTTTTATAACAACCAAGGTTTTAGATTTACTTGATTACTTACTCGTTTTTTCCATAGAAATTTTAACGCTTTTTTTATTAATGTCAATTGATACAACTTTAACTTGGATTTCTGTTCTAAATATTCTTGAAAGTGATTTTTCCATCATTCCTGTGAGGACATAATAATGATATTCAAAAACTTCTGAAAGGTTAAACAAATTTAAATTTTTAAAGTGGAATAATGCTTTACTACCGTCTTCGCTAATATTCTCTTTAATAATTAAATTGTTATTAGGAATTATATCTAAATAAGGATAGAGTTTAGCAAAATACTTTAAAAAATCCTTAAACGATTTGATTTGGTCTCTTAAAGATTTAGGAAATTGTTCTATTAGCTCATTTAACATCACATCAGCAATAATATATCCAAGCTCTTTAAATTCTTCCTTGCTTGTAAATTTGCCTTTAAGCCCTGTTAAAATTCCAGTGTAAAATGCACTTACAAAATTTATGGGTAGAAATAACCTTTCAGAACTATAATAAAGGTTATAAACACCAACTTCTCTTGCAAAAACCTTACCTTGTTTAAGTAATATTTTAATATATTTATGTACTGTAACTCTTGTTGTTTTAGGTGTCATACCTTCGGCAATATCAGTTATCGTTAAACCAAAAGGATTCTCTTCAAGGTAATTAAGAATATTTTCCCCCCAATTAATTCCTTTTCTCGGTTTTGTTAATTTTGGCTCTGACATTTTTTTGCAACTTTACACCAGTGATAATTTTTATATATAATTTTATTACTATTAACATTAATTAATAAAAGATTTTCATTTTTTCTAATTTAAAAAAAACCGTAAAAGAAAATTATAAAGGGTGTATTAAAATAACTATAACTAAAGAAAAAGGAACTGAAATATCTCTAGAACAAGAGATTGAACAATTCTTAAAAAATGAGGGTGCTGTAAAGGTTGGTTTTGCCAACAAAGAAACTTTAGCGGGTCCACCTAACGCAGACATTACTTATATCATTCCAGAGGCACGTTCAGCAATTAGCTACGCTTTACTCTTTGATAAAGAGATTATTCGAGAGTATTTATGTAAAAAAGGTTTTGATAATCACGAGAAAAATCGATTTGATCTAAATTACGATTCTGTAAAGATTTCTCGTAAACTTGCAGAATTTCTTAAAGAAAAAGGATATAATTCAAAAGAAGTAATATCAAATAATAATTACAAAAAGGAGATTAAAGGTTGGCAAGCCACAATGCCTCCCCGTTTAAGTCATAGATATGTTGCTGTTGCCTCGGGTGTGGGTTCATTCGGTTGGTCAGGGAATGTTGGCATGAAAGGAATAGGGACTACGATACTACTTGGAACAGTTGTTACAACAGCGGAACTTGAACCTACTAAACCGTTACCTCTTGAAGAATCATTTTGTACAACATGTAAACTATGCACTCAGGTATGTACAGCAAGTATGTTTTCTAAGGATAAGGATGTTAAGTTTACTCTTGGTGGTATTGAATATACTCATGCAGCACGAAATGGTTACATTCGTTGCCAATATGTTTGTGGTGGCTTCACAGGATTACACCCCAGTGGAAGGTTTTCTACGTGGTCTCCTGGTCGATTTCCTATTCCAAAGACTAATTCTGAAATATATAGGATGTTGGGCAGAGCATTGAAAAAATACCCGACATGGCCAGAGCGAGGTGGCGAAGAAGGGTATATTAATGAAGCAGCTCCAAATATTAAAATAAGACTTACTTGTGGAATGTGCCAGAACATCTGTTGGGGAAATTCAAAAGATACTGCTGAAAATTATCGTACCTTGATTAATTCCGGATGTGTTATCCAAAATCCTGATGGATCTATTGTTGCACTCCCTTCGGAAGAAGCTGAGCAATATTTTCAATCACTTCCCAAAGAACATCGGAAAAAATATTGTACGGAGAGCTCCCAACCATAACCAAAACATCAACCATCAACCATCAACTATAATATAAATTTATAATAATATATAAAAAAGATTAAAAAAGTTGTAGTAAAATAATCATAACTAAGGTGAATTATAATTAGTTTAGAAAAAGATATAGAAGAAATGTTGCGCGAATACGCAATTCAGAGTCCCGTCGGTTTTGCAACGCTCGAGACGATGGCAGGAGGACCTCCAGGGGCCGATCTTACCTATTTGCTTCCGGAAGCTCAATCGGCAATAGGATTTTTCGTGGCCTTTGATAAAGAGATGATTCTAAAATATTTAGGAAAAGATGATCCAAATATTCGAGGAATTCACGAACAAGAGAATCTCGAAATCCATAGAGTGATATGGAAGGCGGCACAACGCGTTAAGCACTGGTTAATTGAACAGGGCTATAAAGCAATATCCGTTATTCCAAATAATCATTACAGAACGGACGTACCTGGATGGCAAGCATCGCTCCCACCCGAACTTTCGTTAAGATATTTAGCCGTTCGGTCTGGAATAGCATCATTTGGTTTGTCTGGGAATGTAGGCACTAAGGAAACTGGTACTGGCATTATTCTCGGAGGAATCATCACCGATGCGAAACTCAAAGCAACGGCACCAATTCCTGAAGAAGATCGTTTCTGCGATAAGTGCATGATCTGTACAAAGGTCTGCGCGTTTGGCATGTTCTCGACTACAGAAGAGACTTCAATAACAATTGGGGGTGAAACATTTACTTACTCTAAGAGAGGACCTATCATGCGCTGCGGTGTTACATGTGGCGGAGCTAATGGGTTGCATAGATCAGGCAAATTTTCTACTTGGTCTCCTGGACGATACGATTACCCGGAAACTAGAGAGGAACTAAATCGCGTTTGTGCGATGGCTATGACAAGTCAGAGGAAAAGACTATCGTACAAAGACAGTTCGACGGGGTATAAGGCCGCTTCTTTCGGAGGAAAATATTCTACACAGTTAACTTGCGGAAACTGTAATTATATCTGTGCAGGGAATACTAAAGAAACAGCAAAACGTTACAAAGCATTACTCAATTCTGGATGTGTTATTCAAAGAGAAGACGGTTCTCTTGAAGTTTATACTCCAGAGAAAGCAAAAGAGGTATTTAAATCGATGCCTGTCAAACATCAACGGTTATATTATAAAGATTATAAGAGTAGAGTGCGGAAATCTAAAACTACATAATCTTATAAAAAGTTTTGAAACAAACAAAAAAAAAAAAAAAGGTGTATGAAAATAACAATAACTAAAGAAAAAGAAGTTCAATCATCTTTAAACGATGAATTAGAACAAAAATTAAAAGAACTAGGGGCTATCGGAAAAGTTGGTTTTGTTAACCTTGAAACTTTAGAGGGTGGTCCTGAAGGTGCCAATTTGAAATATTTACTTCCAAGTGCGGAAAGTGCGGTTGTATGGGCAATTCCATTACAACAAGATTTAATCCGACCTTTCTTAGGAAAGACACATCCCAACGCTAGGGGAGACCATGAGAAGGATAATATTGCAAAAAATATTAGATCAACTGAGATGTCTGTGATAATTGCTGAATTTTTAGAAGAAAGGGGTTATGAAGCAGCAATGGTGATAGCAAATAATAAATATAGAGAGGAGGAGCCTAATTGGATGGTAAATTTGCCTCCAGAAATTTCACTAAGATATCTCGCTGCACGTTCTGGGGTTGCTTCATTTGGTTGGTCTGGTAATGTTGGAATAAAGGATTATGGTTGTACAATAATTTTAGGAGCTACAATAACTAATGCAAAATTGGAACCTACTGAGCCAATACCAGCTGAAGAATCATTTTGTAATGAATGCAAAATTTGTACAAAAGTCTGTGCTTTTCAGATGTTTTCTCCTGATGAAAAAATAGAAGTTACTCTTGGAGGTCATAAATTTTCTTATTCGAAGCGTTTAGATAAATTCCGATGTATGTTAACATGTGGAGGATTTAATGGATTACATAAATCCGGAAAATTTTCAACATTCTCTCCAGGACGATATGAATACCCCGAAGATAAGAAGGAAGTCAGAAAGCTTTTTCCTGCAGCTTTGAATGGTTGGAGGAAAAGACCTTTTATCAAAGATAATTCAACAGGATACATTCCCGCATCTTTTACTAAAGGTGAAAATCCAACAGAAGGTACGAAAAGGGAAATGTTGAAAAAAACGGTAAATCAATTTTTAGGGGGAGATGGGCTTCCAGAAATAGGAGATAAGAAAAATAGGATTCAGCTTACATGTGGTAATTGCAATATCGTATGTGCAGGCAATCCTAAAGAAACCGCAAAAAATTATAAAATCCTTGTTAATTCTGGTTGCGTAATTCAGAGAGAAGATGGTTCTATTGAAGTTTATCCTCCAGAGAAAGCAAAAGAAGAATTAGAAAAAATGCCATTAAAGAGACAAAGTTGGTACACTAAAGATTATAAAAAGCGGAGATGATTTCTTGACAATATTAGAAACAATATCGTTAGAAGATCAAATAAAAAAAATAGCTAAAGATGAAGGTGTTGCTTTAGTTGGCATTTGCTCGGCAGACAGTATCAAGGATAAAGAATTTTCAGACCCAAATTATTTATTACCCGGTTCTAAATCAGTAATAAGCATAGCAATAAATTATAGCGATGAAGTTGTAAGAAAATATCTAACAAAAGACGCAAGGGAACCATTAAATATTGAAGAAACTGGTACAGTCAAGAATTTAAAAAGAATAGGGGAAAAAATTAAGATATTTCTACAAGAAAAAGGTTATAAGGCTGTAAATTGCGATCTTAATTTCGATTATCGTAAAAATCAAGCAAAAAATAAAGCGGCCATTGATGGTATTAAAATGCTAATTGACTTAATAAATAAAAAGAAAGACAACAGCTATCAGATGACGAAAAATGAAGAAAGAACTTTAGAAAGGCTTAAGCGAATGATTTTTAGTGGAATAAGAAACACAGATCTCGGTTTTATGCCAGAATTATCTCACAAATGTGTTGCTGTAGCAGCAGGTTTAGGAAGAATAGGTTGGAGCGGAAATTTGATTACTGAAAAATATGGAGCAAGGGTAACATTAAATTCAGTTATTACTACTGCTAAATTAAAACCTGACAAAACTTTAGAAAAAAACCCTTGTACGAAATGTAAGATATGTGAGAAATCGTGTCAAGCTGGACTTTTTTCAAAAGACGAATCTCAAAAAATAACAATCGCTGGCATTGAAGAAACAATAGCAAAGAGAAATAGTCACGCTTATTGTCTTGCAATTTGCCCTGGAATGAAAGGTCAGAATAGATTTAAAGGATGGTCAACGTGGTCGCAATTTGGTCCTGTTTCTCTCCCTTTAGACGACACAATTGATGATTTCGCACGAAATTTGATAGTAGAAGCATTCCAGAAAGGAGGTAAAGAAGCTGATAACATGTTTAAATTTATAAGATTGAATAATATCGGGCTTCATAATAAACCTAACGAGGACTTGCTCTTAACGTGCTCTTTTTGTCAATTAGTGTGTTCTGGGGCTAATATACTAGAAACTAAGAACAACTACGAGCTGTTGACTAATTCTGGATGCGTTAATGATTTATACGAATAAATAAAAGATCTAAAGTAACTGGTGCTATAAAATGAGCAAAAATATGAATGTTTTATTCATTATTACTGACCAGCATCGCGCTGATCATATGAGCTGTGCTGGAAATACCGTTTTGAAAACTCCCAATTTAGATAGATTAGCTAGTGAAGGTGTGAGATTTACAAGTGCGTATGTTGCCAATCCAATATGTATGCCAAACAGAGCCAGTATATTTACGGGATTATATCCTAACATGCATGGCATTAGAACAGCGGGCATGAATTTACCGGAGGATGTCCCAACATTTACAGAAACTCTATTAAATAATGGTTATTGTACAGCGGAAGTTGGGAAAATTCATTTAAACTGGGCTGTTCGACCATTGGAAAAGAATGCCACATCTTATGAGACAGCAGCTGATTGGATAATGAGAACAAAACACCCTAATCTTCCAGTACCATACTATGGATTCGAAGAAGTAGAATTAGTTGTAGGCCATGGCATGATTTGCGGTGGTCATTATATGGATTGGTTAAAGGAAAAAGGACATCAATACGTTGACGTTATAAAAAAGAAGGCTAAGACTTTCTTCGGCAAAACTGTTTTTAGGACAGAAATTCCGGAGGAATTATATCCTACCTCATATGTTACTGAGCGTTCTATCGCTTTTCTTGAGCGATATGCTAATGGCAATTATGGTGATAAACCATTCTTCTTAAATATTTCTTATCCTGATCCACACCACCCTGTTAATCCTCCCGGAAAATATTACGATATGTATAAAACAGAAGACATGGAGCTTCCTGGTAGTTATCATGATATAGAGAATGTAAAAAATCATAAATTCCTAAAACCCATGCTCGACAACCCTTTCTTCAGAGGTATGTTATTGCGGATATCAAAAGAAAAGGAAGTCAAGGAATTTATTGCTGCGACATATGGTGCTGTTGCAATGATTGATGATGGTATCGGTCAAATCTTAGCAGCTTTAGAAAAGTTAGGCTTATCCGATAACACAATAGTAATTTATACTAGTGACCATGGAGACTTAATGGGAGACCACGGCATGATTTTAAAAGGTCCATGCCCATACAATGGTATATTAAATGTTCCCTTTATTTGGAAAGTCCCTGGAATGGGAAAATCTGGTGCCGTTACAAACTCTCTTGCAAGTTCCATAGACATATCTAAAACTATCTTGAACCTCGTGGGTATCGACGAAAAAGAGCAACCGAGAGATATGCAAGGTGTAGATTTAACCCCAGTTTTGCAAAATCCTAACGAAAAAGATGTAAGGGATTACTGCTTGGTCGAACACGATGAAGAAATTGATATGTTCAATGTAAAATTAAGATGTCGCCATTTAATTACCAAAAAATATAAGTTATCAGTTTACGATGATCTAGAAGGATATGGAGATCTATTTGATAGAGAGAATGATCCAGAAGAGTTGAATAATCTATGGTATTCAAATCCCGATTTACGGCATGAATTAGTAGAAAAGTTACTTTTCGCTAATTTAAAAGCTCAATCACGTTATCCAAAAAGGAAAGCCATATCTTAAAAATAGTTTAATTTAAGATAATCCCAAAAAGGTTAGCCACGTCTTAAATAAATTTTAAATAAAGAGTAAATGAATAAATAAATAGAAAAATAAAAAAAAAAGTGAAATATATGAAAATTTTAATAGCATATTATTCCAATACAGGAAATACGGAAAAAATAGCGAAAAGCATTGAAGAAGGTTTAGAGGGTCATGATACTGAACTGCTAAAACTCAAGGACAAAGACAATGACCCTTCCATATTGAAGAATTACGATATCGTTTTTCTGGGGTCAGGAATTTATGGAGGTAAAATAAAGAAATCAGCAATCGATTTAATTAAAACGGCCGAGACATTACCTCCTAAATTTGTTCTCTTTTGTACTCATGCAAGTGCCGACAGTTATCAACATGGATTTAAAATCGTGAAGAAAAAGATAGAAGCCGCAAAATCTAAAGTATTAGGTGAATGGGATTGTATGGGAGAGAACATTGGCATACCAATAGAAACCCAGAAAATGATGATGGATAAGTTACCTCCAGAGAAACAAAAAGAAGCAAGGGAACATATGGAGAATCTTAAAGGACACCCAAATACAGAAGATATTAACAACGCAAAAGAATTTGCTAAATCAATTATTAATTAAAATTCTTTTTTTTTTTATAATTTTAACAAAACTTTTTATTCTTTTTTTCGATTTTCTTTATAGATTTTAGTCGTAACATCCAGAAAATTTTCATAAATGTGTGATCTCTCTTCTCTGTGTAGTTTTATAGCTCCAGTCGGGCATGTTACAGCACATACACCACAACCATAACATTTACTTGACTCTACAAAAGATTTATCATTTTCAATCGTAATGGCTTTAAAAGGGCATCTTTTCATGCAGAGTCCACATCCTTTACATAAATCTTGATTAACTTCAGATATGTAATTTGATTTGGCAGTACAAAACTCATTTTTTTCTTCAAAGCGAGTCATTCCCCTTAAAAGAGCACAGCAACACTCACAGCAAGAGCATACAACTACATGTTCAGGTTGTTTCACATTTTCAGTAGTAAACACTAATCCTAATTTTGCTAATTTATCAACCAAATTATGGGCTTCTTCACGAGATAGTTCTTTTCCTTCCCCTCTTCTGAGAAAATATTTACCGAACATTCCTAATTGAAAACAGGACTCTCCAATGGGGTATTTTTCATTACATTCTCTTATTCCTAAGATTTCTGTCCTATTTCGACAAGGGCAATCAGTAATTACAATTGGTCCCATGCAATTTTCAATTATTCCATGAATTTCCTCTGCATTTGATATTTCAGATTGATGATCAATCGATTCATTTATTGGAATTATTCTTGTAAGTGGAGTCCCATCATCAGAGGATTCATACCTTTTATAATATTTTTCTTTGACGAAAAATTGCTGATATAGTTCAGCTCCCTTTTTCCCAAGTCTCTCTAATGCCTTTGAATATTTAAATCCTATGTTAAAAAGGTGTGCTACGGCTAAAAAATATGAGTATCCTCCAATATCTTGAATGGCTCCTTTATCTGTCATTTCATCTAGAATTCTTTTAGTTTCCTTTCTATCCTTACCTAAACTCTTAGCAATTTTACCTGCTGATTGCGGCCTAACAGTTAAGTGTTGAGCAACTTCTGCCTCCTCTGGAGTAAATAAGAGTTTAATATATTCTCTAAAGGCTTCTGAGATTTCTCCATTTATTATAGGAATATCGTTTGGATATTCTCTCATTTTTTTTAATATTACATCGTATGGATCTTTAATTTCCGCTGAGTTCATAAATTATCAATATTTGTTAAAATATTTTTAACATACTTAAAAAAGTATCTTGTTAGGTAAATAAAGAGTTATTGGTTAAAAGATATATCCATGAAGGTTATTTCAGAGTTCAACTATTTTTTTTTTTGTTTAATTATAATTGTTTATAGTGAATTCGCCAGGACCATTTTATAGTATGCTTTTGATGATCTTTTAGAAACGAAATAGCCTTTTTGCCAAATATAAAGCCATAGGTCTCAATTGCGTTTTGTACTGTCTGATAATCTTTGATATTCCAGTAATCAATAAATGCATAACCTAGTTTTCGATACGTAGAAGATCTGATTTCATCCTCCGTTTCAAGTTCTTCTTTATCATGATCAATAAGGTCATA